>Ga0209624_10000172_pt1 | contig 60313 bp, 49 predicted proteins | sample JacPinW_OM2H0_O1_FD_188565 | JGI IMG/M metagenome (GOLD analysis project Ga0209624, IMG submission 188565) | Forest soil microbial communities from Algoma, Ontario, Canada - Jack Pine, Ontario site 1_JW_OM2H0_O1 (SPAdes) (version 2) | ecosystem: Environmental > Terrestrial > Soil > Boreal... | reverse complement strand
AAACTCCCAAGGTGAAGGGCTGGTGTACATATCGGCGGGTGCGCCAGACTCAAATCAGCCCTTCAATGAATGGTGGAAGGGGTATCCCGGCGCTCCTGGCGCTGCGGAAATAAAACCCGATCGCATGGCGCTCACTCTCGAAGGGTTCCAGAAGTTTTTCGCGCAAGACCTTGCCACGGACGAAATCGAACTCTTGTATTGCCTTCAAGGCCCCTATGCTTCCGTAGCGAACGACGACAAAATCAAGAAAGCGGCATGGAAAGATAAACCCTCTTGGTTTATCTTCGTCGAGAACGATCAGATGCTGCTCAAAGAACTTGAGCGGGATTCGGCGGTCAAGCTTGGAGCAAAGTCTCTCGTTCTCCCTTCAAGCCACGTCCCAATGCTTTCGCATCCAGCAGAGGTAGCTAACTTCATTGAAAGCGCTGCGCGTGAAATGGGCGAAGCATCGAGTTAAAAGACAAACACCTAGAGCTGGCGAGCGTTGGTCGCCGGCTTATGAACGGAGGTATAGATGTCATCAATCTTTATTTCAGGATCTTCAACGGGCCTAGGGATGATGGCCGCCGAGCTATTAGTGTCTCAAGGCCATGAAGTTGTCCTTCATGCACGCGACGTCAATCGCGCGGATGACGCAACGCGTCTCCTCCCCGGAGCGAAAGCGATCGTAGTGGGAGATCTCGAGACGATTTCTGGGACAAAAGAAGTAGCCGATCAAGTCAACAGCATCGGCCACTTTGACGCTGTCATACATAACGCTGCTGTCGGCTATCGGGAGCAGCACCGTACTACCGCGGATGGTCTTCCGCATGTATTCGCGATCAACACCCTTTCTGCCTTCCTTCTGACTGCACTAATCGAACGACCGAAGCGGCTTGTCTACCTTAGTTCAGGTATGCACCATCATGCCAAAGCAAATCTGGATGATCTTCTTTGGAAGAAACGCTCCTGGGATGGATCGTCAGCCTACGCAGAAAGCAAACTTCATGACACGATGCTGGCTTTCGCTGTTGCGCGCAAGTGGCCAGACGTCTTCTCTAATGCTCTTGAGCCGGGTTGAGTCCAGACCAAGATGGGCGGTCCCGGGGCGCCGGATGACATGGATCAGGCTCACCTCACCCAGGTGTGGCTGGCTGCGGGTGATGACCCGAAAGCCAATGTGACAGGTGAGTACTTCTACCACTTGAAGCGAATGGCACCGAACCCGCAGGCCAACGACGTCGAGCTACAGGATCGACTCATCGCGGCCTGTTCAGAGGTTTCAGGCGTGTCGTTTCCTTAGTAGACCCAGAAGCAGAGGAACATATGAAGCGGAAATCCCCCGTCTGCGCTATTCCAGCGGACAAAACTAACACTGCCCCCTCTTCATCCGCAGTCGTGGATTCTTCTCATCCCTATCGTGTCTCACGTTTCAGAATGTTCGACAATCCGTAAAGCATTCGCTTTATCATGGAGAGAAGATAATGGCGCAGAGACATCAACGCGGGTGGCCAAAAAAAGAAAAGCGTGCTCAAGGCGAGACCTGGGCCGGGAGCCGGGCAATAGGTGAGATCGGCCTCCGAACTTTACTTTCAGACAATGGTTGAACGAGGAGAAGGTCAGTTGCGGATTCCGGTGCCCACACTGGCTCGCCGCTTATGCGATTGGTTAGACGAAGAAAAACCCTCCTCGTTGCCGGACGCGCTGCGCGTTGAACCGCCTCTTTCACCTCAGGGATTGTACAACTGTTGTAAACAGGCCTGTTAACAGCAGATGGAGGAGCGCCAGGCGCCGCACCAAACTGCACTGCGCGCCATCAATGCCTCCTGAAGTGAAAATCGGGCCGTTTGAGAGGCGCAGCGGGGCAGCTTCCATCAACGATCGTGTCGACGTTCGTCAGATTATTCGCCGCGCTCACGCCCGACGGAGGCTGGTAGTAGGCAATCTGGGTATCGTTGATGGTGTTGCCGTTCACAGTGTTGGTAAGGCAGTTGTAGACAATCGCATATGCTGTGTTCATGATGAGATTGCCAGTGATGGTTGCATTGGCAGCACCGTAAATCCCTATGTAGGAGTTGGAGATCTGATTCGATTCTGCCGTCTCGCTGGCAGTCAAAGAGATTGCAGTTGCGAGACCAGTGGGTAAGAAGTCTGCCAGCCTGTTATGCGAGAGGCTGACCCCAGCCGCATCACCGTAGATCCCAAAAGAGCCGCCTGTGATCAAGTTGCCCGCGACCGTGCCGTTAACGTCTTGCACCCAAACATCTCCCGAATAGTAAATAGGGCCGCTCGGCGTGGGGATGGCAGCGACGACGTTTCCTGTGATGGTGACGGTCGTCGACGGCGTTGTATACAAGGTGTCGCCGACGAAGATACCCGTACCATCTTCATCGTGTATGCTGTTGTGTTCGATGGTGATGACCTGGGTGGGAGAGGACACTGGGTTCTCGGCCGCGATGCCGAAGCTGCATCCAGAACTCGTTTGATTCCGGGTCGTAAGCCTCTGAAGCGTGCCGGAAGCGCCGGTGGCATATACGATTCCGGCGATTCCGTGGTAAGGATCGCACCCAAGATTCGCGTTAGCGCCGTCCACTGTAAGGTTACTAAGGTTGACCGGGCCGGGCGGACTCACACTCTGCACCAGAATCCCCGCCGCAACCAGTTGGCCAAGCGTTTGAAGGTTCGCGTTCACCAAAAAGCCCTCTGGCGGCATGGTGATTACCGCCCGCTCTGTGTTCGAGACTGCCACACCCTCCAAGGTGAGGGGCTGTGTAATCGTGACTTGTTCGAAATAGGTGCCGGAGCAAACTTTGATCATCGAACCAGCCGGCACGCTGCTCACGGCAGACTGGATCGTGCTGAAACTGACATACTGCGGGAGACAAGTCCCGACCGCGTAAGTCGCAGCGATCAAACTGCAAGGACCGCCTGTAAGAAACAGCGCTAGAAGCAAGGGTCGCAAACCTCTGCATGGCATGATTGTCCTCCTCGACCTACCAAAACGATTCGATAGGAATTAGGCCGCAATCGCGAAGCTCAGAAAGTAGCGCAGATTATGTTTGACGGTCGTCGCCCTGTCAATCTGCAAATAGTTCCCGCCGTAAGGCGAGAGTTGGCGGGGCTCAAAGGGATTGTTGGCGATTTCATTGACCCGGATTGGCCTCCTCAAACGAGTGGTGACGCCTCTGGAATCCCCGCCCACAGCCGCACGTCGCTCAATGTCCTATACAATTAGGCCGCACCAAAAATATCCGAGGGAGTAACAATGTCGAATCTAGATCGTGCACTATCGGAGCTTCGCGAGAAGCGCAGCCGAGCGCAGGTAGAGATTGAGAAATTAGACCAAATAATTTCCGGGATAGAGTCTTTGAACGGTGCGGGAGGGGTAACACCCAGCAAGACAATCCAACCGAAACGAATAGTATCCGCAGCTTCGCGGCGAAAGATGGCGCTGGCACAGAAAGCGCGATGGGCGAATCTTAGGACAAAGTCACTGCCCATAGCGTTGGTAGCGCAGTCAACCAGCTCCTCTCCTGCGAAACGCACCATGTCTGCGTCTGCCCGCAGGAAGATCGCGGCTGCCCAAAAAGCGCGGTGGACGAAGGTTAAAGCACAGGAGAAGAAGGCGGCGTAGGTCTATATCTGCCAGTCGAGCTTATTCAGCGCAAGTTGCCGAGGATGACTGTGAGGGCGAGATCAATGTGCTGGCGCATTTCACGTTCCGCGCGATCGGCATCCCGATCCAACAGGGCACAAACGATCGCCTCGTGACCAGCGAGGGATGCTTCGGCTTCTTCATCCGTATAAAGGGAGGCAATCCGAAAGTTGAAATAGTAATTTCGATTGGTGCGAACTATGTGAACCAACCGTTCGTTGTGTGCCGCCGAAATGATCGAGTCGTGAAAGAGGTCATTGACCTCAACCAGGCGCTCCCGCAAAGACTTCAAAATGCTGTTGTCTTCCCTTCGGGAAATCGACACGATCTTTTGAATCTCGATGTCCGTGCCGCGCCGGGCCGCGAGTCGGGCGCAATAGCCTTCCAGCGCGGACCTCGCCTCGTAGATTTCGCGAATTTCATCACCGGTGTGCTCTCGGACAATCCAGCCGCGCCTTCGGCTGATCACCAGACCCTCGGCAGCTAACTTTTTTAGGCTCTCTCGCACCGGCGTGCGGCTTACTTCGAGCTGAACCGCCAGTTCCGCTTCGACTAATCGTTCGTTGGGGCGCACGCGGCCGGTAAGAATGGCATGCCTTAGCCGCTTGTACGCGTCGTCAGATCGCGTCGTTCCGGCGTCGTGCATTACGCGAAGAGTAGACATCTAAAACCTCCATATCCCCACTTAAACTCGGACGTTATACAGGTTGTCACTTCGACTGCGCCTTCGGGCAGAGCTCCGCCCGGTTGGTATTACTGGCTACCATTTGCTCCACTATTATTGAGGAGGTGCGGTTTCTTCCTAAAACTGTTTGACACGGTATCCTGATTAGTATACAAGACGGAATACTAAATTGTGGAACGCTCCCGAAGAGTTGTTGTGCAGGACGCAATGCAATATCGGAATCCGCTTTTCGTGGTGCGAGCGCAGGTCTTACAAGGAGATGGGCAATGAAGACTTTCGTTCAACATCGACATTGGTTTATGAAACTTAGGTGGCCGATCACACGCGCTTCGCTATCAGCGGTGGTCGCGGTAGCGATGCTGTGCATCCCTCCGCTAATGCGGGCGCAAACAGGGTATTCCGTGAAAGTGCTCCACAGTTTTACTGGAGTGAATGGAGCAAGTCCCCTTGCGTATCCGATTCGGGACGCGGCGGGCAACTTCTACGGCACTACGGAGTCCGGTGGCGCAGCAGGCGCCGGAACAGTGTTCGAAGTCGACGCCAGCGGCAAGCAAGTCATGCTGTACTCGTTTAGCGGTCCAGACGGGCTCTACCCCACGGGCGCCTTGGTCCGTGATGGATCAGGAAGCCTTTATGGCACCACTTTTCTCGGCGGCAACCCCGGAGCGTGTACCGAATCTGGATGCGGTGAGGTGTTCAAGATTGGCGCTAGCGGAACCCTGACTGTGCTTCACGCCTTCACGAATACGAACGGAGACGGGATATTGGCGGGACCGGGGTTGCTTCAGGACGCGACGGGGAATCTATACGGCACCACTCAAAACGGCGGCAGCGGAGTGTGCAAGTGGTCTTATTGGAAAAGCTGCGGAACGGTATTCAAGATCGATCCCGCCGGGAACGAAACCGTGGTGTACAGCTTCACCGGGGCCAACGGGGACGGGGCAGAACCCTTTACTACCTTAGTCATGGATTCCGCTGGCTCAATCTATGGTGCTACTCAATTCGGCGGCGATTACTCGGGAGTATGTGGCGCGAGTAAAAGACATGGTTGCGGCACGATTTGGAAGCTCGACCCCAACACCGGCAAAGAAAGCGTGCTGCATGTTTTCACGGGGAGTGACGGCGATGGGGCAGACCCAAATCCAGGTGGTTACCTTGACGCGGAGGGCAATTTCTATGGCACAACGCCGCACGGTGGAAACCTCACGGCATGCCGTGGTTCCGGCGGACTCTATCCTGGTTGCGGCGTAGTGTTTCGGATCGATACAAGTGGCAACTACACTGTGCTGTACCAATTCAGCGGTCCGGATGGCAAAACCCCGGGCGGACCGTTGATCCAGGACAAGGAAGGCAACTTCTACGGTACCGCCGGCGGCGGGACTTACAACGGAGGAACTGTCTTCGAAATGAGCGCGACTGACGGCGTAAATATCCAGCTAACAACCCTGTTCAATTTTACCCTCGACAACAGCGAGCCGAAGAGTCCCACCGGAAGTGTCCTGCTGGACGCGCGTGGCAACCTGTACGGTCTCTCTGCTGAGGGCGGAGGGTGGGGCGTCGGATCTGTTTTTAAGCTAACTCCGGATTAGGAAATAATGGGATGTACGGTTCTTGTTCCCAGACATCGCAGTTGAGTGCCAGACGCCAGCGATGGAAAGCAGCGAGCAACGTTTTCTGAATTCCGAAAAAGGGGATTAATTATGAAGCGAACACCGCAACATGGGAGTTTGATGTCCGGAACTCTGCGGCGAGCGGCCGGTCTCGTCCCAATGCTTGTGGTCGGGCTAGCGCTGGGAGTCACTGCGACGCAATCAGTCAACGCCCAGACCTATAAAGAAACTGTGATTTACGAATTCACCGGCCTCAACGCGGATGGAGTCAATCCCAACGGGCCAGCAGCGCTGCTCTCGGATGGTGCGGGAAACCTGTACGGTACCACCTATACGGGGGGCGCCTGGCAATATGGAACAGTGTTCAAAATAGACGGCACTGGAAACAACACCGTGTTGTACAGCTTCCCCAACAAGAAGGGCCATGGGGGCAGACCGAACGGGGGATTGGTGATAGATTCGTCCGGCAACATTTACGGCACTACGCTGGTCGGCGGCGCTCATAAATGGGGAACTGTATTCAAGCTCCGCCTTACGCGGCAGGGCTATGAGGCAACAGTTCTGCATGCTTTCGCCGCAGGCGCAAACGACGGGGGTAGACCGCTAACTGGTCTGATCCAGGACTCAGACCGCAACCTCTACGGGGCTACGTTCGCTGGCGGAGCGCTGAACGAAGGCGTGATCTTCAAGTTGAGTACTAAGGGCCAGTTCACCGTGATTTACAACATCGGTACCAATCCAGACGAAGGTACCCAAGTGACGGGCTTGGCAGTAGACGCTCGGGGCAACTTATATGTTGCCAGCGAGACTGGGGGCCCAAGCCAGTACTTCTACAATTGTATTGATACGAATTCCGTTCCGAGCTTTGGCTGCGGCACGATCGCGAAGATCGATCCCAGCGGAAACGAGACCCTCCTGCATGTCTTCACAGGAGTTGATGGGGACGGCGGTTCTCCGCTAGGCGCGGTTGTGCTGGATACAGCGGGCAATATCTACGGTGCAACGTTGCTGGGCGGCATGGGGTCGTGTCAGCCTGCTTACTCGGCGACGCCGGGCTGTGGCACAGTGTTTGAGATCGATAACAGCGGGAACTATCGAGTGATCTATAACTTTCCTGCTTCAGGAGAGCGGGGGGCTGGTCCGGTTGGAGCGTTGACCATGGACCAAGCTGGTAATCTCTACGGCACCACGGAAGATGGCGGCTCGGGATCGTGCGTCGGCCTTTACACGAACGGTACCGGTTGCGGCATAGTTTTCGGGCTAAATACCAGCACCAGCAAGGAAACTATACTGCATCGATTCACTGGTCGGCGGGACGGGGGAAATCCCGAGGCAGGGCTGTTCCTGGATTCCGCAGGTAATCTCTTCGGCACGACTTGGGATGGCGGGGACGATAACGGATGCGGCCATGGGCAGGGCTGTGGTGTCGTCTTCAAACTATCAGAGTAGAGGTTCTAGTTAGGGGAACGCTTTCGTCCTGTTCTTGAGTGGCCGCGCAGCACTCTTGTAGTTCCTCTGTACAGCAACAGAAGCGCGCAAGTCTTTCAAGAGATCAGAGCCCGAAGTAACGACATGAACACCGGCGGCCTCGCCCGAGGTCCGCTGTAGCCATCGATTCACTCCTTCCGCGCTCGCAACTACATTTCGACCATCGCGACGAACGGGCATTCCTTCTTTCGCCCAGCGGTGAACGGTGGAATTCGGCATACCGAGAAACTTGGCGATAGCTGGCCAACCACGAAGCTCCGAAGGTTTGCTTGGTAATGCCTTCGGCGGATTTGGTGTGCTCTTGCCTTTGCGTTTAGTCTTCACAGATTTCACGAAAAGAGACCCCCTTGAGCTTGAACGATCTCCACCGGCGTCGAGCATTCTGCATCATCATTGACCGGCTGATTGACCCGGGCGAACTAAGAGGGAACGAAGTCATCAGTCGAGCATCGAATGGGCTTCAGGAATTCTGATGCCGATTGTCATCTCGACCCTGGACTGCCTGCGTGGAACTTCCGCGATGAGTGCTGTGCTGGCTTTTCATGGGGAACGGTCTCTCCTAGCAGATACTCGATTTTCCACTCCCCGAGAATAACTACGGCGCTTGTTGCACAGTTAGTGAAGCCGAAGCCGTGTGCTGTGTCCCGTTGGAATTCCCTGTGATCGTCACCGTGTAACTCCCTGCCGGAGCTTCCGGGGTGCCACCCGAATTGCCACATGCTGCCTGCAGCAAACATCCGCCGATCGCCAGGAAAATGAGACAGAAGCTCATCAGTTTTCTCCGACCTGACTGACTGAGTCCAGCCCCGCCAAACAACATAGCCGGGATCATCAGGGTAAGCGCAAACAGCGGTCGTCCCGAGCGGTGCTTTTCAGTTGGCGACGCCAATGCTGCCTGTGGCCCGGTGGTGGCGACGGTGAGAGTCGTCGTGCCCGTACCATTCTCCACCGTGATTGCGCCCAACGAACAAGCGGCCGCCGGGTTTACGACCGGAGAAACGCTGCAACTGAGCGTCAGACTCGATGGGTTCATTCCGCCTACCGGGTTTACGGTAATCGTCGATTTCGCCGACGCTCCCGGCGCGATCGAGGACCGCGACAGCGTCGAGGATGTCAGGCTGAAGTTGGGAGCAGTTACTATTAGGCTCAAGACGGCCGAGGTACTGGCGTTGAAGTTCCCATCCCCGCTGTACACCGCAGTGATGCTATGGGTTCCTGCAGCAAGCGTGGAGATGAGAACGTCACGATTCCGCTTCCGTTCACGGGGAAGTGCCGAGTTGAGTCGTCCCATCCATGCAGAAGGGGCCAAGGTAATTCTCACCGCGCGTGATCCCGAACGTCTCAAGCATGCTGCAACCGAGGTTCGTGCATCGAGCACCGCGGCATTCGATGCCACGGATCCGGTTGCCATCGAGCGGTTCTTTCGTGACCTGCCAATGATTGACCACGTGATGGTGACAGCCGGTCGCCCTTACTACGGACGCCTCGCCGATATGGACTTCGCAAAAATACGCGATCTTATTGGTGAGCACCTGTTACAAGCGCTTTACGTCGCCCGCAGCGCGGCTAACAAAGTGAAACCGGGAGGAACTCTGATCTTCATGGGCGGAACTGGAGGTCGACGCCCAGCCTTCGGCATGAGCATCGCGGGTTCAGTCACCGCCGCGCTCCCAAACCTCACCGCTAACCTGGCGCTTGAAATCGCGCCCGTGCGAGTCAACGTCATCGCCGCCGGCTTCGTCGACACGCCTTTGTCCGCAGAACTGCTGGGCGATCAGCTCGACAAACGTCGCAACCAGCTTCGCACCACGCTCCCCATCGGACGCGTGGTCGGACCGGCGGACGTGGCCGCGCTCGCCGTACACATCATGACCAGCACCGCCCTCACGGGCGCAACCTATGACATCGACGGCGGCCAGCAGTTCGTCGCCGCGTAGTTGAAGAAGCCACTGTGAGCAGTATCGACCGGAATAACTCATGCGGGAAAACGAACATAACAGAGTGCATCGCTAACGCTGTGTTTCTACGCAGCAGAGCTGGAAAGGAAGAAGAGCTTGCGGGCCGGCTTGAGGAGCTTGTTCTAGCGTCTCGTTCCGACAGCGGAGTGATGATCTATGATCTGCACCGCTCTACCGCAGATCCTGCATCGTGGTTCATTTACGAGCGCTACGAGTCGCAAGAACATTTCAACCGACATCTAGTCGGTTTCTTTTTCCACCTTGCACAGCTTTCACGACGGTATCTTTGAACGCCGTCTCAAAACTGCCAATCAGGGCGAGGACGATGGAGTCCTTGTTCGGAAAATATTGATAGAGGGATCCAATGCTCACCCCCGCTTTCGCTGCGATCGCGACCGGCGTCTCTAAGATTACCTCGCCACCGGGAGGCGCGTCTGTAATGGCCCATATTCTGCTTTGGCTTCTCCTCGTCAGGGAACCACTTTGTACACTGTCCCCACGTCGTTTGCTCCGCCGGCCAAGGTGGTGCCGTAGAGGGCATTCTTCACAATGATCACCCCGCCGTACGGATGATATCCATCCGTTCCATCTTTATTGAAGCGGTGCAATACGGTTTCCGTTCCGTTCTGGGTGATCTCATAGACCGTTCCGAGGTTGCCAACACCGTAGGTAGTCGAGCCATAGAGGTTGCTCTGTTTGTCAAAAACGACACGGGACTGAGGATAGTATCCCTCCGTCCCAACGAAGCTGAAGCTATGGAGGATGGTCTCGGTTCCTGTGGCGGTCAGCTTGTAAACCGTGCCGGCGTCGTTGGTGCCGCCTTCGTAGGTTGTGCCGTAGAGGTTGCCCGCCTTGTCGAGCGTTACGCCTGCGTATGGCAGGATGCCGTCGGTGCCGTCGAGATTGAAAGTGTGCAGCGTGGTTTGAACTCCGCTCTGCGTTACTTTGAATATGGTTCCGTAATTTTTGGCACCGCAGGCTGGCGTAGTGCCGTACAGAATGTTCTTTTTACCAATCACTACCCCGGCATCGGGATTGCAGCCGTCGCTTCCGCCGCTGAAACTGTAGAGCACAGTTTCCGCTCCGGACGGAGTCACTTTGAATACGGTGCCACGATTACTCACTCCACCAATGTTTGTCGTACCGTAGAGATTACCCGTTTTGTCGATGACTACACCTCCGAATGGGTAGACGCCATCGTTCGTGTGGTCGCCGAAACTGTAGAGGAGGGTCTCGGCGCCTTCTGGAGAAATGACAAAGACCGTGCCGAGGTTGTGGACCCCACCATATGAGGTCGTGCCGTATAGGTTGCCGGCTTTGTCGCGAGCCAGGCCCGCAAAATAGGGATACTCGCCGCCGCCGGTCTGTCCAGAGTTGAAGTTAACCAGCGGGGTCTCCGTCTTTATTTTGGAGAACTCGAAAACCGTTCCGTATCCGTGAGTCCCGCCGAGATTGGTGGTGCCATAAACAGTGCCACCCGCGCCGGCGGTCAAAGCCGCATAGGGCTGATAGCCGTCCGTTCCGTTGTTTGCGAAGCTGTATAGGACGCTCTCGGTCTGCGCGAATGCGGGTTGACTCGGAATTAGCGGCGGTCCGACTAGGAAGGAAACCGCGGCAATCTTTGCCAGATTCACGGTTGCCTGAAGAAGAAGTCTCCAATTGCACAGCAGACTCCGTAAAGGAGCTCGAACACGGTAATTCATGGAATCCTCCAAGGACGTTTCTGTTATCCGATGATGGTTGCTTTTCTTCACTGCCATGCCCGTTTACTGACACAGAGGGTAGGATGAAGATGGCGATATTCAAACTTCCATTGACTAATCTGCGTTAGATCAACTTTGAGTCCGATGTCCCCTGCCAATGCCAAGCTATGGTAGATTCGATTTCATCTTTCCCTCCTGAACCCGCGACCAACGCCGCGGCGAGTTTTTTAGTCCATTGACTTACAACTAGAGCATGCGAGCGCTCACGTTCTTACCCGACGGAGGAAGGAGAACCACGCGACTTCCCCGGTCGATGGAACTCCCCCCTCCGGCTTTCCGCGCTAAAAAACGCTTTCCGCAACAGACTTCCTTGCGAATTGCGACACGTGCGAGGAAATTGCCTCCTACAGTTCACAGCCTGCTCCACAACCAATTCACCAAAGATGGGATGCGGTGCTGAATCGCTGTAGGTGATGTCTTACTTGTTGAAACGCGAAACCTTCGGGAATTGGCTCACGGAAATCCGAATATTTGATGGGTATCTGGCCTTTGAGCGCTAAGTTGCTCAATCAAAATGATTTCCTTATCCGTTGACTTTCGGTTCGAACCCGGCTACTTTCTAGCGCAGGCTGGCTGCTTGGGGGCTACATCGCATCGAACTCTTACCCTGTCACAGAACTTCTGGCGCGCTGGGGCGACGGAGATATTGCCGCACGCGACGCACTTGTTCCTCTTGTTTATGAGGAGTTGCGCCGGATCGCACGCCGTTGCTTGGCTGGACATGGCAATGGACATACCCTGCAACCAACCGCGTTAGTTCACGAGGCATACTTACGGCTTATCCGTAGCGATTCCATCAAGGTTCGCGACCGCGTCCACTTCTTTTCGCTCTCGGCGAAGATGATGCGACAGATTCTCATAGACCATGCGCGCCAGTTCGCCGCGGCGAAGAGAGGTGGCAACGCGATCACGGTAGCTCTCGACGAAGCTCCCGACCCGGTGGGCAAGAAAACGAATCTCGATCTCGATCTTATTGCCTTAAACGATGCAATGGTAGAGTTGGAAGCGCTCGATTCCCGCCAATGCAAAATCGTTGAGTTGCGCTTCTTTGGCGGACTTTCCATCGAAGAGACGGCTGAGGCGATCGATATTTCGCCGGCGACCGCCAAACGCGAGTGGGCTACTGCTCGCGTGTGGCTGCATCGCGCGATCAACAGCAACCCTGCGCCATGACTCCCGAACGCTGGCAGAAAGTCAAAGAAGCATTGGCGGCTGTTCTGGAAGCTCCGGCTTCCGGCCGTGCAGCATGCCTGGAAAAAGTCTCCGCCGGTGACGACTCGCTTCGTCACGAAGTTGAACTCCTGCTGAACCAAAAAGATCAAATGAATTCTCAGTTCATGGACGAGACTTCCCTTGCCGAAGCCGCCGCGTCCGTCTTCACCACAGACGGTAGTTCGACCGTTGGTCGCCGCGTGGGTGCTTATAAGATCCTCGAGCGGATCGGGGTCGGTGGGATGGGGGAGGTCTACCGCGCCGTCCGCGCGGATGGACAATACGCGAAGGAAGTTGCCATTAAATTAGTCCGCGGCGGTTCCGATAGCGGATCGGTCAACGAGCGCTTCCGCAATGAACGTCAGATTTTGGCGTCGCTCGATCATCCCAACATAGCGCGGCTGCTTGATGGCGGAACCACTGATGACGGAATGCCGTACCTCGTCATGGAATTGATCGAGGGCGAACGAATTGACATCTATTGCGACTGCAACAGACTGACGGTTGTCAATCGTCTGCGACTGTTTCGGCAAGTATGCTCGGCTGTCCAGTATGCGCATCGAAGATTGGTGATTCACCGAGACATCAAACCGAGCAACATTCTGGTAACGAAAGACGGCTCGCCCAAACTGCTCGATTTCGGGATTGCCAAGATATTGACTCCGGTCAACGACACCGAAACCGCCTTCACTATTACGCAGGCGATGACCCCTGAATATGCCAGCCCGGAACAGATACGGGGCGACGCGATCACGACTGCGACAGATGTCTACTCGCTGGGCGTAGTCCTGTATCAGTTGCTGACCGGACGTTCACCGTACCAGGGACACACCCGCACGCCGCACGAACTGGCGCTGGCGGTGTGCGAAACCGAACCCGTTCGACCGAGTTCGGCTGTGCTGAAGACTGAATCGCACAGCTCGCGCCATACCGCCAGCGACGATAGAACGTTTGCGGATAACGATTTCGCCGATCACATCGGAGAAAACACGCCCGCGAAACTACAGCGCCGTCTTGCCGGCGATCTCGACAACATTGTGCTGATGGCACTCCGCAAGGAACCTGAGCGCCGTTATCCATCCGCAGAGCAGTTGGCAGACGATTTGAGCCGGCATACGGAAGGCTTGCCGGTGATCGCGAGTCCCGGCTCGTGGACTTATCGGGCGGTGAAGTTTGCCGGGAGGCATAAGGTTGGGATGGCCGCCTCATTAGCAGTGCTATTGGCACTGACTGTCGGAGTAATGTTGACAGCTCGTGAAGCCAGGATCGCCCGTCAACAGGCCGAAATCGCCGAGAAGAATAGAAAGCGGGCGGAAAAGCGCTTCGATGACGTCCGCAAGCTTTCCGATTCCCTGATCTTTGACGTCCATGACGCCATTCAAAATTTGCCCGGGTCTACTCCGGCTCGCAAACTCTTATTGGATCGAGCATTGGAATATCTCGATAGCGTCTCACAGGATGCTGCCGGTGATCATGATCTCGAACGAGAACTCGCCAAAGGCTATCAGAAGCTGGCTGCGGTTCAGGGCAGCGCAGTAGAGTCCAATCTTGGTGAGGTTGAGGCAAGTATAAAGAGTGATCGCAAAGCTCTTGCGTTATTCGAGAGTGTGGCCAAGGCGAATCCTAACAATGTCCAAGATCAATTGAATGTGGCCATGATGCATCGCATCCTTTCTTTTAGTGCGCTGAACGATGCGACCGGGCAAAAAGAGCTTGAACAGGCGATTGCGATTACAGATCGTGTTCTGCAAACGGCGCCGAACAATCCGGTGGCGCTGAGTGAAAGTGCCGTTCAACAGCAGGACATTGCGTTCATGCTCGATGCGGCTGGAGACCGCGCTCGTGCTATCGATGCCTACCGTAAGAATTACGAAATCAAGTTGGGCCTGTGGAATAGGGACCCTAAATTCAAGGAACACGTTCACGGCATGGGGATATCCCTGGTGATGTTGGGCGAAGCTTTGGCTCATATGGGTTCGCGAGAAGAAGGTTCGAAGCGTATTGCGGAAGGTATTGGTTTCTACAAAACCTTGGTTAAGGAAGTCAACGGCATTAATGAGAAGCGTGAGCTCATAATTTCCCAACAAAAAGGAGCGGACATCCTGTTGATGAACGGGGATGCCGCTGGAGCACTGGCCATTTATCAGAAAGCCCAAATTGCATTGGAAGTCTTTGCCAAACCTGATCCCGCAAATGCGATGCTGCGGATTGACCTGGCAAACATGAACTACTACCAAGGAAGAGCGCTTACTGTGTTGGGCCGCAACGGCGAGGCCAATAGCTCTTTGCTACGAGCGATTGCGGACTTCGAAAAAACTCGAGACGCGGCGATCGCTTCCGATGAGTATCCGCGCGGACCGGCCGCAATCTACCTTTGGATGGGAGATCTCTCTGTCCGTCAGTCGAATCTTCCTTTGGCGCTGCAGCATTTTCAGCACGCGATCGCATTGTTTGCGGCCAAAAAGGACGGCACTCTCGACGATGATGAGCGTTGCGAAATGGGCACTGCATTCGTGAGAACCGGCGAGGTCTATCTGCGGCTCGGCAACCCCCAGCAAGCATCGGCCGCCTTCCAAAAAGCCCTTGATACGGTGAACCCGTCCGTTGCTATACAACATAAAGATGTACCCGCGTTCTATGTGATCAGCGAAGCGCAAGCCGGAAAAGGTCAGGCAGCCAGCGTCGAGGCGCGTAGTGCGCAGAATTCGGAAGAGCGTTCCAGGTTAACGAGCGAAGCGCGTATTGCTTACCAGTCGAGTCTCGAAACCTGGGGCCAGATTCCAAATCCATCAAACATTAGCGCAAGCCTGTTTTTGTCGAACGGCCCCCCGCGCCTACCACAGAGTTTGGTGGCTTCTTCACACTAGATTAGGCCAACGTTCCCTGGGTCTAATATCAAGGGTCGCGACGATGATTGGCGTTTCCGAATCGCGTACCGCCGACATTCGGGCGAACCGACAGCGCCGCCTCCGAGCCATTGGGTCACGCGACCGGATGCTCCTCTCGTTCCTCGGCAAAGGCAATGCCTAAACGTGCTCTTCGGTGATATCCATGTCTAAGCGGTGCTGCCGGTACTTTACGACTGTGTTTGCTATTTAAACGAAGCAACGAAGCCAAAGTACGTGGACGCGATATCCGTGTAGAATCCCGCGATTTGGCCCTTGTCATTTATGCTCCTCGGAATTGTCACCGGGGCTCCTGCCAACGGGACATCAAAGCTGGTAAAAGTTCCACCGTCGTCTAGAAATCCATGGTACAAGTCGAAACCTTGCACGAATCCGCCCGTACCGTAGGCTCCAACCATTTGCCCCTTGTTGTTGATCCCCTCGATCGAGGTGACAGTCGCGCCGGGGTAGTCGATTACCGTATAGGTCCCAGATTGCAACAAAAATCCGTGGCCAGCGCCCGCGCTATCGTAGAACTCGCCCACGATATTGCCAGCGTTGTTGATGTGCTGGGCTAGGGTAAACGTAGATCCAGGAGGCAGCAGAGAAGTAAAAACGCCGTTCGAATAGACAAAAGAATTCAAGAAGTTGATATCGTTCCACCAATAGCCAACAATGTCGCCGCTGTCGTTGATGCTGGTCGGTTCGGTGTTCGCCGCTCCGGGATAGTCGAGTTTACTGAATGTCTTTGCGATAAGCAGATATCCGTGGAACGATCCGTCGGCAAGTTCGTAGGCGCCGACAATCGCTCCGGAGGCGTTGATACCAGCAGCGAACGTATGGGCTGCACCCGGAAAGGTAATCTTGCTGAAAGCCGTTCCACTAAGGCGGTATCCGTTCCAACTCGGCGAAGAAGACGAGGCCAATGGCCCGTAGGCGCCTACGACCCGCGATTTGTTGTTGGTCCCGAGTACGTAGCTCGTTGTCGCGCCAGGAAAATCCAGCATTCCAAACGTAAAAATGGGCGTTGTCAGCGCTGTCGATGGCAACGGCTTGGGTGTGGAGATCCCACGGTCCATCCCAATCTGTGACGGCTGATCCGCTCCGCGAAATGCTCCCAATATGCGGCCGGGTGTCGTGGACTTCTGTGCCAAGGACGGAAGAGCCAAAACCAGAGTTAACAATACGAGTTGGGCGCTTTTGAACTTCGGTTGCATGACATTCTCCTCGGAAGCTTCTTGAACGAGTTCGGCTTCCTACTGGTTGAACGAAAAGCGCCGGCAAATTGGCTCACAGAAATTGATGGTTTCTTCCCCGCGAACGCACTTAGACGCTAAGTCCAACAAATAGCGCCTCCACTGCCCGCAGTCTTGCCACCCGCTTCTCGAAAACCGCGTGAAGCAGGGGCACGGCAATTCCAACCACACTGGCGTCGGGGACGAATCATCGTTAAACGATTCGGAACGGTCCCGTGAAAAAAGGGTGCATTTCCGTGAGCTTCCTTACCCAAGTCTTGCGTTTCTATAAGTAGAGGTTCAGAAGCCGGTAGAACTTCATACTCCCTGTACCGTAGAAAACCTCAAATCTATGCTGCGGCGTCGGTCGCAGGTCTTTGGGAGACAAATCATGACTATGCTACGGTGGATTGAATTGTCGTTGAGTTGCATCTTGCTGCTTACTTCTTGTTTGATGGCGCAGGTTCCTACCGCCAACCTCAACCAGCCATCGGTACCGGATCACGCGGCACCTGGTTCGCTAGACACTCAGATTGTGGTCACCGGTACGAACCTTGTTAGCCCCGGCAACAACTTCGAAGGGACCTTGGTATTGAACGGAACGTTCCTCAACACGAATATTGTCGGGAATCAACTGGTTGCAACCATACCTGCGAGCTTTTTCGCGGTAGCTAGAACGGCCCAAGTTACGGAAGTGGCCACCGGCTTCAAATTCGGTTCCTCGCTCGAATCCAACACATTGTTCTTTACCGTCGGACCTACAACGAAATCCCTCAGTTCTACCTGGAATCGGCGCAACTATGTCATCGGGGAACAAACGGAACGTCAGGCCGTCGCGGACTTGAATGGGGACGGAATTCTTGACATCGTCTCGGTCGACACGCAGAACAACGCGATTCGCGTCTTACTGGGCAAAGCGAACGGCACGTTCCAGAATCCAGTTTCCTATGCCACTGGAAATGGCCCCTCCGGATTGGTGATAAGGGATCTCCAAGGCACCTTTTTCCAATCCATAGCGGTGGCCAACTACATTGACGGGACGGTTTCCGTTTTCTTGAACAACGGAAACGGAACATTCCAGAACCGGGTGGACTATCCGGTCGGACGGGGGCCGGTCGCTCTGGCTAGCGCCGATTTTGAAAACGACGGAGCCTATGATCTAGCTGTCGTGAATAGTCTCGACAACACGATAACGGAATTGTCGAATGATACCGGTGGCAATTTCACAACATTCCGAACCATAGCCACTGGACCAAATCCAGTCGATATCGCAGTCGGAGATTTCGATGGCGATGGCATATTAGATTTTGCCGTCGCGAATTTTGGAAACTATGCAGGGAATACGGTGTCGATTATTTACGGCGGCATTACCAGAGTCGACCAAACCACGGATGCGGGGCCGCAGTCCGTGATCGCGGTGGATGTGAATCGCGACGGGATTTTGGATCTGGTGACCGCGAATGGCTGCGGCCACGCCGCAACCTGCGGCCGTCCCGGAACAGTTTCGGTGCTTTTAGGGAACGGCAACCGAACTTTTCAGAGTGCGGTGAACTATGATGCGGGGAGCTATCCATTCGCCGTCGTCGCGGCCAATTTCCGCAACGGGTCAGCTTTGGATCTTGCCGTGACTGATCTGGATTCCGGGAACATCGACATCCTCTATGGAAATGGGCATGGGACGTTCTCGCAAGGACCACTCATTCCAACCAATAGCAGACCGACCGGGCTCGCCGTTGGCGATATTAACAATGATGGGAAGCTTGACCTGGTGGTAGGTGGTACAAGTCCGTCCCAACTGACGATCATGACGCAGCCGTAGTAACGAGAACGAGTAAGAGCCTGGCGGCGTTTTCGATGGTGAAAGCGACACTTCCAACGTTTGTTGACTGGCCAGAAACGGGCTTCGGGGAGATCAATCGCGATTTCCTCGAAGAGGACTCTGGCCCGCCAGGAGTCTATCTCGGATCATAACTTCAGAGTTGCCCGTCAGAACCGGCTGCTCATCGATCTGTCATGGAACTCCAGCCGCCTTGAGGGGAACACCTATTCGCTGCTGGATACGACGTGGGCAAGGCTAACTGGCTCCTTTTGGTTGCGTCTTTAAATATAGACGCCATTAAAACATAGATAGACGCAACATTAAACTGTAGTAGCAACATTTTTGTTGCGTCTTAAGCTAATAGCTGCGTCTATGTTTTCCATGGCTGCGCCTTTCCAAAGTTTTTTGGGGACTTCCCCGGGAATCGTTCGGCTCGAAGCACATGCGGCATTCTCTGACGACTCCATTTTTCCAATCGTAATGCAGTTGGACTCAAGCTCGATCGACGTTTGGTCCGACAACGAACTACGGGTTAGTCTGGAGCCGAGTCTCAATGGAATTTCAGACCAGCCCGTCACGCTGGCCATATACCCCTTGAAGCGCGGGCGTATTGAGCTGCGGGGCTGCCGTTTTGTCGCAGCGCGCGGTAAACCGCAGCTGTTGAGCGTCATTCCGTCCGGGTGGGTCAAACTGTACCCGAGCGGAGTCGACTCGCACTCCTTCCGTCAGTTGGAATATATGTCTCCGACCCACGCCGTTATTAATTCTGGCCCAAACACTACGGCTTCGTCGGCCTTTGTCACTCGTTGGAACTGGAACCGATTCGATATTGGCAAGGACAAGTATGACTTCGGCCAGCTGAATCCAGGTTGGGTGGTCGAGGCCGTTCAGTTGCAAACGTACAGTATTTTGTGTCCGGGCAATATCAGATCGGCGCAATCGTTCGGACGCTGGGAGACAGAGTGGACATTGCTTGGAGTGAGTGTGGCGTTTGGGAATAGCGTATGTACGAGCTTCATTCCTCCGTCTTTCACGTTCAGTATGAGTTTTTCCCAGTATGCGATCCGAGTGTGGGTGATCGGTCCCAAGGGCACCCAAGCCCTACCGCCCGTCCAATAATTCCGGTGCTGGCCTGAGCGGTGCCGGGTTAGTTAGCCGAACTTCAAAGCCAAAGAAAGCACAAGGCGGCCCAACCCGCGAGCTTGGGTGACGACCTCTTCGGGGAATACTAACTCGACGCGACCTGGAGGAATGAAGAGTGTCCGGAGACTGATCGATTGGCTTGCTGCCCCCGGCGCCAAAACCCCACCCGTCCGATACAAAGAGGCCGCTATCAAAATGCCCGAGGGGGTGACATGTCGAATCTACAAAATGCTCTGCGCGAACTTCGCGAGAAACGCAAGACGGCGAAGATAGAAATTGAGAAGTTAGACGAGATAATCTCTGGGATCGAGTCTCTTAACGGTACCGCAGTCCAGGAGTCAAACCGGCCGACGCGGATCATATCAGCGGCTTCGCGGCGAAAGATGGCGCTCGCTCGGAAGGCGCGATGGGCGAGCATACGGAAACAATCGCAGCCAATACTAGTGGGAAAGACAACCGTTTCTGCTCCCACGAAACCTACCATGTCTGCATCGGCTCGCAGGAAGATCGCGGCGGCTCAAAAGGTACGGTCGGCGAAGGTTAGGGCACAGGAGAAGAAGGCGGCGTAGTTCGACAGTGGCTCCTGCCTATTTAACGTGGCGCCGAGGAATCGTGCGAGAGATTCCTTAGGCTCCTGGGATCAGAAAAAGCAGAGACGCAGCGAAAATGACCAGCGCGATAGTGAACGTGATGACCATAAAACCCATCATGCGGCGCATGGGAATGCCGGCGATCGCGAGTATTGGCAGGGCCCAGAAGGGTTGCAGCATGTTCGCGACGGACTCACCCATGGCGACTGCCATCGTCGTAGCGGCGAGCGACGCATGTAGATCGCGAGCGGCTGGGACGATAAACGGTCCTTGGACTGCCCAATGACCGCCTCCGCTCGGAACAAAGAAGGTGATGATCAGAGATGTTACGTAGGTCCAGAACGGCAGCGTGTGCGCCGTGGAGAAACGCAGGAAGGCCTTGGCGAGTACCTCCGCCAATTTCGTTCCTGTCATGATGCCCATCAGTCCGCCGTACAACGGATATTGCAGAATCAGCGAACCAGTAACGCGCGCCGCGCGCTGAACGGCCCCGACGTAGGCGGCTGGGGTCCAGTGCAGCAACAGACCAGCCAGCAGGAGCATCGTGATGACCGAATTGAGATCGAGTGAGAATCCGTTCTGCCTCCACTGAATGGCTAAAGCCGAGGCACCGAACGCCACGAGCAGCAGATTGAGAATCCAGGCGTGATCGAGCTTTGAACCCAGGGTGCCGGTTTTCTCTTTTCCTTTTTGCAATTGGTCTTCGCTGCGAAGTTTCTCGGGATCGGCGAACTTAGCGTTGGTAAGGGAGGGCCCTAGGTAGCGAAAAATCAGAGGCAGCACGAGAAGTAACACCAGCACCGGTACCAGGTTGAACGGCGTAAAAACAGTTTGCGAGAGCGGCGTCAGCTGCCCAGTGACCTTTTCTACGATGTTGAGGGCCGATCCGTGAGTAGCTTGCGAAAGAGCGATCGATCCCGATAGACCTTCGGTCGAAACCACGAAACCCGTGTAGGCGGCGGCAACCAGCCAGCCGAAATCGACCTCGACGCGCTTCGCGATCTCGCGGGCGAGCAGTGCGGATACAACGAGGCCAAGTCCCCAGTTGAGCCAGGAAGCGATCATCGCAACCGCGACGGTAAGGGAGACCGCGGCGCGGGCATTCTTCGGAATCGACGCTAGACGGGAGAGAACGGAAGCGATGACTGGAGCACTCGCGAGGGCGTATCCGGTGACCAGCATCATCACCATCTGAAAGGCGAATGTAAGGATGCCGAACACGCCTCCGTACCATGACGAGAGGATGTTCTTGGGAGTCCCTATGGGCGCAAGGAACAACGCGAGGAGGGCTCCGATAAAGGTCAGAAGTACCGCGAAGACATAGGGGTCGGGGATCAGCCGTTCAAATAGGTAAACGAAAAAAGCAGTGCATCGGCTGAGCAGCGACGGCCGCGCGTCTTCTTCTAGCGCCGTCGAAGGCTCCGACACTGAAACTGGTCTCATAAAATTTGTCGATTCAGAACCCATGAACACAGAAGCAAGAGCACCTGCATTCCCGACTCACGCCCGCTGCATTCTTGCTGCACTTCGAGTGTCTCATTGCAAGCTGAAAGTTAGCACCTTTGCCGTAGCCTTGGTGTCGCCCGGCGACGCTGCAAGTACGATCTGTTTCAGATCCGGCAGCAGGATGCCAGTCTTGGCTCCGGGAGCAGTCGAGACTTTAGAAATGACCTTCAGATGGTCGGGGTCGCTGGTGTCATAGACGCCCATGTATCCCTCCCCGCCAGGCATATAAAGGCGGCGGGAAGCAGCGTCGAACAGTAATTCGTCCGAGCGCAACGGCCCCGCGGCCGCTCCGGTTATCGCGCCGGTATCCGAATCCATGCTCACGATCATGCCCGGTTTACGGCAGCCAATGTAGAGGCGGCGATGTGCCGCGTCGTAGGCGACCATGGCATTCTGCTGCGCTGCCGGAACTGGCCATAGGGCAAGAACCTTCATCGTCTTGCGATCGATAACGGCCACCTTATTCGTCTGCGTGAGATTAATAAAGAGGCGATTGCCATCTTTTTCTATGGCCATGGCCTCGACGTGGTCGTCCTGAAAGGTGACGGAGCGTTTTTTTTCACCGGTGTCAGGATCGACGGCGGCTAACTCGGCTGTCTTCATATCCACGTCTTTGCCGCCGGTCACAACATAGACGACATTTTCCGCCGCATCATAGCTGATGGAATCGGCGCCGGGAACCAGAGTTACTGTGCCTTTTTTTTCGTAGGAGTCAGCATCCAGTAATTTCGCCATTGACCTGCCGCTGTCAGTCACGAGGATGGTGGGCGCCCCCGGCCGTATCAGAATACTGTGTGGGTTCTCGAAGCCCGTGATGGTGCGCAGATGGTTCCCTGTCTTCAAGTCAAAAACTTCGAGTGTGCCGTGGTCTTCGGCGGCTAGCAGCAGGCGTCCGCGTTCGCGGTCTACCGCGAAGTGATCGAAGTCCCCACTGTAACCGGGCAGTTCGACGGTCTTCCCCAGTTTTGGCGGCTCGGCTGTTTGCGCGAATACGAACGGGACTACGCAGCTCAGAAGGAAAGCTAACAGCAGGATGAAATGGTCTCTGTTTCGCAACATTTTGCTAGACTCCGGCGATTGACGCCCCTCAGCATGGGCATTGTCCATTACGACCCTCTGAACCGGGGATTAAATTGCGTTAATTCCATTCTTCGGATTCCTTGATAGACTGGCGCCCTAGAAACGTGAGCGGAGAGCCTTATGCGCATTCTGTTGATGGAGGACGAACCCAAGGTCGCGGGATTCGTCGAAAGGGGACTGACAGCGGAGCGATATGCGGTCGATGTATCGTCCGATGGTCAGGAGGGCTGGGAACTGGCCGAAGCGTATCCCTACGATCTGATAATTCTTGATCTCATGCTTCCAACTCTCGAAGGGAAGGAAGTACTGCAGCGCATCCGCAAGAAGAATACGACTGTTCCGGTGTTGATTCTGACGGCCCGCGACACGGTGGATGAGAAGGTCCAGCTGTTTGAGATGGGCGCGGACGATTACCTGACCAAACCCTTTGCGTTTGCGGAATTGCTGGTGCGCGCGAAGGCACTGCTGCGGCGCGGTCCGGTGAATCGGTCGAGCACGCTGCGAATCGGCGATCTCGAATTAGATCGTTTGACGCAGTCGGTGAAACGCGCGGGACGGCGGATTGAACTGACGACGAAGGAATATCAACTGCTGGAATACCTCATGCAGAACTCAGGCCGCGTCATGTCTCGTAACATGATTATTGAGCATGTGTGGGATCAGAGTTTCGACGGCTTCACCAACATTGTGGATGTTTATGTGCGACATCTGCGCGCAAAAGTAGATGATGCTCATCAATTCAAAATGCTGCGAACGGTGCGGGGAACGGGGTACATGATTCGCCGCGAGGAAGAAGCATGAGCATACGCTCCTTGCGCGCGCGCGTGACCTGCTGGTACGTGGGCCTGCTGGCGGCGGCGCTCGTTGTATTTGGGGCGAGTCTTTATTTTGGTTTCAAGCGATACCTCGACACGGCGATGGAGCAATCGTTGGCGGCGGAGGCCACGAGCATTGGGCAGATGTTCGTGTCGGAGCTGGAAAACAAAGGTCCTGCATGGATGTCGGGCGAGCTTTCTGAATCGTATCCGCCGGAAAACGGCGAGCATTTTGTGCGGATCTCGCGAATGAATCCTGACGGAGGTTATGAAGTTATTTACCAGTCGGCGGATGCGCGCGATCTTGCGCTCGGCCCTCTGCGGTCCGCGGGGTCGAGTTCCCTCCGCAATTCGCGAGTGCGGGTCGAGACCGGTAGTCGCGATCAGAATGTTGTGTTGTATAGCCTTCCTTATAAGCTGCCTTCGGGAACGAAATACCTGATCGAAACGGGGACTACGCATGGACAGGTCGAACGGCTGCTGAGCAGCCTTTTGACCATACTGCTCACGCTCACGCCGCTCGTGCTGCTCGGGGCTGCGATCGGCGGATATCTCATGATGTCGCAACCGCTGAAGCCGGTGGTTTCCCTCACGCTCAAAGCCGAACGCATCGGTATCGGCGAGCCGGGAGAGCGGCTGCCAGTGATTCGCACCGGCGACGAACTTGAGCGGTTCTCTTTATCGCTGAATCGAATGATCAGCCGTCTCGAAGATGCGCTGGCTCACAATCGGCGTTTCTCGGCCGATGTTTCGCACGAACTGCGGACGCCGCTGACGATTCTTCGCGGCGAACTTGAGCATGTAATTCAACTGCAAAATGTTGGGCCGGACGTGGCCGAATCGGTCGGCAGCGCGCTCGAAGAGATTGACCGCCTGGCGCAAATTGTCGAGAGCCTGCTGACCATATCGCACCTGGATACTGGCGGCGCAGGGATTGAGTTCAATCGTTTTGATTTGCAGGAGATGGTGAAAACCACCGCCGAACAGATGAAGCTTCTCGCCGATGAGAAACAGATCACGATGAGCAGCGACACCTCGGAGCCGCTCTATAGTCTGGGAGATGAATCGCGCATCAAGCAAGTGCTGGTCAACCTGCTCGACAATGCCATTAAATACAGTCACCGGGGCGGGCACGTCGTGATCTCAGTGCGTAGTGACGAGAACACCGCGTGTTTAACCGTCAAGGACGATGGGGCGGGTATTCCGCCCGAGGCGCTCCCCCACGTCTTCGAACGCTTTTATCGAGCTGAGAAAGCACGGCCGAGGGGCACGGCTGGCGCGGGGTTAGGACTCTCTATTGTCGAAGCCATATGTCGCGCCCACGGTGGAACGGTTTCCGTAGATAGCACTGAGGGCAAGGGAACTACGGTCAAAGTTCGATTGCCCGCTGCAGTTTCAACTTCTCCGCCAGCGGCACAAGACCAGCAGGCGGCGGTTTCTTAATTCAACGTTACCGCACTCTTGATTCGCAGCGGGGTTCCTACTCACTTCGCCGGCTGGAACAGGCTATCCTTATTAGGTATTTGCGGCTTCCATTCATCGCGAATCTGCTCGGCAATTTTCTGATATTTGGCCCTGTCATCTCCCGGTTTGTAGTTGAAAACGATTCCGGCGGCGCCGATGGTCTTGCCCGATTGATCCTGTAAAACCAACTCGACTTCAAAGTGGTTGCCGGTTTTGTTGATTTCAAGGTTGCTCTTGCCTGTGTTGATGACCCGCATGTCGTCCTCGTCGGCTTTCTTGCCGATGCGGCCGATGTTGGAGGCGACGATGAGATAGTCGCTCTGATGGGGCGGCGCCACGTGCATGGCAATGATGACCACCTCGGGATGTTTCGCCAGAGCTTCATCGACGAGCTTCTGGGCAGTTGGAGCGGCGGTAGTGGCCTGCGCAGACGCGGTGGCGGCAAGAAATAGGGCCAAGGACAAAACGGCGGCTTTTTTCAGCATAGTTTCACAATCCTTTCAACGGAGATGTTGGTAGGGGACAACGTAGCCCGAACAGCACTACCGTGAGGCAGACACATGAATCAAGTATGAAGCCAAGATGAAGGAAAATTTCTTTATCCCGGTCGAGATTGCCAGCCAAGTAATGGCGGGTCGTGAGGTTAGGCGAAATCCCGATTCCGTACGTTTTTTAATTTTTCTTTCAGATCATATTCATTTAACGCGTCCTTAATGTGTGGGGTTCGAGCGGTCGCCAAATTCAGAATAATCCGGCGGTATCCGGGTCGATACCGAGACTCAGGCGGGCAGGTAATTGCCTTCCGGCAAAGTGCCGCGCTGTCAGGATGCAGCGAGGTCCGAGGAGAGAATCGTTATGTACAGCCGTTTTCGCGCTGGGGCTCTAGGTCACCTTTTAGCGCTTATTGCCGCCATCTGCCTTGCTACGAGTGGCGCGCTGGCGCAGCTTGCGACTGGCTCGATTCAAGGCTTGGTTTCCGACAAAAGCGGCGCGGTGATACCGAACGCGGCAGTCACGGTGACGAACTCGGCAACCGGAGTCTCGCGATCGGGAGTGAGCAACGGCGATGGCCTGTACGTCGTTCCCAATCTGCAGCCTGGAGATTATACGGTGGCGGTTGAGGCGAAAGACTTCTCAAAACAAGTCGCCGAGCACGTTGTCGTCGTGGTTAATGGCCAGGAAGCCGTTAACTTCGCTTTAGATCTGGGTCACGCCACGGAGACGGTCAATGTAACGGAAGGCGCGACCAATATTGATACGGTTTCCTCCACGGTGGCGCCGGTTGTAAATCAGCGGACGATCGTGGATCTGCCGCTCAATGGGCGCGATTGGGGCCAGTTGGCGACGCTCCAACCGGGAGTCGATCCGGTGAGGACTCAGCCCGCGGTCGCAGTGAGCAATCAGCGCGCGAATCGTGGCGAGGGCAACCAGTTGACGATTGGAGGAGCGCGTCCGCAGAGCAACAACTATCGCGTCGACGGAATCAGCATCAACGATTACTCGAACGGCGGACCAGGCGGCGTTCTCGGCTCGAATCTGGGCGTGGATGCGATTCAGGAATTTTCGGTGGTGACGTCCAATCCGGGCGCCGATGTGGGGAAGACGTCGGGAGGCGTGGTCAATGCGGTGACCCGCGGCGGCGGCAACGAATGGCATGGCACGGCGTATGAATTCCTAAGGAACAGCGCCCTCGATGCCCGCAACGAGTTTGATCAGCCGAATCAGATCGCGGAGTTTCGCCGCAACCAGTTTGGCGCGTCCGGCGGCGGCCAGATCATCAAGAATCACAGCTTCGTTTTCGCCAATTATGAAGGTCTGCGGCAATTGCAGGGAGCCAACGTCAGCAGCACCGTGCCATCGCCGAACGCGCGTCAGGGCATTTTGGTCGCTGGAGACGTCACCGTCTCGCCGGCGGTTGTACCTTACCTGCAGTTTTATCCGCTTCCGAACAGCACGGTTAACGGGGACACGGGCGCCTTCCTCTTTAGCGATCCACTTACAACCCACGAGAATTTCTTTACCGTAAAGGGAGATCAGGTTATCAGCCCGAAAGATACTTTCAGCGGAACTTACTTCTTCGATCGCGGAAGCATCGTCGCGCCCGATCCCTTTGACGTGAAGGTCACAGGAAACTACGAACGCCGGCAGATGATCAGCTTGAGCGAGACGCATATCTTCAACCCATCCTGGCTGAATACCCTGCGCATCGGTTACAGCCGCGTGGTTTCGATCGCTCCCACCACGATAAGTCTCATCAATTCGGAGGCGGGCGACTCGTCGCTGGGATTCGTACCTGGCCTGGATGTAGGTCTGATTAACATTGGCGGCATTTCTAACTTTCAGGGAGGGGCGGGCGCGGTTGGCGAATTTGATTTTCACTACAACAGTTATCAGGTGTATGACGATCTCTTCTGGTCCAAGGGCAAACACTCGCTGCAGATGGGTTTCGCTTTCGAGCGGCTGCAGAATAATCAGCTGGGAACGGCGAACCCGAATGGTCAGTACACTTTTAGTTCGCTTGCCGACTTCCTCACCAACCAGCCCAGCGCGTTCAATGCTCCTATCAGCACGGTGATTTCGCCGAAGGATCTTCGCCAGTCGGTATACGGTGGCTACATTAAGGACGACTACAAAATAATGACCGACCTGACGCTGAATCTCGGTCTGCGCTACGAAATGGCGACGGTACCTTATGTAGTCGGCAACGAAATTTCAAATATGAGGACGTTGACCTCACCCACTCCTGTCCTCGGCGCACCTTATTTTTTGAATCCGACGTATAAGAACTTCGCGCCCCGAATCGGATTTTCGTGGGATCCGTTCAAGAAGGGCACCACCGTGATTCGTGCCGCATACGGTATCTATGATGTGCTTCCGCTCAATTACTTGTTCGAGGGGCTAAGCATTTTCGGCGCTCCGTTCTTTGAGCAAGGCAGCATCGCAAACCTGGCCCCCGGAACGTTTCCGACTGGCGCCTTCCCGCTGCTATCGGCAAACAATCTCCGCTATAGCCTCAACCAATACGACCCCAGCCGCAGTTACATTCAGCAATGGAATTTGAACGCGCAGCGGCAGCTTCCCGGGCAAACCGTGCTGCAGGTGGGCTATTTCGGAACCAAAGGCTCGCACCTCCCCTACCGGGTTGACGACGCCAACACGGTGCAGCCTACCGTCGTAGGTGGCGATTATTTCTTTCCCACACCCCGCGGCAGCGGCACCAAAATAAATCCCACGGTCGGCCAGATCAGCGCGCTCTTCTTCACCGGTCACTCTAACTACAATGCCTTGCAGGTGAATCTCACCAAACATTTAACCAGACGGCTGACCGGAAATGTTTCGTATACCTGGGGTAAGTCGTTTGACGACGGCTCGTCCTCAACATTCGGCGACACGTTCTCCAACAGCGTTTCCAGCCTTCCGACTTGGGCTCCCGGTGTTCGATATTCATTGTCGGATTTCAATATCAAAGAAAATTTTGTCGCCAACGCCGTCTACAACCTGCCGACATATCGCGGCGCTGCGGCCTGGGTGATCAGCGGATGGCAGCTGGGGACCATCGCTCAAGTCTCGACCGGTCTTCCCATCAGCCCGCTACTCAGCGGAGATCCTCTGGGCTTGAACAGCGCCGATCCTTTTGATTTTCCCAATCGGCTAAAAACTCCGGGTTGCACGGGCAATCCTGTGAATACTCAGGATCGCGTGGCATATATCAAGACCCAATGTTTCCAGGCTCCGAATCCACTCACCGAACTCGGAAACTCGGGGCGCAACTCGGTCATTGGGCCAGGACTGCGCGATGTCGACATCACCTTCATGAAGAACAACATGGTTGCCGAGCGTTTGAATATTCAATTCCGCGCCGATCTCTTTAATCTGTTTAATTTCGTTAACTATGCCGCTCCGCTGAAGGCGCAAACCCAATTGTTCAACGCGTCCGGCGTGGCCATCGCTTCCGCCGGATCGTTGACGCAGACAGCGTCTTCATCAAGGCAGGCACAATTTGCGTTGAAGTTTATCTTCTAACTAAAAGGGCTCGGCTGAATCGACATGCGGATGAAAACCAACATTTCAATTTCGTTGTTCTTGACGACGTTATTGCTGACAACCTCGCCAGCTCTGGGCGCCGCAAACGCAACCGACTACAACGTCGTCGAGATCTGGAAGCTGGGCGGCCACCGGGAGACCATCCGATCAAGCGACTCAATGCCGGAACCGAGACTACTAAAGCTGCGGGTACTGTACGCCGACGTGCGAGGGAACCATTCGAATCTAACGCCGCGCAGTGCCGTCACGTAATGAAGTTCCGAAATCAGAGAAGGGAAGTCGCGGAGGGGGACGGGCGACCGTCCCCCTTATCCATATTGATCCGAAACGCTGTATTGACATGTATATGTACACCGTGGCATCTTCTACCTGGGTCACTGGATGCGATTCGAATACGACGAGCAAAAGAACGAATACAACCTCGCGAGACACGGCGTTGATTTCCCAACCGCCGCCTGATCTTCGATGACCCATTCGCTATGACGATGCGAGACGTTCTTCACGATGAGGATGAGGAACGGTACAACACCGTCGGCGAATTCAGCCCGGGCTCGATTCTCTTTGTTGTGCACACATTGTCGCGGATGAAAAGGGCGAAGAAGTGATTCGGTTGATCTCCGCCCGAGCCGCAACCAGTTAAGGATAGGAAACCCTATGAAGAAGCTCACAAAAGAGCAGAAGCGGCAAGCCGCCGTCATCGCCGCCAAAACCGACGCCGACATTGATTTGACAGATGCTCGGGAAGTGGTGGACTGGAGCGGCGCGGAAATCGGAAAATTCTACCGGCCTCCGAAAAAGCCGGTAACGATGCGCCTGGACATCGACATCATCAAATGGCTGAAGAGCCACGGGCGCGGGTATCAGACAAGGGTGAATGCTCTGCTGCGGCACGCCATGAACTCACGCTGGGCCGCGCGCCACGAGGACGAAGCCCTTCGCCAAAAGGCTCAAGCTGCACACGATGGGCATCACGCGAAACGCGCAAGCGGCAGCATAAAACGAATACATGCTGACAAACTCCGCGCAAGAATGAAAAAGGATGATAGCCGCGGTTCGGCACGAATGCGTTTACGGTGAATTGCGCTGGAAGCACCCCAGTTCTCTGGGCTGATCGAACGCGTGATCGCGATCCCCAACAAACGACAGTCCCGTCCACTTGTGGCGGCGAGTGAGCACTTTGAGCGGGAGCCCCCGGGCCTTGACCACCGGGTCGCGCTGGGTTGACCTGTCCTCCCAAACGCGACAACCGCGGTGGCGCTGGTTGCGCTACTGCCTGCGACACTCCACACGCGACGAATACGACGATCAGCAATCGAACCCGATTGCGACTTGGCAAACTGCGGTATAGAGTTTTCCTTGTTCGGATAAACCTCAAACTAATATTCGTTCCTACGATCCAACGGTGGCCTCGAAGCCGTACGGTGTCCCCGAACCGTCCGCATAAAAGCCGGTGATGATGCCTTGGTCATTGATGCGCCACACCTGGGTGGCGGCGGAGGGCCCGAAAGGAGCATCAAACGTCGTGAACGTCCCACTTTGATAGACATACCCGTGCTCCCATAGATACTGCACTCCATTGATGTTGGTGATATCCCCGTAACCGCCTGCCATCAGCCCGCTATCATTGATGCCAGCAACATAGTTCTGCGTGTGACCGGGATAGTCGATGGTAGTGAACGTCCCCGCATCGAGGAGGAATCCGTGCGAGTCATTACTGGTGTCGATATACCACCCCACGATCTCTCCGGAATTGTTAATATCCCATGCAATCGTCGCCTTCGCGCCCGGAAAAGTAATGTTTGTAAAGACGCCTCCGGAAAGCAGATAGGCTTGGGGATATTCCGGACTCGACACCGGGAAGTAGAATCCGACGGTGTCACCCTTCTTGTTGATTCCAGTGGCGCCGGTGCCAGTCGCGCCAGGATAGTCAATGGATGTGTAGGTTGAACCCACCAGCTTGAAACCGTGCTCATCTGAGGATTGATAGGAGGCTCCATAGGTACCGACAATCACACCACTATCGCTGATTGCATCGGCCTCATTCCACCCGGCCCCAGGATAGTCGATCGTCGTGAATTTGTTTCCTTTGAGCAAGAAAGCATGATCGGAAGGCAAGTCTTGTACGAAGTCCGGGCCGTAGCCCCCGACCATGTGTCCGCTCTTATTAACACTGCCCGTAAAAGTCGCTACTGTTCCCGGGAAAGTGTAGATAGACCAGGTGAGGCCCAAGACTTGGGCCGAGTGAGCTTCCGGCTTTGGGGCATTCCCGAGTGTGGCCCCTCCTTGGGAAAATGGCATTCCGCCGCGGAGGCGCATGCCTCTCATGTTAGCGGGCGATGGTGGGAGTTGTGCGCAAGCTACACCGCAAATCAGCAGCAACGCGATACCGTTAAACATCCAAGCAAATCTTGTCGATTTCATATATTCTCCTGAAAACTGCAGTGTTGCTCTGGTTGTTACGAGGTCGTACTTAGTCGATCAACGTTGTGTATCCATATCCTGGTTAGTGTGGTGGGACTAATCCTTTTCGCCCGAGCTTGTTTCCACGCTCAGCCTCTTGGGTGCCCGGAATCGGCGTCGCTAGGAAGCCGTGTATGTCATAGTCATCCACCGCGCTGGGGCCGCCCCACAAGCCCACGACCTGGCCCGCCTCGTTGATCCCGGTAAGCCCAGAAATGTCTGCGCCTGGATAGTCAATGGTTGAAAAAACGCCGCTGGAGTATATAAATCCCTGATCTACATAGGGCGTGTTGTAGTAGGTACCGACAATCTGCCCGGAGTTGTTAACGCCGGTGGCGCCAGTGCCCGCCGCGCCTGGATAGTCGATCGACGTGTAGCTGCCGCTGCTGAGCGAAAAGCCGTGAAACGTACCGGAAGTATAGTTCCCGACAATCGTACCGGAATCGTTAATTCCATATACAAAGGTAGAACTGGCTGCTGGATAGTCGATGGTGGTGAACGTTCCACTTTGCCACGTAAATCCGTGGTCGGTACTCCCGTCAAAGTAAGCGCCAACGACTACTCCCGCGTTATTCACTTTCGTTGCTTGAGTAAAGACGGCGCCGGGATAATCAAGAGAGGTGTACGATTTTCCAACGAGTAGAAAGCCATGGTTGTTGCCTTTGGTGTCCACATATGTGCCTGCAATCTTGCCGTCATTACTAATGCCATAGACACAAGTGGAAGCAGCCTTCGGGTACCTCACCAACTTGAGTGCTGCATTGGCCAGCAAGATACCGGGGCCCCTGTAAAAATCAGTGGCGGTGTAGCAGCCGACGATTTCGCCAGCGTTATTGGTATCGTTTATTTCGGTTGCAGCCGCCCCGGGTACGTCTATATCCCGGAGCGCATACTGCTGCGCTTGGGCCAAGCCCGTGCCGATTGTTGTCAGAAAAAAAAGCAGCGCACCAGTTACGACCAGAGTTTTGTAAGTCATTGGGATCCTCCTGATTTGTAAATGTTTATGTTGTTCCACTTCTTGTTCCCCTTGCTATGGTCTGGCGGTTTGGACTCGCCGTAGCAAAAGCTACGGCGAGCCTGGGCCTGGTTCCTCCTTAGTTGACAGTGAAAGTTTGAGTGCTGGTGGCGATACCATTCGGCGTCGTAACCGTGATCTTGCCCGTCTTTGCCCGGGCCGGCACGATGGCCTGGATCAAAGACGGAGTAACCACTGCGAAGTTGGTCGCCTCCACTTTGCCGAAGGTGACCTTGGTTGCTCCCGCGAAGCCGCCGCCCACGATTCCAACCTGCGTGCCTACTGGGCCGGAAGAAGGATCGAGGTTGGTGATCATCGGGACGATATGCGTGATCCCCTGGCTTTCGATCTGGGCGCCGGTGGCCAACGTGACGATGATCGGGCCATCGACCGCGTCAGCCGGCACCTGCGCGATCAGATAGGTATCCGAACCAGGTTGGAATTGTGCCTGCACTCCAGCGAAGGTGACCTCGATGACCTGCGAGAGGCCATCGCCTATAACGACTATGGGATTTTCGGGCCCGACGTAGGCGCAGCACAAAGTTGTAATGATTTGGATCGGGTTCGGTGGGGTCAGCACGTAAAGATTTCCCACCGGGTTAGTCTGGCCATTTGGGGCTCCGCCCGAAACGGTCAATCCATAGAACGATCCGTTAGTGTCTGCTAGCAAAGTTGTATCTGGTTGTTCGCCGAAGTTGCACGTGGCGCATTCACCGAAGTCCAAAAGCTCTTGGAGAACCCCACTGGAGTCAACTTCCAAGATCGTACCCCAACAGTTAGTGCCCCCGAGTGACGCGGCTCCGTAAAACAGTCCGCTGCCGGCTGACACCAGGGCCGCCGAAGGACTTCCGCCATCGTTATTACATGTGTACCCGCCGACATAAGGATCGAAGCCCGTCGACCACGTCAGCGAACCTCCAGTGGTCATTCTGAAAAACGTGCCGTTGCTCCCGCCGCCACCTGAATTCGTGGTTCCGTAGAGGTCGGTATTCGATCCCTGGAGTTGGAGGACGGAAGACTCAGGCGCTGAACCGTCGCCGCCGCTGAAGCTGTAAATAGGGTTGACCGCTCCGGATATGGGCGACATGCTAAAGACCGTGCCCAGATTGTTCAATCCGCCCGTTTGTGTAGTGCCGTACAGATTGAGATCCGAGCCATAGATAAAGGGTCCCCACATAGGCCCGGGCGCCTTATTGTGCAGTTTCTTGTAAACTCCTGCGAGCGTGACGCTGTAGGTTGTACCCGGACCCGTTACGCCGTAGAGGGATCCATTAACGACGGCCTGAAAGGGAGCGGTGAGTGGCGATCCTTCAGCGATGGTGAAGTGATGCAAAACCGTGAGAGCGTTGGTTTGAGGGTTGAAGCGAAACAGCGTACCAGCGCCATGCTTTCCTCCCTGAGACGTGGTGCCGTAGAAGTTTCCATCGGAGGCCGCGGCCAAGGCTGCGTAAGGGAACGCGCCTGTCGTCTTCCCGTCGAAATACCACAAATCGAGATAGGTGGTGCCGTCGCGCGACACCTTGAAGACGGTTCCATGGTTACCACGCCCGCCGGTCGAGGCGGTTCCGTAAAGATAACCGTCCGTTCCCTGAATCAGTTGGCCAAAGTCGTACGGGAAGCATCCTCCGGTGTTGCAGTTGAAGTTGTACAGGTTTTGGTCGGTAAGTTGAGTAGCATGAAGCGGAGCGGCCGCGAACGTAAGCAGCAGAGAGCAAGCCAACGCGAGCCTACGCGAACCGTTCCAGTAAGTTCTCAGAACATCCAGCATCCGTGTGTATGACATAAACCTTCTCCTGAAAAATTCAGTTTTGAGTTCGTTGTGATCAAATACTGCATTGTGGTTTGTCGATTCGAAGAGCCAGGACCCTTGGAAACCGCGGGTCGCACTCTCCAACCGGGTTCTGTTTCTTTTGTTCCGTTCTTTTATTCTCCCGACTACTTTCGCCTTCTGAACCACCTCTATACCTACATGCGGAAAGCTGCGGGAAAACTGACAGGAGGAGACAAGAAAAAAAGCTAATGGTGGCCAGGAAAGATTTTTGTAGGGATATCTGGACCTAGAAAATGGAATCTGCTTGACTGCGAGGCTTCTTACGAATAGGGAAAAGCTCTGCTCTTCTCCGCGGCGGCGGGGTTGCTAAGAGACGTACTCGGAATGGAAGCACCGGAACCACAAACTGCAAATCGGCACAATCCTCAAACTGCAGCCCGCTTAGGACGGAGGCCTGGCTTCAGTGTCATTGCTGTGCGTGTGTGGCCACGGTTTTCTGCTTGGCCTCCGCGACTTGTTTGGCGTGAGCGACAAGGGCTACGAAGCGCGGATCGCCATGCAGTGAAGTGAGATCTGTGTCGTTCTCAATTCCGAAGGCCCCGAATGGAGTCAATCCATGGCCCACGGAATGGCTCAGCAGCGCAATTGCCCTATCTTTGTCTCCCCGCTGTGCTGCCAAGCATGCCAAGTTGTATTCAGTTTCAGCCGTGTCGGCGCTTTCCGGTCCCAATACGCGCTTCCGGGCCTCCAGGAGCTGATTGTCGAGGGATTCAGCCTGTGCGTACTTACCCTCATCGTCATAGACGACTGCCAAATTGTTGATGCTTCCTAGAGTTTCGGGATGCTCTGGCCCCAACACGCGCTGCCGAATCTCTAAGGTCTGGAGGTCGAGCACTTCCGCCTGCTCGTGTTTACCTTCATCTTCGTACACGACACCCAGATTGCTCATGGACATGAGCGTTTTGGGATCCTCTGGTCCCCGGATACGTTTCCGGATCGTCAGGATCTCTGCAAAGAGTGCCTCGGCCTGCGGGTACTTACCTTCGCGGAGGAAGTCGACAGCCAGATTGTCCATGGAATTCAACGTGTCAGGGTGCTCTGGCCCCAGCACGCGCTTCTGGATCTTCAAGGTCTGAACGCTGAGCGCCTCGGCCTGCGCGTATTTAGCCTCGTCACCGTAGACCGCAGCGAGGTAGGACGCGGACGCTAATGTATCGGGGTGTTCTGGCCCCAAGACGCGCCGCTGAGCCTCCAGGGCCTGGCTTTCAAGCACCTCCGCCTCGGCATACTTGCCGTGTACGTCAGCAACCCTTCCCAGTCGCGTTAGTGTTTTGAGAGTTCTTGCATCTTCCGCCCCCAGTGCTCGCCGCCGCAACTCCAGCGCGCGCTCCAATTGTTTATGCGCCTCTGGGTATAACCCCAAGTCCGAGTACGTCCATCCCATAGTGTCGCGGATGGAAGCCTCCACCTCGGGTTGCTTCGTGAACTTGCCCTCGATCCGCTCGGCCGCGCGGTCCAGGGCCGTGCGCACCTTGAGGTCAGGGTCCGGCTTCGTGTTCGGCCCCGATTGGGCAGACGCGCCAGCCTGGGCCAACAGATCATTCCGCAGAAACTCATTCACCGCTTCGGCCACGGCTGTTTCCCGGTTGGCGCGGATGCCCTCGCGGATGCTGACAACAGCCGCCACAACCAGCGCTAGTGTGACCGCACTCGCGGTCGCCAGCGCGACACGATGGCGGCGCTCGAATTTGCGCGCCCGGTATGCCAGCGAAGGTGGAACCGCGAGGACCGGCCTTCCTGCCAGCCAACTCTGCAGGTCAGCCGCGAATTGATCCACCGAACGATACCGCTGCTGTGGGTCTGTGTGCAGCGCCTTGAGCAGAATAGAGTCGATATCGCCGGCAAGTTCGCGGCGCAACTCACTTGGCCTGCGAACTTCTTCTTCGCAGATCGCACGTACCATCTCCATCGGACCCTTATCCTTGGTCTGGTGGGGAGTAGAACCGGTCAAGAGCTTATAAAGCACGCCGCCGAGGGAGTAGATATCCGTAGCCGTGGTTACCGGCTCGCCACGGGCTTGTTCGGGACTGGCATATTCCGGGGTGAGGATTCGAGTGGCCGTGTTCTCGGGACTTACTGGAACTTCGCCCAGGACCTTGGCAATTCCGAAATCCAAAAGCTTGGGGACGCCTGGCTCGGTTACCAAAATGTTATCGGGCTTCAAGTCGCGGTGAACAATCAGCTTCTGATGCGCAAGATGCAAGGCGTCGCAAAGCGGCAGAAGCAATCGCAGACGGTCCCGGAAGGAGAGATGATGCCGCTCGCAATAGCGGTCGAGCGGCAGACCGTCGACATATTCCATGACGAAATACGGCAGTCCATCGGGGGATACGTCCGCATCGAGAACGCGGGCAATATTTGGGTGCTCCAAACTGGCCAGAATGCGGCACTCCTGCTGGGTCCGGTCGTTGACCCAGGATGGATCCACGCTGCTTTGCAGAACTTTGATGGCAACGCGCTGTTCGAACTTTCCGTCGGCGCGCTCAGCCAAGTACACCAAGCCCATTCCGCCCCGTCCGATAATGGACAGCACACGGTAGGGCCCCAGGCGTTGGCCGGGGGTGAACACAAAAGTTTGCAGTGCCGACGACGCTTCTTCCGAAACTGCCCGTTGCAGAAAAATCTCGGCGTCCTGATCGTGAGCGAGCAGTAACGCTAACTCACGGCGCAGATCGGGATCGCTGCAGTGCTCGGCCAGGAATTGTTCTCGCTCGGTTGCCGCCAAACCTACGGCCTGCTCGAATAAGTTTTCCAACTCGGGGTTCATGCGCTCAGCTCCTTGCGCAGCCACGCCTGCGCGATTCGCAGCCCGCGTCGCACCGTGTGTGCGGGAATGCAGGTGCATTCGGCAATCTCTTCGGCAGTCATTCCATCCACGCCCAAGCGATTCAGATTCGACGCCCAGCCTCTTTGCAACCCCCGTACCAGCCATGCCAGGAAAGTCCGGCACGCTTGAGCACATGCTGCATTTTCCGTTGATAACAAGCACAACCTTGAGTGCTGAGAGACCTTCAGTTTGGCGCAGCTTCGACTTGAAGCTTTGCAACGTGAATGATCACGGGGCCAAGCTGCCCAGAACTTGCGGTAATAGTTATTGCATGGAGGTTGCCCGCCTTTGCTCCGGAGGATGAGGAGGAGCCGCATCCAAGCGTGATCGCTACGGCCAGGAGGGCGATTAGCGAAACCATAGAGACGGTGCCGCGGCGCCTTCCCAGGAACACGAAAGATAAAATGAAGGTAGAGGATAGCCACGCGGCCATGCGTGCCAGCCGGGAAGAAATCGAGGAGGTCCTGTTCCCGGTTGCCGAAGTTGTAATTGTCAGCATCGAAAAGCCGCTGCCACCTTGGACCACTTCTGGGTAAAGACTGCAGTTGAGGAACGGAGTTCCCGTCGAGCACGCAAGGGCGACGTTACCGCCGAATTGATTCAAGGGAAGAATATTCACCTGAACCTGCGCCATCGCGCCCGTGAGCACGATTATTGACGGCGACGACAAACCAATCGAAAAGTCTGGCACGTCTGTCGGTATATTCTCAGTTAATACCGGGGATGCGCTCGCCGCCTGTGTGGTTGTGCCAGGGAAATAAGCAGTAAGGTAATGCAGCCCTAGTGTCAGTGACGGACTTTGATAGGTGGCGGTTCCGGTTTTGTCAAGAACCGCAGTGCCCAACTGGGAGTCTCCGTCCATGAAAATCACGCCACCGTCCTCATTGCCCGTCCAGTTACTGACTCTCGCCGCCAAAACATAGCCCCGCACCACTGCCGTATTCGGCGTCGCATTGAGGCTTGTGGTTGTCTCATTCGCAGCGCTAGCTGTCACAGACACGTTTACAGGAGGGGACGTGCTCGAAAGAAAGCCGGCATTCGCGAGGTAGGTAGCCGAAATCACGTGTGTGCCGACGCTCTGGAACGTGGCGCCGCAGACGGCAACTCCACCGCTGTCAAGGCTCACATTTTGCAGGAGTGTCGCGCCATCGAAGAAAAGTACCGATCCGGTTGGAGTTCCTCCGGACGAGGCAACCGTTGCCGTCAGAACCACAGTCTGCCCTACGACGACATTGCTCGGATGGGCTGTCAAACTCGTAGTCGTCGCATTGGCGGTAACCGTGACTTTGATGAATGAGGAGGTTGATGGCGCAAAGTTTTCGTTGCCAAGGTAGTACGCCACTATGTTGTGCTGGCCGGGACTCAATAGTGACGTATCAAACGCCGCTATTGAGTTGGCATCCAGCGTAACAGCTCCTATCGTGGTCGTACCATCCATAAAGCTTACGGTTCCGTAGGGTGTTTGTCCTGGGGAGACCAGCCGCGCCTGGAAAGACACGGTCTGACCGGCCAGAAGGTTAGTCGGCTTTGCCGTCAGCGCGATAGTTGTTGGATAGACGATGGGAATCACTTGGTGCTGCTTTCCGAAGTAACCGGGAACGAAATTTGAGTCTCCACTGTACACGCCTGAAATCAGGTGGGTCCCAACTTGCAATGAAGAAGACTGGTAAATGATTGTGGCAGTTCCCTGATTCAGGGTCGCCGTTCCCACCGGAGCCCCGTCAATCGAGAAAGTTACGGTTCCAGTCGGAGTGCCAGAGCCGGCCTTCAGTGGCTGTACTACCAGAGTCATAGTGAAGGCCTTGGTGTATGTAGATGGCTCGGGCTGCATTGTTAAGGTGCCGGCCGTCAGATTTCCTTCCGGCTGATTCAGTAACACAGCTACCGTGGTTCCTGAACCGGCAACCGCTATGTCCGGAAATCCATCGCCGTTGAAATCCTGGACAACAAAGTTCTTGATAGATCCCGCTAGGTACTGCGTTTCCGAGGAGAACGTCCGATTGCCTGCATTGTGAATGATGGAAATTACGTTCCCGTCGGAAAGAATAAGATCCGGAAGATGATCGCCATTGACGTCCGCGATAGAAAGCTGGTCATACCCCCGCTCGAGCGGCAGAAGAACCGGATCCTGAAATGATCCATCGCCGTTACCGTAGAAAATCTCGAGGTAATTGCTGTCGACCGGAACCACCACATCAAGATTCCCGTCCCCATCCATATCTGCGGTTGCGACGCAGGCTGGTCCGCCCAGATCGTCGTAGCCTGGAATTTGCGTATAGAGGATGCGGCCCATCGTGAATGTGCCGTCCCCATTGCCGAGAAGTATCTGGACCACGTTAATGTCGACCACCGCTATGTCCAGGTGACCATCGTTGTTGAAGTCTCCCACCGCTGGCTGAATCGATGAAGTGATGCTATACAGGGGAATCGGTGGGACAAACGTGAAAGTCTCGTTTGCCTGGCCGAGAATCATATCCACGGATTGATAATTGGTAGCGACGATGTCGCTTCGGCCATCGTTATTGAAATCGGCCACCGCGGCATTGGTAAAACCGATTACTTGAACTCCGGAAAGATCGACGGGCGGGCCGAAAGTTCCGTTGCCATTCCCAAATAAAACAAAGCCAGAAGAGTTGTTGGAGGTAAAAAGCAGATCGACTTTTCCGTCTCCATTGAAGTCGCCCGTTAAGGCGATGGAGCCGGTTCCCCCGGAAACGGGAGCAGTGTCCTCCAGAGTGAAAGTTCCATCTCCTTTGCCGAGCAGGATTCCCGGGCCGGTAGTTCCTTCCGCGACCGCAAGATCGGCGTTGTGATCGCGGTTGAAGTCCGCAGATGCAATCGATGCAGTGGACTGTCCGACGTCGTAGACGTCGAAGGACTGGAGCTTGCCGGCTCCGTCGCCGAGCAGCAGGGCGATACCATTCGGAGCCGCGGAGGCGACATCAAGATTTCCGTCCCGGTTGAAATCGGCGATCGCAGAGGAAGCCCCGGCACCACCGAGTCCATAGGCAACGGGAGTTTCATAGGTAAGGTTGCCTTGCCCTAGAAGAATGTTCAATCCACTGGCATCATCGACAACAAGATCCAAAATGCCGTCGGAGTTGAAATCCGCCACCGCAAGGACGACCCCGTAGGAATTGAGAGTGGCTCCTCCAGACGAAGTGGTCGAAAAGGTTCCGTCCGGATTGCCATGAAAGATCTGGATGGTACTGGCCTGCGTTCCGACGACCATATCAACGTGACCGTCGCCATCCATGTCGGCCAACACCACGCTGGTGAAAGGATCGCTACCCGCACCGTAAATCACGCCATTTTGAAACGTGCCATCTCCGTTTCCCAGATACACCCTGGCGTCTGCACCGAGTCCTCCATAGACGAGAAAATCCTGATGCCCATCTCCGTTGAAATCTCCTGTCCAGACATCACCCGGCGCGCTGCCATCAACGATCGTGGTCTGGAGAGTGAACGAACCGCTGTCGTCGCCCAGGGCAACATAGACGTAATCGTTCAGACTGTCGGAAGCAATTATGTCCATAGCGCCGTCGCTGTTGACGTCTGCGACTCCGAATCTGCCGCCAATCGAAGCATAGAGCTGTAGATTCAGCGAAAAGGTTGAAACGATGGGCGAACCAAAGGTTCCGTCTCCTTTTCCAAGTACAACACCAATCTGAGCTTGTGGATTGTGACTCCCGAAAAGTAAGTCGAGTTTACCGTCGTTGTTCACGTCAGCTACGGTGATAGTCCCACCCATCCCCGGAGGAAGGGAAATGTCCTGAACATGCTGAAAGGTTCCGTCTCCGTTTCCAAGTAAGATGTGAAGTCCACTTAGATCCGTGTAGGCGAGATCCGGCTTTCCATCCCCGTTGAAATCTCCCTGGCTGACCGTGTTCGGGTTTGAACCGGTGAGGATAAGGATCGGATTTTTGAACCTCTCCGCCAAGAGTGTGACTGGCACAAAGAAGAGCACAAGGACCAGAAGGTACAAACGATTGTGAAAGTGTCTTGATTGGGGCATGTCACACTTCGCTGAGATCCTTCTCGGATCGAAACGGATTACCTTAGCACGACTCGGTGCGGCGCGAAAGGACTAATACGTGCCCAGGCAAAGTGGTTGAGGTTACTGCTGCCACCCCCGACTTACACCCCCGACTTACACGGTTGACGGACGATGACTCACGCTCCATACTCTGGTGTTCCAGTTATCACAAATTTCTCTTGCGTCGGGTTGGTTGGTCTCGTTTCATGAAGCGTCCTCTGAATTTCTTGCGTATTTCGCTTTTCGCGATCGTAATTCCTGGCTTATTGTCCTTCACCGGTTGCGGAGGGGGCGGATCCAGCGGTGGCGGCAACCCACCACCGCCTCCCCCGGATTTTTCGATTTCCGTCCAGCCCGAGAGCATCACGCTTGCACAAGGCTCTTCGGGCGCTGTAAATGTATCCGCCTCCGGCATGAACGGGTTCAGTTCGCAAGTTGACGTCACCATCAGTGGCGCGCCAACTGGAGTAACTCCGAACCCTTCCAGCTTCACACTATCCGCTGGTGGCCAGCAGACCGTTACTCTGACGGCAGCATCCAATGCGGCCGCGGGGACCTCGACCTTGTCAATTTCGGGAACCGCGGGCGCGCTAAATCACGCTGCCACACTCGCATTGGGGATTGATAGCCAGGCAACAGGTATGCATCCGCCTTTCCGGACTCGCTATCTGCGTACGGATGCGCAATGGGATTACGGTTTTATCAATTTCTTTCCACAACCGTGGATCATTTACGATCCCGTAACCAAGCGTTTCTTTGCCAATAACACTACCCAGAACAGAATTGACGTTTTTGACGCAACCACCGAACTGCAGATCGCAGAAATCGCAATTCCCGGCCCCTGGGTCTCGGACGAAACTCCCGACCATTCGACCATTTATGTTGGAACTCAGGTGGGAGATCTCTATACCGTCGATCCGGTTGCCATGGTTGTAACTAGCCGTATCCCCTCGATTCAGATCGGTCTCACTGGCTTTCCTACTTATGAGGTCCGTGTGCTGGCCAATGGCAACCTCGCTCTGCTGGGAGGACAAGGAGGAATTCCCGCGGTCGACGGTTATACCGCGCTCGGGGTTTGGAACCCGGCCGACAACTCCGTCACACAGCCGAATACCTGCGTAGGAAACATTGCCGAGTTCACGGTGAATGCCGACCGAAGCAAGATTCTGATTTCGAGCGCCGACAGTGATGGCACGATCTGCTTGCTTGACCCTGACACTGGGAATTACCAAGTCGTGCAATCTGCGGACGAATTCGCGCCGCCAACCCTTGTGCCTCCCGACGGAAAAGAATTGATCGTTGCTGGCGAGGGCGGTGATGTTAACATCTATGACGCTCAGGGCCTTTTCTTAACGGACCAATTTCAGCTGCCAACTGGCTCCTACCGCTATACCCTGAGCTTAGACGGCAATACTCTGTTCGCGATTGCAGGAGAGAATGGTGGTCTCGCCTATAACTGGAGAACTCACGCACCGACGGGCTGGCTTCCCGCATTCGGAACCATCGATCTTATAAGTTGGACGACTCCCCAGGTGGCGGACGAGACAGGGCTGATTGCAGGCGTCATCGGAAATGGAGTCAGCTTCCTCGACGGCGGAGCTTTGCTGACAGGCAATCCCGATGCGGTGCCGAACCCAGCGCCGGTGCAACCGCCATCAGGTCCACCTGCGGGAGGAACTGCAACAACGTTGACAGGCGGTGTTCCTACGACTCTAAGCCAGGTTTTTTTCGGGAACGGAATCGCCGCCGGAGCCACCGTCGACAATCTTGGTATCCACGTCAATAGCCCTCCCGGCAATCCGGGACCGGTCGATGTGGCCGTCACCCTAACGGACGGCAATATTGGACTCGCGCCCGAGTGGTTCAGTTACGGACCTTGGATCATCGAAGCAACGCCAAACGCCTCCACTGCCGAGGGCGGAGGGACTGCGACGATCTACGGTTATGGTTTTGGAAACTACGGCCAGGGCCAGCAGGCACCGGGTCTGCAGGTTTCCATCGGTGGGCAGGAGGCCGCAATCGTTCAGTATTTGCCCACCCTAGCAACCGCCGTGCTCGATCCGTATTATCCGTTTCCTCTTGAGGGTATTGTTGTGACGGTCCCACCGGGCACCGCCGGAACGGCAGTCAACATCACTGTTTCGAACGCGGAGGGGTCCTTTACTGCGAATGGCGCTTTTACCTATCTTCCGGCGACACAACCATTCCCGCTGCCCGGCGCCGCGCTCGTCCAAGGTATCTACGACAACCATCGAACTCTGTATTACTTCACCGATCAGACGCAAGTACAGGTTTTTTCACGAACTCAGGGCCAGTGGCTCGCGCCAATTCCGCTCGCAAACTCTTCACGATTGTGGGGCCTTGCGCTTTCTCCGGATGGCAGCCAACTGGCAGTCGCCGACGCGGGTTCAGCTACGATTTACGTGATGGACCCGAGTTCCCCTGCCAACGTGAAAACCTTTGTTTTGCCCAATTATGTAAGCCAGGGTAAGTATCCCGCCTCTCTGGTCATCACGGATTCGGGGATCATATATTTCTCCACCTTTTACACCTTCACAACGGGCGGCTGGGCGTTTCACAAGCTCGATAGCAACACGGGTGCACTTACGGATTACCAGTGGCTGCAAGCGGGAGCATTGTCCGACGACGCCTATACGCGGGTTCTTATGACGGATGACAATACGCGCGTCTATATCAACAACTGCTGCGGACCCACCGAAATGGATATCGCCACAGAGGATACCTATTACAACCCCATCGTGGGCCTTGAAGGCGATTACGAAATGACGCTTTCCAGCAATGGAACGTGGATGTCGGCGAGTGAATTTCTCACTGACACCAACATTAATCCAGAATCTTATTTGACTTATGCTGAGCGCGAGACCTGGAATGTTCTGGCAGTGTACGGTGAGAAGTTGAGTCCAGATGGAAATCTAATGTTTGCCCCCTTGCAGAACGCGATCGACGTGATGGACGGAAAAAGGGGAACCTTGATGACGCGGATCTCTCTTCCCGTAGCTCTCTCCGCTAACTATGACGCGCTGGTCGCCGATGGCCTGGATAATGTGTTGATTGGAATCACTGGCGCAACCGGGACAGGTATCGCGATCATCGACTTAACGTCGGTCCCCGAGCCGCCGCCTTTGCCCTATCCGAATGCGGTCAAGCTTTCACGAATGATGAGATTTCAAGCACAGACGATCAAAGCGTCGCGCAAAGGAGCGGGTAGCCTAGCAAACAAGAACGATTCCGTTGGACCGCTGCGCAGACGAGTTTCGTTAAAGCACAAGATGAACCCGGTTGTGCATGGCGCTCGTTCGTATAGCACTCACGAACCGCGATGACTTTTCCCGTCTCGCAATTCCGAACGCGGCACGTTCTAGCCCCCTCTGACGCTGGAGAAAGAGGGGAAGCGCAAGGGAGCGAGTTGTCTCGTAGCTGGAACCGGCTGCATGGGCCTTTGCTCGCTCGGTCCGTCAGTGACCAGCGAGCCTGATGGGAACCTGTTAAAGAACGTAGCCGAGTCGGACGCGCCGGAAATCATCGCAAAGCTCGACAGCGCCACGCCCGAGCGTCTGCTCTATTCTCGCGAGCGACCGGTCTTCCAACGGCAAACCGCCATGGTTCTCGAAAACTCCGGTCGAATTGATCCTGAAAGGTGTCCCGCAATCTCGGACCGTGACATTCTGGTGTCCCGAGCCATAACTCTATCTACCGTGCGAGTCCATTATCAATTCTCCGCGCCACCCTCGTACCCGGCTCGATCTCCCGTGAGGAGGACGGCAAGCCGGTTGCGTTTTTGGGGGTGATGGTAAATGGCATAGCTTCTATGCACCCTTCCTTTTAATCCAGCAAGGAAAGAGCGGGTCCAGGAAGAAATAGTTGCCCTTGTACCGATCCAGAATATCTCTTGAATCAAGCGACTGAAGAGCCTTCTGAACGGAGGATGCTGGTCCGAGACGGAACTCTTCACGAACGCCTTGGGAGTAGATTTCGGAGGCTCCGCGGTAGGCGATCGCCTGTAGCGCCGCGCGTTGCCGCGCCGACAGTTGTTCCCAGAGAAGCTCATAGTAGGTGGATTGGCTCGTGACAAGACTTTCAATGACGGACTTCACGTCTGATACATCGAGTTGGCGTTTATCTTTCAATTCTGCGTAATCCCAAAGCTCATGCGCGATACGCTGCACATCGTAAGGAATTAAATCGGCGGAAGCGAGCAGAGTTTCTAAACCTGGATCGTCAAGCGTCCTGCCCCTCTTGCGAAAATGGCGCGTAATAGAGTCCTTCCAGTCCTTTGCAGGAATCTTGTCTAGGAACATCTGCGGGCCGGCTTTATGAAAGGGACGTTTGGCAGAAAGCATTTCCTCCATTAGAGACGGTTGAGATCCCGCGAAAACGTACCCTACCTCTCTTTGCTCCTGGACTTGGTTTCGTATGGCATTTTCGACCGAGCCGCCATTGAACTGGGAGATCTGCTGAAATTCGTCAAGGCATATCGCCATGCGAAATCCTGCGTTTTTGGTCAACTCTCCCGGCAGCGCAAAAACGTCCGGTGCGATCGGCGTGGGATCAAACCCCGCCCCTTTACCTAGGGACAGACTGATCTCGCCAGTTGCCATGTTGATGCTGACGTCGGGCTTTACCTGCCGCCCAAATCGCGTAACCCAATCTTTGACCCGCTCCCAAGGACCGGCGGCGCGCAACACCTTCTCAGCAAACTTTTCTAGGAATTGGGCGTAGCTGGAGTAGCTGCTCACCGTCAAGTTGACGGTATGAATATGTTTCTTCTTCAGCTTGAGGAGGGCCAGAGCAACGAGCGAACTCTTTCCAAAGCGTCTCGGAGACAACAAGAACACTTTTTGACCGTCTGCTAGGTCTCGAACGAGTTGATTGAGTTCGTCAGTTCGATTGACGAAATTCGCGTCGTCGATGATTTCGCCAAAAACGAAAGGATTTTCCTGAGGTGGCATATTACGCTGATCAGCGTAACGCTAAATGGCGTAATAGACAAGTGCGCAAAATGCATATTACGCCGATTGGCGTGACGCTAGATGGCGTAACGACCAGTAATGCGTAGAACAGGGGTGAAAAGGATCACTCATAGGGACTTTTTTTGCGCCGAACGCTGTCCGTCAAGTCCCACACGCATGAGCCTATTGCGCGAATCGGCCCTCAGCGGCAAATGGAGAGCGCTTCTGAAATTGTGTGAATTGATCTGAAGGAAGGCAGGCTAAACGGCGCGTGTGGCGTGCAAAATCCTTCTAAACTGGTTGGCATCCGGATTCGAAGTCTGCGTTTAGCGAAGGGCTATTCTCAAGAAGCGCTGGCCGATGAAGGAACGGGCGAAGCTCGACGCGGATTGCTTCTGGCTCCACAAATTCAGAGCGACGTTCGCCACGAAATGCGATGAGCGAAGATCAGGGCGCAGGAAAACAAGGCGGCATAGTGGACTTCGAAATAATAAGTGGTCTGGCCCGGATTTTTCCCGGACCAGACCTTCTCAGTTCACCCATCCCTTTGAAGGGGACTCCAACATGCGGATGTACTCGATGACCGAATCGGACCAGCCATCGATGTGCGTCCACTTGCCGTAGCCGACGCCGTTCTTGTAGGAGGCCACGTTGATCACGTATCCGTTGCCCTTCGGCGCGGGAACTCGATCGTGCGCCTGCTCATCCGTGATGACGATCAGGCGATCATAGCGCTCGCTCTTGTTCAGCCACTCCACGGCATTGCCGAGCAACGTACCGCTGTGCGGCTGCGAGGCATCGATGGCGTCGCGCAGTGCGAAGCCGCGACGAGCCGGGACCTCAACCACGCGATCCGAGAAGGAAAAGACCCCAACCTTCTCGCAGATCTCACGGACCAGCACCGCGAGACCATACGCCGCATCGGTGCGCTGCATCTCCGAACGACGCGAGAGCGGCGCAGTCATCGAGCTGGAAACGTCAACCAGCACGACGGTACGGCCGGCTAGCTTCGGCTGATCCGCGAGCGACTTGAGCATTGCCTGCTCAAGCGCCTCCTCCCACTGCGGCGCGTAACGAGCCGCAGCGAGAAAGCGGAACGGCAGCACGCGGGAGGTGCACATCGCCCCGAGCGCGTGGAGGACGAGCGACTCATCCGCTCCGGCCTCGCGCATATTGCGGAGGTTGCGGAGCAGCGCCAGCGCTCCCAGCTTCTGCTCGCGGAGCAGACGCTCCCAGGCCTCACGCTTCTCGACGCCAGACGAAAGAGCGACTTCCCACGTATCAGGCGTTGCGAGCCGTCCCCAGACGAGCTTCCTCCAGACGCTTGCCTGGGCAGCGTCGCGCGGCTTCGCGTGCGACAGAAAGAGCACGTCGCGCAGCTTGATAGGTCCGCCGCGATCGTACTTCCCGAGCTGATACTCGTCGAACTTCGGGAAAGCCGCTGCCAGTCCCTTCTTAACCTGCGCGGAGAGCGGCACGCGACCGTCCTTCCAGTAAATGGCGACGAACTCTGCCAGTTCATCGGCACGCTGGATGACGCGCTCAAGCGTCTCCGCCACTAGACGGCGATGTGTCGCGTGACGCGCCATCTCGCGAACCAAAAGCAACGGAGCATGACGAAGCTTCATCTGCCCACGAGCCTCGACGGCGAGCGCGGCAACTCTCTCGGCCTCGACCTTCGGGACGAGTTCTGCGATGCGGCCGGCAATCTCAACTCCGTCTTCGTAGAACTGCGCCTCCCAGAGCAGGCAGGCAAGTACCGAGCGACGGAGCTGAAGCTCCGGTGCAAGGTTGCGTGCCGGCGCGCCCTCATGTGTAAGAGGACGGTAACCGAGATTGAGTAAGTTGAGTCGGGCCATTTGACTCTCCTTTCACTTGCGAGTTATTAGTGGGAGCGGGCGAAACCGCTATCTCTCCACTCGTGGTTACGTCGCCGGGGAACAAGTTGACGACGGTATTTGGTTTCCGATGCTCTACCCAGACTGAGCTACACGGCTTGTGGCCGCGGCGGGATTTGAACCCGCGACCGTCGGATTAATCGAAGGAACCGTAGTCTTCGCCACCGGCGAAAGTAGATCATAGTTATTCCGGCATCGAAATCAGTTCCTCGTCTTCAGCTTCTTCCGTTTGCGGTTGTCCGGCGAACCCGACGCCAGCGAAGCCTGTGCGCTTGCGGGCAGGCTGGGTCGGGATGATCAGGGCGAGTTTTTCCATCTGCTCGCGCGTAGGCACGTTCTTGCTGCTAAAGTCGGTGCAATCTGCGACTTTGAAGGGCACGGCGCGAAACCTGCTGAAGCAGCAACAAACTGCTTCTTCGCTCTCGCGAAATCCCTTCTGGATGTGCGCCCAGTAGCAAGAACGGCAAAGAGACTCTTCGTCTCGTAGCGCCGTCCTCTTCATGATGATCGTTTGCATAACTCACCATCCAGCTTGGTGCAACTCGAAGTTGGTGATCCTAACCAGCCCCTATATCGGCGGCTAAATCTCAGTCCAGGAAAACCACATCCCTCATAGCTTGAGAGAGGCTTTCCGTATTCATGAAAACCTCGTGCCACCCGTCCAGCGCAACCGTAGCGTGGTCGGGGTGACGGACGCGCCCGCGTACATATACTTTTGGATTCCGCTTCCTAACGCCCCAACTCCAGCGTTGCCTTTGTTGAGGTGAAAGAGCTTGGTACTCTCCCTCGGTTAATCCGTTCGGAGCACCTGGGCTCACATACACCGTTTCGCCGCCGAAGCGATACAACTCTTCACACATGTGCGGCTTACTGCCTCGGCCACGTAGAAGCGGTTCGTGGCGCAGCACCAACCAATTGTCGACCTGCAGGGCCACTGCTGGCACGAAGAACCATTCCCCTTGGCGAACACGAGCAGCATTCGTGCGACGGTCACGATACTTAGAGCGAAGGCAATGTTCACGTGTGAGCACGGCCTCTGGCTTGAGAGCTTGCTTGGCATCCTGGACGCGGCTCACTGGAGCTATTTCCGGGATGCCAGCCACAAACCAATGTCGCTCGTCGTGCCCCAACAGGAAGCGGTGCTTGTCCTGTCCGTTACGGCTCAATAGCAGCAGATGGCGATCACGTGGCTGCACGTCGAGAACGGTTAACTCCATGCGAGACGGTTCCTGACGCCGAATGAAGAAGTACTCGCCGCGCTTGTCGATGCGGACATCGAGCAATAGCTCGCGCCGCGCAACTCCGCGTTCGGAGGTAGCCTCACCAAACTTCACCCGGGCTCCCATCTTCGCGAAGGAGCGTTTTATAAAATCCGCAGTCATAGGAATCTCCAACGTTACTTTCTTTACTTTCAATTCGCCGGGGAACACGCAAAAAGAGTCCGAGGCCGCCGTCCCCAGGTACCTTGTGTTTTGGGGCTACGCCCCCGTCCCTGGTTTCTGTACCTCGGCAGGGTTTCCGTCCCTGCTCGTAATGAGAGGAAGTAACTCTTCTCTATCACCACCGGCGAAACAACTAAGTACATATAAGTTCGGTCGGGGTACATGTGGACACGGATGTGCTGCTGCACGAGGGGGTTTCGAACCCCGGCGTCCCGAGGGGCGCCTGCTCCCGAAGTATCCGTGGCCCTCGCCACCGACCCTGCGAAGTCAGGGCTGGGGGAAACAGCCAATCTGCCCGGCATAAGCCGAGGCAGAAGGCAAGCGGCAGCGGATCTTAGTCGATTCCACAGTCGAAGGAACCGCGGCCTGCGCCACCCAGCAATTGATTTTGGTTTTAGGGCTGCCTTAAGTTCGTCGCGGACTTAGTAACTGACGAAGTCGAACGACGCCCTTAGCCAAATGCAACTCGGTTTGAGTCGCCGTGGCATATGCAGCACGTTATGGGTTGTGCTTTTAACCGCCATTTTTGGGCGTCCTTTCCAGTGAGGATGTAAGAATATGCCATGACTTTCTATCTTAGGTCAAGAGGAAATCATAAACTTTTTTCAATTGAGTTATAACTCTTAACTCACGGTTGTGCCCGTTGAGATCGAACGGTTTTCTAGAGCTTCCCATTCCGACTTGTCCGGCTTCCCCACAATCCAGCGAACGTGAAGAGCTCGTCTCGATTTGACTTCAAGACAATAAGGTAAATGCGCCGTGGTCGTGAGAATCGAGCACATTTTCGAGGAGATTTTGGCAGCCGGAGTAGTCGGAGCTGGTGTTGTCGAGCTTCCCTTCCCCGCCGCAGCGGTAGGATCTGCAGGGCAATGAGTAAATGGCTCCGCGGCTGGCCTGTACATCCAAGTCACCCCGCGATTGAGCGCGATAGTCGCCGGTTACGTAGTGCTAAAGTGCGTTTTATTGCACCAACCCCTCAATCGCCAGCGCGTGTATCCCGTCGGACTCGAGAAATTTGCCTTCGACAACGATCCCGGGAACGCCTATTCGGTCAAGAACGTCAGAGGGAAGCCGTATTCCATTCTGTTCATTGAGTACTAGATAGACTTGTCCGCCCTGGTCGGGAACAAACAAAAGCGGCGAACCAGCCGCAGCACAAAACTTGGCACAAAAGGCGTGATCGTAAGCGTGCGTGTGACTGCCAAGGTAACAATTTGCATCAGTGACTTCCCCTCGAAGCCTCACAGTCTTCCCAGGCACTGCTTGTCCCGCCAGGAAATCAATGTTCCCTTCTTTGGCCAGTCTCCGCGCTCTTGCTGAGTCGTCGACCAGAGCCTGTACTTTCGCGAATGGCATCTTGTTCAGCTCATTCCGATCTCCAAATTGGAAAGCGCACAATCCCAGAGTCGCGATTCCGCTCAGCAACGTTGCCACCGACCTTCTACTTCGTGGTCCTCTGGGTGGGCTGGCTTGCATCGTTTTGCTCGCCCTGGCTATTGGTGTCCCGTGTAGCTGACGCGCCATATGGAGTTCGAACCATCGTCGGTCACGAGCAGCGATCCGTCTTGAGCCACAGTGATGCCGACGGGTCTTCCCCATACGTGTCCGTTGTCAACCACGAATCCGGTCACAAAATCTTCGTAGTCTCCACTGGCTCGGTTGGTCTGATGCAGGGGCACGCGGATCACTTCATATCCGGTGCGCACCGATCGGTTCCATGAACCGTGTTCGGACGCGAAAATGTCTCCCTGATATTCAGCCGGGAATTGCTTGCCCTCATAGAACGTCATCTCGAGTGAAGCGTTGTGAGGCTGGAGCAGAACGTCAGGCACGATGGCCTTATCTCTTAGCTCGGGATGCTTGCCCTGATGGCGTGGGTCCTGATGGTTGCCGATGTACCACCAAGGCCAGCCATAGAATCCGCCCTCTTGGACGTGGGTGATGTAGTCAGGCACGAGATTGTCGCCCAAACCGTCGCGCTCATTGACCGAGCACCATAGCTCGCCGGTCTTCGAATTGATCGCGAGCCCCCCTCCGGCATTGCGGATTCCGTAAGCGTACACGCGCATGTCTGAGCCATCCGGGTTGAATTCGAGAATGTCCGCTCGATTCTTTTCCCCGGGCGTGGTGTCGGGATCGTCCACATTCGACGCGGAGCCGACCGCGACGAACATCCTCTTGCCGTCAGCTGTGAACTGCAAATCGCGGGTCCAATGTCCGCTGCCGTGTGGCAAGTCCACAATGTGCTGCGGCAGGCCGCTTGCCTTCATGTCTCCATTCTTATAGGGAAACCGGATGACCGAATCGGTGTCTCCCACATAGACCCACTGAGGATTTTCTCCGGAAGGATAGAAGGCGATGCCATAAGGCTCCTTGAGTCCGGCAGCAAAAGTGCTGACCTGTTCGGGCTTGCCACCGCTGGTAATTCCGCGAAACACTTTGATATCTCCCGCGCTACTTTCCGCCAGGAAAAAGTCGCCGTTGGGTGCGGTTCGGATCAAACGTGGATTGTGAAGTCCAGTTGCGTATTGCTCCACGGTAAATCCAGCAGGGGCTTTCGGCCATGCTCCGCTCGGACGCGCCACCACTTGAGGCCCATTGTCCGCCGTCTGCGTGGCGTAGGGCGCGGGAAGATCTTGCACTGTGATCTTGCGGGTTTTTCCTGGCTCCTCATAGCGGAAGTCTGTGAACGGCGGTTGCGGCGGCGGTGCGTTGGTCTTGACGGGCTTGAAGTCGCCAGCAGCCGGCTCATTCGTCGTTGCGCTCTTGGAATTCTTTAGTGACTTTAAGTACGTAACAATCTGCCATCGGTTTTGCTCAGGCATGCTGGCCCAGGAAGGCATACCATTATCGACCGATCCGGCTGTGATAAACCAGAACACCTCTCCGTCCGACGCTGATTGCGTGGGACCATTCGCGAGGGCAGGAATGTTCCCGGTCCCTTGTCCGGCGCTGCCATGGCAGGAGCCGCAGTTTGCGCCGTATAGTTTTGCACCGGCCACTATGGCGGCTTGTTGCCCAGCGTACGGATTCTTCAACTGATGGCTGGATGCAGGCGCGTTATGAAAATGCGCGTCTTGGGCTATTAACGTCGAAGCCGGAAACATCGATGCAATGGCAACGAATGTTGCCTGGAAAAAACAACGGGGGATACGTACTCTCATAGTTCTTCTCCAGATCGCACAATAATAATACTGACTGCAAGGAGGACGAAAGCGGCCGCCGCTCATTGAAACAGCGCAAGTCCGTGGCCATATCGTGATGGCGTTGTCTTTTCAGCGAGGTGCTCGTTTGCGCGGTCCTCGCGCCTCATAGTCAACCAAAACTGTGGTGTGACCTCATGTTCTCCCGCACGCCAAAGCCAATAGCGGCAAACTCCGATGGTATTTCCATGCCGTGGCAATCGCGGATGGTCAATTAGCCAGTTGAAAAGAATGGCGGAGCCAATTGGAGCCAAAACCAGGTAGGACGATGTCGCTAGCAGCTTGCAAAATGCGGCCAGGGACGGAGTTGATCCGCGCCGCCGGCCCCTTCGGGGTGGCGTTAATAAGTATTTACAATGACTTAACAGGTTTTAGGAGGCTTCGTAAGCGCACTCAGGCAACCTGACTAACGGCAGAGCATCCACTACTGTGGGTTCGGTGTTGCGATCGTCGAAGCCTGAACCGGCTGGGCAGACGGTGTTTTCGATAAGCTACCGGCGGACTGCGGTTGCTTTTTAGACGGAATTTCGGTTCCTGCTGGATAGATGAAGATCTGCACCGTTCCCCAGCCAGCATCCGGACTCGCATTCGTCTGCTTGCCCATTCCGAGAGTCTTAAGCTGACTGTCATCGAATCCGAAGTTCTCGACTAAATACTCGCGCACAACCATGGCTCGGGCTTCGGTTAGCACCAAGTCTTTTTGAGTGTCGCCTTCCATGCCAGCCGACGCTACGACCACCGCGAATCCAAACGCGTTGTTCGCGAGGAATTCACCGCCGGCGTTTAGGGATTTTTGGTTCTTCAGCTTAGCCGAATCCTGCTTGTCAAAAAGCTGTTTCGCTGAGAACGTAAACTCCTTGACCGGAGCGCCTTGCGGCAGGTGTTCGATTTCATCCTTGGCTAGTTCCGCCGAATCTTCATAGCCGCGGTTCTTAAAATACCCACGCACGAAGAAATTATGCTTCAGGGCCTCCATGTTCTCCTGGAAGTCGGTGACCCCCGCCTGCGCCTGCACCATTGTGTTATTCATGGTGGCCGTCGTTCGCTCGAGGTTGTCATAGAGCTGTTTGTTGTTCACCAGAGCTCCGACCGTTCCTTGACCCTGATCGATTTTTGCGCTGATGGAGCTTAGATTGGCAGTCGCCTTAGTGGCGTTCTGGATGGCTTGCTGGCTGCTATCTAGAATCACGCTTGTTTTTTGCAGCAGGTCTGACATTTCGAGTGGTGCTTCGCTGGCGATGGTGTCGCCATCCCGCACCTCGGATTTTCCCGCTGATCCGAATGAGATCGCGAGATACTGGTTGCCCAACAACCCCTCCGTTTCAATGGTGGCTACGGAGTCCTGCTTAATAATTTCGTGTGTCGACTTGCCGAGATTCATAACCACCGTGATCTTTTCGCCTGGCTTGTGGGGCAACACGATGCTACTCACAGTTCCACTGTGAACCCCGCCCACTCGCACATCCGCTCCAGCATCCAGGCCCACGACATTGTCGAACTGCGCCTTCAATTGATAGGTCGAGCGAAAGAGATATTGCTTGCCACCGATGATGAAAATGCCGGCCACCAGAATTGCCAAGGTTACAACAATAAATGCTCCCAACCGCGCCGCTCTCGACATATGCCCTCCATACTTCCTGCTACGAATGTCCTAGAAATTCCTGAACAAATTTGATGTCACTTCTTTGCAGTTCTTCAAAGCTGCCCTCGATCACTACATTCCCCCCGTCGAGCAGAGCCAGACGATCGGCAATCGTCTTCGCGCTGTGCAGATCGTGAGTCACGACGATCGACGCCATGTGATGCTCCGCCTGAAGCTTGAGCACCAAGTCATCGATTTCCCCCGAACTGATCGGATCGAGACCAGCGGTCGGCTCGTCGAGCAGCAGAATATCCGGCTCTAAAGCCAGAGCACGCGCCAGTCCTACTCGTTTCTGCATGCCGCCTGAGATGTCTGAAGGCATCTTCTCGAGGTGTCCTTCCATGCCCACTTCCGCCAGCAGTTGCTTCACCCGCTCGCCTCGTTCAGACTTCGACATCTCTTTCTTATGGTGCACGAGGGGAAACGCCACATTCTGCTCGACAGTCAGCGAATCGTACAGCGCAGCATGCTGAAACAGAAAACCCATCTTCATTCTTATTGCGCCGAGTTGGTCGAGACCGAGGCCGGCGATGTCTTGAGCATGGATGAGAACCGATCCTGAGTCAGGCTTTTCCAGGCCGATGATGAGCCTCAGCAATACGCTCTTACCGGTTCCGCTGCGCCCCAGCACCGCCAGCGTCTCGCCGCGGTTCATGGTCAGGCTAATGCCGTTCAAAACTTTTTGACTTCCGAAGGACTTGTGCAAATCTTCGACGGCGATGGCTGGCACACCGCCGTCTTTCGCGGCTTCTTTCGGCTTCAGCGCGGATTGAATCGGAATTTGATCGATTGTCTCCATAATCGTTTCACGAACTGCTAAACACTTAGTCAATCGTCATGGGAAAAATATGAGAATGAGTTTTACCAGCACGACATCGGCCAGGATCACGAACAGCGACGACAACACTACCGAACTCGTGGCGGCACGGCCCACGCCGGCAGCGCCGCCCTGTGTACGCATACCCTGAAAACAGGCGATCAGCCCGATGATCAGGCCGAACACTGCCGTTTTAAACGTGGGCGGGAGGAAATCGTTGAAATCGGCGCCATTGAAACCGGCATTGATGAACTGGTGTAGTGAGAGCGGCTCAACCAAAGCCTGGGCCACCCAGCCCATCAGTACGCCGCAGGCGTCGCCGGCGAGGGTCAGGAGAGGCAGTACGAGAATGCAAGCCAGGATGCGGGGCGCCGCCAGCAGCCGGTAAGGGCTCACCGCGGACGCCTCGACCGCATCGATCTGCTCGGTCACTTTCATCGACGCCAACTCCGCGCCGATGCCAGCGCCCACTCGGCCACTGACTACGAGACCTGTGATGATCGGACCGGTCTCATGAATAACCGAGAACACGATCGCGGCGGGCAGCAGCGACTTTGCCCCAAAACGAGTCAAACTGTACCGGGCTTCCATCGAGAGAACAACGCCGGTGGCGGCGCCGGCCAGAGCGACCAGCGGCAACGACATGGATCCGATTTCGTCGAGCTGCCGGAACAGTTCTCGGAATTCAAACGGAGGTGTTACGGTAGCGTGCACAACTCGCCAGAAAAATATGCCCAGATCGCCGAACCACTCGAGAAACTTGTTGAGCGGACCAAAGAAGGCGTTTGGGGATATAAGTGATCTTCGCGTCTCCGAAAGCGGAGGCTCCGTGCCTGCGACCACGCTGAAGTTCCTATCGATCATTGACTTGCAAAGCCAAGGTTTGGCGAGCCAGCATTTGGTCCCGAATCGGGCGCTCCGTGCGCATCGTTAAGATGCATCCGGGAAAGAAATGAGTGCGGTCCGCTATAGAAAAATTCAAGGGAAATGTTCGCGCCTATATACCCCAGCAAGCTGTAGTTGCCCATGCGAAATCCATCCTTGTAATCGAAGCGGCTGGGGTACCAGCCATAGACGGCCGTCAAGGTGCCGGCATACGGGGAAACCAGATCTGGAAAAGAAAAGACGCGATGGCCGTTGACGCCGTGGCGTGCGGTAAAGGTAGAAACCACGGCGTGTTTGAGCCGGGGGAACAGACCTTTGCACTCACAGCGGTAATACAACGTGTCTTCGCGCAAGGCTTCCGAGAGCGCATAACGCGTCGTCGTAGTTGTTGCCGCGATGCCGAAGTCGGACCCAAACCGCTTGCCGTAACCCTCCGCGCCTTGCTTCCACTCCGGCGGGGTGTTCTGAAACTGGTTAATGCCAGCAGCCATTCCCGCGCCGACGATGGGATAGGGGCCGAACGCATCAAAGAGGTAGTTGTGGATCTTGGTTGCCTCGGGCGGACGCACGTAAGCCAGTTCCGGTTGCGGGCTCGCCGTAGGTGCGGATAAGTCGAAAGTGCTGGCGGCGGAGCCTCCCACATCGATCGGGGCTTGCGCCGCTGCCAGCACGGAGAGAACAGCCAGGGCCGCGATTCCCGATAGCAAGAGTACAGCTCTGTAGGTCTTCATTATCGAGGTTCTCCCCGGCCGATTTAAATTGCCCGCTCAGGCGCCCAAGAGCTACTGCTCCTCATACGGTAAGCGGACAAACTTCATGGTCGCACTGGCACGCGATCTCAACTTCCTTGGAGCCTGCCTCCTTACAGGCTTGACCGCAGTATTTATCGTTGGCTTGCGCTGTGCACCGGCATGGCAGGTGCGCACATTTGTTCTGTCCAGTCGTCGTCATCATTGTTCTCCTTTTAAATGTGCCGCCGTCATTCTCCGACGGCTTTTTCAGCGCGGCCGATCCATTTTTGAACTTTGCCGGCGTTCTTTTCTGCGTTCCCTGAGACTTCCAAGTCGGGGTCCTTTGTCACCTTTCCGACCTCTTCCTTAATTTTTCCTTTCACTTCGTGGAGCTTGCCCTCAGCCTTGTCTTCTGTACTTGGTTTCATAATTTCCTCCCTTCTCTTTCGTTGCGGGGCCCCAACTCTGGCATCAGGCGACTTCTTTCCTATCGACAATCGCGGGCACCTGCACCAGTTCCTCGAACAGGGAGCGGTAATGAATCATGGCCGTCCTCAGGTCTTCGGTTGTGGCTGCGTCTTTCCCGACCCGCAGCGCAATCTCATGCGCGGAGCGGTAGTTCTCCACGACCCGGGGATGGTCGACGGAAATGTCAGCGGCGCGCTGATCGAAATCGGACACGGGATAGCCACGAGCTTTCATTAAAGAGGACAACAGGTCATCGGCTTCTGCCACCGCGCCCTTCGGGGAATCGACAAAGCGGGACTGTACCGACTCCCATTGCTTCAAGAAACGCTCATGCTCCGCCGGATCCAGATCGCGGAGGCTGAGCTTTTCAACCCGCGTCTGTCGATCCTCCAGTTTCGCTTCTGCTTTTCGTCCTGTGCCGTGCACTAACACCGCCCGATCGTACTCGGAGCCAAACTTCTGCCGCAGGCTGGCGGTTGTATTCCGGCGTTTTCGCATGTAAAGCCAGGTGACCACTGCGATGACTAAGATCACCACGGCGGCGAGCACCCACAATTTAGGGTCCATCAGATTCAGATTCATCGAAACCTCTCTCTACCAATTTGCCTACAACAACTGACTTTTGTCCCTTCAAAATTCCTCGGGAAGTCAGAACCTTGGTTAGCGCCAGTATCGACCTTATAGACAGCGGAAGGCTGATCACAATTGACCGCTTTGCGAGAAGTTGGCTGAATGTTCGAAGAGGGACCCTGGCACGCCGACGATCGACGATAAGACCTACTTTCTCGCAAAGTGAGCGATTCGACACAGCACTGAGATAAGGAAGTGAGCGATTCTGTAGCCTGGCTCCAACCGCAGAAATAGCTCGTTCCCGTGGATTCGACTGCGGCGTTGAGGTGTGCCGGGAAATGGAGAGCAGTCGCACGATGGGGTAATCAAAGCGACTGGGCGTTTAACCAAGGGTGTCAACTTCCAAGTCGTACCCGACAAGGAGATAGCATGTCGTTTGGACTTTACTCGATTGGCTTTGCAATCCTAATCGGTGGATTGATTTATGCCGCGCATCTGATGCACATGCCCGCGCACTGGATTGCCGTAGGAGCGATTGTTCTCGTAGGAGTGGGAATCTTGTCTGGTGTTAAGGCGACCCGCCAGAAGGATTCTGCGGAATAGCGGAAGCTAGTCGTGGAGGACAATATTGAGCAGCGAACTGTGAACTTGCAGTCCGTCTTCGCCGTAATCGACAAAGCCCAACTTTCTGAACCGGTTCATGAAAAAGCTAACTCGGGACCGGGTTGTGCCTATCATATCGGCGAGAGTCTCCTGACTGATCCTGGGGATGACCACCTCAGGCACGCCTTCCTTGCCGAAATGAGCCAACAAGAGCAGAATCCGAGCGAGTCTCTTTTCGCTGGAATTGAAGAGCTGGTCGACTAAATCCTCTTCATAGCGGATGTTCCGGGTCAGCAAATAGGCCACGAACATGTCGGAGAACTCGTGTTCCCGATGAAGCGCCTCCATCATCGCCTTCTTGTCGATGCGCAGAAGTTCGCAATCCGTCAGGGCGGTTGCAGACCCCATGCGTAAAGGCTGTCCTGCCAGGCCGCCTTCGCCGAAAAAGTCTCCCTCACTCAACATGCCCAAGGTCGCTTCCTTGCCGATCTTGGATACGACGGTGAGTCGAATCTTGCCTTCCCGAATGTAGAAGACGGAGTCGGCCGCATCTCCCTGCGCGAAGACTTTTTCTTTCTTCGGGAAAGCCACCACCCTCCTACCCGCGCCGATCGTGGCAAGGAAGTTCTCCGGCTCGAAATTGCGCTTTTTTCTGGTCAACATGGCCAGGGACGCCATAAGCAACCTCTCCAGCGTGCAGCTACACTCCCCTGCATTCTGACAGAATCGCGATTACCGAAGATGTTCAATTTTGCTCACAATTGTGAAGAGGCATGGCGGACCAACAATGGATACTGCTGCATCGTCAGATGTATTTAAAAATGTGCAATAGTGAACATCTTTCTTCGATATAAGCGTTGCATCCTGTGGCGTGAAGACAAACGAGCTCAGCCCGAAGCAAATACGATCCGTGCCTTGTGATACTTGCGGCGCAGCCGTTGGAGAAGCCTGCGAGTTGCATACGGGCGCCCCGCGTACTGAGCCCCACCGGGACCGGAAGCTCTCCGCTGCCGAGACCGTGGAAAAGGCAATTGGCAAGTCATAACTGCCCGCGCAGTTCTTTTTCGCAAGGTCGATCTTGTCGCGGTCGATCACCACGCCTTAAGAACGAGATTGATTTGCGGAATCAGCTGGCTGACAGAGAACTGTCACGGAGCCGATGGCGAGATCCTCAGGAGTGAGCGCATCGTTTTAACTCCAGTCGTTCAGCTCCCAAATCTTCAACCCCAAAGCAAAGACGAACGAACACGACTGGAAGGGGCTGCCAACGCACGACAGAAAGAAGGCGCCAAGTTGTGACGTTGGCGCCTGCCGAATTTTCGCGGTGATGCAGTGGTTCAAATACGGCCGAGAACCAGGAGAATAACGACGATGCAGAGGATGAGACCTAATCCCCCGGTCGGAGCATAACCCCAGTTCCGACTATGCGACCATCTTGGCAGCGCACCGAAGAGAGCTAAGATTAGAATCACGATCAATATGGTGCCAAGCATATTTTCACTCCTTTAAGTCTGCGCTGCGGCTGCATTCAAAAAGTTCAAACGCCATCTCCGACGAGAGCTAATCCTTACTTCCAGGAGCCTTTTTCTCCGGAGCGCTCTCGGGATGGCTCGCGGGACGAGGTGCAGCCTGTTGACGAGCCGCAGGCTGTGCGTGGGCTGCAGGTTGTGCGTGAGGTGCAGGTTGCGCGTGAGCTGCAGGTTGTGCACGAGGTGCAGGCTGTGCGTGAGCTGCGGGCTGCACGTGAGCCGTGCTCGGTGAGCGCGCGGCCTTGTTTTCAGCCGTGTGAGCAGGAGCGGCTCTATTCGCGGAAGGCTTATTTTCACTCGGGCGGCTAGACGCAGCTTTATTCGCGGCGGCCTTATTCTCGTTCGAACGGGTAGCTGCTGCCTTGTTCTCAGTGGCTTTGTTCTCAGCTGCCTTGTTCTCAGTGGCTTTGTTCTCAGCTGCCTTGTTCTCAGTGGCTTTGTTCTCAGCTGCCTTG
>Ga0209624_10000171_pt1 | contig 60665 bp, 46 predicted proteins | sample JacPinW_OM2H0_O1_FD_188565 | JGI IMG/M metagenome (GOLD analysis project Ga0209624, IMG submission 188565) | Forest soil microbial communities from Algoma, Ontario, Canada - Jack Pine, Ontario site 1_JW_OM2H0_O1 (SPAdes) (version 2) | ecosystem: Environmental > Terrestrial > Soil > Boreal... | reverse complement strand
CGTGGACCTGCCCGGCCAGCCGCTCGAGCTGCAGCATGGCCGCCGGGCGGCGCACGTCCGTGCTCGCCAGCAGCACGCGTTTTTTCTCCCGCTCGATCAGCCAGCGGGCCAGCTTCGCCGCGGTGGTGGTCTTGCCGGCCCCCTGCAGGCCCGCCAGCAGCAGCACGACCGGCGGCTGGGCGCGCAGCTTCCAGGGGGCGCCCGAGCCGCCCATGAGCTGCACCAGCTCGCGGTGCAGGATGCCGATGAACGCCTGGCCGGGGCTGAGGCTTGCCAGCACCTCGGTGCCGAGCGCCTGCGTCTTGACCGATTCGATGAAGGACTTGACCACCGGCAGCGCCACGTCCGCTTCCAAGAGCGCAACCCGCGCCTCGCGCAGGGTCTCGGCGACGTTCTCTTCGGTGATGCGGCCGCGGCCGCGCAGATTCTCGATAGTGCGCGACAGGCGCGCTGTCAGGTGATCGAACATAGGCTGCTGCGATTATAGGGTGCCAGTATGCTTGGCGTGACCGGACCTTCAGGAATGCCGCCGTGAACCTCGCATCCACCACCCCGCTGCTGCTGGCGCTGCTGGCGCTGCTCGTCATCGTCGCCTTCTCCTCGGGCACCGAGGTGGCGATGCTGTCGGTCAACCGCTACCGGATCCGCCACCGGGCCCTGGCCGGATCGGCCACGGCCCGGGTGCTCGAGCGACTCCTGCAGAAGCCCGATGACTGGCTCGGGGCGAATCTGGTGATTCTCGCCGCGGCCAGCGTGTTTGCCTCCGCCATCGCCACGATCGTCGCGCAGCGCAGCGGCTACCCGTACGCTGTGCCGCTGACCGGGGCGCTGCTCACCATCGTGGTGATCGTGTTCTGCGAGCTCGCGCCGAAGATCTACGCCGCCTCCAATCCGGAAGGCGTGGCGCTGCACGCGGCGGGCATCTACCGCGTGCTGGTGCTCGTCACGCGACCGGCGCTGTGGCTCACCAACAGCCTCGCTTACGGGTTCCTGCGCCTCTTCGGCGTGGTGCGCGCCACTTCCACCGCGCAGGCGCTGAGCGCCGATGAGCTGCGCACGGTGGTCACCGAGGCGGCCCCGGTGATCCCGGCACGGCACCGCCAGATGCTGCTCTCGATCCTGGACCTCGGGCGCGTCACCGTGAACGACATCATGATCCCGCGCCAGGAGATCTCCGGCATCGACATCAGCGAGAGCTGGGAAGACATCCTCGATCAGCTGCGCCAGACACCGCACACCCGGCTGCCGGTCTACGAGGGCGAGCTCGACAGCCTGGTCGGCCTTCTGCACATGAAGCGCGTGGCGAACGAGCTGGTGCGCGGCACCTTGAGCCGCGAGCGGCTGATCGAGATTGCCAAGAGCCGCGAGCCGTACTTCGTCCCCGAGGGAACGGCGCTGTCCGTGCAGCTCGGCTACTTCCAGCGCAATCGCCGCCGCCTCGCCTTCGTGGTGAACGAGTACGGCGACATCGAGGGCCTGGTTACGCTCGAGGACATCCTCGAGGAGATCGTCGGTGAGTTCACCACCGATCCTGCGACCGTGAGCCACAAGGACGTGCACATCGAGCGGCCGGGGGTGTTCATCGTCAACGCCAGTGTCACGATCCGGGCACTCAACCGCGCGCTGGGGTGGCAACTGCCCACCGACGGGCCGAAGACCGTCAACGGGCTGCTGCTGGAACACCTGGAGATCATCCCCGACAGCGGCACCATGGTGCGGGTGGGCCACTACGAGTTCGAGGTGCTGCAGATCGGGGACAACGCCATCCGCACCGTGCGGGTGCGCCTGCCGGCACTGCCCCAGCCGGCCTGACGGGAAGCTCAGCCGCCCGCGCCGAGCGCCGCCGCCAGCGCCTCATCCAGCCGGGACACCCCGAGTACGGTGAGGCCCTCGGGCGAGCGGCGCGGCGCATTGCCCTGCGGCACCACCGCATGCGAGAACCCCTGCGCCTGCGCTTGGCGCAGGCGCTCATCCCCGTAGGCCACCGGGCGCACCTCGCCGGTGAGCCCGATCTCGCCGAAGGCAACCAGCTTGGCCGGCAGCGCGCGGCCCTTAAGGCTCGAGGCGAGTGCGATCAGCACCGGCAGATCCCACGAGGTCTCGGTGATCTCGATGCCGCCGACGACGTTGACGAACACGTCGTGCTCCTGCAGCGACACCTGCGCGTGCCGGTTCACCGCCGCCAGCAGCATCGCCAGACGGTTGGCATCGAGCCCCTGCGCAATGCGTCGCGGTGCACCAAAGCGCATCCGATCCACCAGCGCCTGCAGCTCGATCAGCAGCGGCCGGCCGCCCTCGCGCGTGACGGTGACGATGCTGCCGGGGGCGGGCTGCGGGGGGCGGGCGAGGAAAATGGCGGCGGGGTTTCTGACCTCCCTGAGACCTGAGGGGCTCATCGCAAAGAAGCCCAGCTCATTGGCCGCGCCAAAGCGGTTCTTGGTGGCGCGCACGATACGATAGCGGCTGCCGGCCTCGCTCTCGAAGTACAGCACCGTGTCGACCAGGTGCTCGAGCAGGCGCGGACCTGCGATGGTGCCCTCCTTGGTCACGTGCCCGACGATGATGACGGTGGTGCCGGAGGATTTGGCAAAGCGCACGAGCTCTGCGGTGCACTCGCGCAGCTGCGCTACCGCCCCCGCCGCAGCGCCGGCGCTGCCGGACTGCACTGTCTGGATCGAATCGATCACCAACACCGCGGCCTTGCGCGCATCCGCCAGGGCCAGAATGCCCGCCAGGTCGGTGTCGGCCACGAGCCCGAGGCCCTCGGCCTTGAGCGCCAGGCGCTGCGCACGCAGGCTCACCTGCTCGACCGACTCCTCGCCGCTGGCGTACAAGACCGCCCGCGTGGCGCCGACGTGAGCGGCGAGCTGCAGCAGCAGGGTCGACTTGCCGATGCCCGGCTCGCCTCCCAGCAGAATCACCGACCCCGCCACCATGCCCCCGCCCAGAACCCGATCCAGTTCCAGCGCCCCGCTCGGCAGGCGTTCGGCGCCCGCGGCGAGCTTCAGTCCCGCCTCGAGGCTGACAGCCGAGGCGGCCGGTGCGGTTTTTTTGCCTGCCGCAGTGCGCTGGGCCAGCGAGTTCCACTCACCGCACAACGGGCACTGCCCCTGCCATTTGAGGGTTTCACCCCCGCAGGAGCCGCACACGAACGCAGGATTCAGGCGTGCCATCGATGCGCCTTCGGTCAACTTTCAGCTAGGATTCGCCGCCGGGGGTGGCCCGAAAGGCGCTTTTGTGACCAATGCCGCTCGGGGCCCCCAGTGGCGATGCTAGCTTATGCCAGTTCGGAGCGGGGACGGGAAAGTGACGCGTATCACAATCGATCGGCCACAGGTGGGTCAGGGCGCAGGATGAGCTTGCGAAACAAGCTGCGCTTCGTCGGACTCTCCGACACGGGAAAAGTCCGTGAGCACAACGAAGACACGATCGCCGTGGACGCGGAGATCGGCCTCTTGGTGCTGGCCGACGGTATGGGAGGCTACAACGCCGGCGAGGTTGCCAGCGGTATCGCCGTGAAAACCATCGTGAATCTGGTGCGCGAGCATGTGGAGCGGGAGGACCTGTCGATCGCCGACAACGAGTCAGGGCTGTCGCGTCCCAACATCATCCTGCGCGATGCCATCAGCCGCGCCAACAAGATAATCTACCAGACCGCCCACACCCAGGCGCAGTGCGAAGGGATGGGTACCACCGTGGTGGCGGCGCTGTTCTTCGACAACAAGGTCACCATTGCGCACGTGGGCGATTCACGGCTGTATCGTCAGCGCGGCGACAAGTTCGAGCAGGTGACGATGGACCATTCCCTGCTGCAGGAGCTGGTCGACCGCGGCTTTTACTCCGCCGAGGAGGCGCAGCGCGCCTCGAACAAGAACTACGTCACTCGGGCCCTGGGCGTTGAGCCCAATGTGGACGTGGAAATCCAGGAAGTGCCGGTGAGCAAGGGCGAGGTGTTCATCCTGTGCTCGGACGGACTGTCCGACATGGTCGAGGACGAAGATATTCATTTAACCATAAACACCTTTAGTGCTAACCTTGATACGGTCGCCAAGCAACTGATTCAACTGGCCAACGATAACGGGGGGCGTGACAACGTCTCCGTGGTAATGGCGCATATCATGGACGCATTCCCGGCGCGCACTAAGATTTTCGACAAGATCCTAGGTTGGTTCGGCTGACACTCCGTTAGAGACAAAGGCAGACGCACATGGCAAGGTTGGTCTTGAGCCTGGATGGCCAGGTGATGGCGGAATACAACATGAACAAGGAGCGTTACACGATTGGACGCCTCCCTGATAATGACATCCGCATCGACAACGCTGCCGTAAGCGGCCACCACTCGCTGCTGATCAATATCCTCAACGACTCGTTCCTCGAGGATCTGAACAGCACCAACGGCACCTACGTCAACGGCAAGCTGATCAAGAAGCATGCGCTGCAGCATGGCGATGTGATCACGGTCGGGCACCACCAGCTGCGCTTCGTCGAGGACGATGAGCAGCAGGATGAGTTCGAGAAGACCATGGTGATCCAGCCCTCCGCCCGCCCGGTGGAGAAGGTGCGTGCGGCTGCCGAGGTCGTGGAGAAGGCCGGCGCCGGCGGAACCTCCGCCACCGGTCGCTCGCGCGCGCTCACCGACGCCGCCGCCCTCAAGAAGGCGAAGCTGCAGGTCCTGTCCGGCGCGTTTGCCGGGCGCGAAGTCGAGCTGACCAAGGCGCTCACCACGCTCGGTCGGCCCGGGGTCCAGGTGGCCGCGATCACGCGTCGCGCAGAGGCCTATTACATCGTGCACGTCGACAGCGGCAAGGAGAATGACTTCCCGCTCTTGAACGGTACCCCGATCGGGGCCCAGGCCACCCGGCTGAACGACAATGACGTGATTCAGCTCGCCGGCGTGAAGATGGGGTTCTTCGTCAACTGAGGGCGCTTACAGCGCGAAGAAGACGACGAGCGAGGCGATCAGGCAGTAGGCACCGAAGTAGTGCCAGCGTCCCTGTTCGAGCCAGCTGGACAGCCAGCGAAGCGCGAGCAGCCCCGCGACAAAGCTCAGCACCATCCCGGCAACGCTCGCAGCCATGGCGTGCGACAGCTCGAGGTGTGCGCCAGGCAGCGCCGATTGCGCCTTGTGCAGTCGATGCACCTCGCGGACGATCACGGCCGGTGTCAGGACCACGCCGAGCACGAAACTGAATTCCTCGGCCTGCCGGCGCGCGACTCCCAGCACCATGCCCACCGAGATGGTGGCTCCCGATCGGGAGAAGCCCCGAAACGGCAGGCAGACCCCCTGTATCGCGCCGATCCAGCTGGCAGCGCCCAGCGAGACGGCAGCAGTGCCGCTGCCCGCTTTCGCGAACCGGGACGAGAAGATGATCAGCAGCCCGACCGCTGCCAGGGCGACGGCAATCATCCTGGCATTGCCAAACAGGGCTTCGATTTCGAAGTCGGAGGCGTTGGCGGCAAAGACTCGTTTGATCAGCGTCAGCAGCGCCAGGCCCACGATCCCGGTGGCGGCGGTGGCCACCACCACGCGCAGGGTGTGGGTGCGAAAGGCCTGCGCCGAGCTGAAATAGGTGGCGCGCCACGAGCGCCAGAAATAGGCGATGACCGCGAACATGGTGCCGGTGTGGAGCATGACCAGCAGCAGCGTCATCTGCGGAGTGGTCGGATCGATCCCCATCAGCTTCTCGGCCACGATGACGTGGGCCGAGCTTGAGATCGGCAGCAGTTCCGCGATCCCCTGCACGAGGGCCAGTATTGCCAGTTGCCACGCCGCCATGGCTGGATCCTATCAGTGTGGCTCGAGCGGCACGCGCTGACTGACGCTGCAGAGCAGCTCGTACGCAATGGTGCCGGCATGGCGCGCCATCTCTTCAACCGGGAGTCCCTGCCCCCACAGCACCGCCTGCGCGCCGATCCGCACCCCGGCAAGCCCGGTCACGTCCACCGCGATCATGTCCATCGAGACCGAGCCCACCAGCGGGCAGCGCTCACCGTTGATCAGCACCGGCGTGCCGCTTTTCAGGCTGCGCGGCACGCCATCGCCGTAACCTGCGGCAACGATGGCAATGGCAGCCTCACGCGGGGCCACCCAGCCACCGCCGTAGCCGACCGCCTCGCCCGGCGCGATGCGCCGCAAGGCAATCACCGAGCTCGTCAGCGTCATCACCGGCAGCAGACCGAGCGAAGCGGCGCTTCTGTCCTCGAACGGGGAGGCGCCATAGAGGGTGAGTCCGGGCCGCACCCATCGGCACGGCAGATCGACGTTGCCGAACAGGCCCGCGGAGTTGGCGACGCTGACTTCATGGGCAAGACCGCGCGTCGCCGCGCGAAAGCGCTCAAGCTGCGCCCGCGTCGCCGCATCGTTTCGCTCATTGGCGCAGGCAAGGTGTGTCATCAGGCGCAGCTCCCTGGGTTGCGCCGCAAGCGCCTGGATGCGCGCCAGCGCCTGCGCAAACTCCCCGGGCGCAAAGCCGAGCCGGTTCATGCCGCTGTCGATCTTCAGCCACAGGGCAAAGCGCGAGGCGGCGCCCGAGCGCTCGAGCAGCTCGATCTGCAGCGCATCGTGGACCACCAGATCAAGCCGCTCGTGCGCGGCATCCTCCAGCTGCGCCGGCGTGAATACCCCCTCGAGCAGCACGATGCGGGTACTGATGCCGGCGGCGCGCAGCGCGAGGCCCTCCTCCAGGCGCGCCACGGCAAAGGCATCCGCGCCCTCGAGGGCAAGCGCGGTACTGGTCAGGCCGTGCCCGTAGGCGTTGGCCTTGACCACCGCGATGACTTTGGCGTTGCCGGCACGCTTGCGGATGACACTCAGGTTGTGGCGCAGGGCGTGGGTATCGATGACGGCCCGGATAAGGCGGCTCACCGCAACACGCCCTGCGCATAGGAATCCGGCATGTAGTTGAGAAAGCGCGTGTACTGTCCCTGGAAGGTGAGCAGGAAGGTGCCGATCTCGCCGTTGCGGTGCTTGACGAGGTCGATCTCAGCGATGCCCTTCTTGGTGGTGTTGCGGTCGTAGACCTCTTCACGGTAGATGAGCAGGATCATGTCGGCGTCCTGCTCGATGGCGCCGGAGTTGTGCGACACGACTCCGTCGGCGAGCCAGTTCTCGACCCCCGGGACGGTCAGATCGAAGACCTCCTGCTCGCCATCGGCGCGCTGGGCGACGACCCGGTCCCAGAACACATCCGAGGGCGCCCATGGCGCCGGTTGCGGGAAATCAAGCGCCTGCGCATAACCTGCGCAGGAAGTGACCCGCGGCGCGCTGCGCGCGGGCGAGGCTGCCGGCGTGCCCGCGAGAGCTGCGCCGGATGCTGCAAAGGTGCCCTGCGCCTCCGTGGCACTGACCTCGACGTAATACTGCGCACGCAAGCGGGTGCTGTGGACGGTACTGATGCGCGCGACGATGCCCAGGCGCAGCAGCAGGGCTGCAACGTCCAGCGCCAGCAATGCGCTGCTGGTTGAAAAGCTTAAATACTCGCGCGGGCCGTGATCCACCCCTGAGCGCCTGACGGCGCCGTCAGTGGCCCACAAGTGCCGCAGCAGCAGGGCCACCTGGGGGGTGGCAAGCGCGAAGACCGCGGCCGGCAGGCGCTTCTGGTGCGCACGCTGGCCGAGGATGCCAAGCTCGCGCAGCCATTTGCCGACACCAAACGGCGACCAACGCCCGCCGCTGCCGCTGATGAGCAGCTGCCGGCGGTTGCCGAGATCTCCCTGGCAGGTGACCCGGCAGCCGAACATCTCCGCCGCGGTGCGCACGGCGGCGCTGTTCGCCGCGCTGGTCGTGGTGTAACGCAGCGGCTGGTGCGGCTCGTAGCTGCCCTCGCCGATGAGGTGGGCGAGCAGCACGACCCAGTGATCGGGCCAGCGCTGCGCCTTGGCAGGTTCCGGCAGGCGACGTGCCAGCGCGAGGCGATCCCCGATGTTGAGCTCAGCCACGGTGGTCCAGCCCTCACCCGAGAGCAGGCGGTGTTCGGCGGTCGCGCGGATGGAGCGGCCGCTCGCGAGCTGCAGGTGGAATACCGGTCGGCGACCGACCATCCAGACCTTGTCCGCCTGCGCACCGATCAGGCGGCGTTGCGCATCCAGCGCCCACACCTGCGGCGTCGAGCCGGCCAGCTGCGCGATCGGCACGCGCCGGCCGTCGGTCAGGCACACCAGGGTGTCGCCGGTGACGCACTCGCGCAGATCCGACATCACCGGCTTCTTGTGCTCGCGCTGCTCGACGCCGCGATTGAGCTGGGAGATGGCGATGACCGGGACGGCGAGCTCCTTGGCGAGCGTCTTGAGTCCGCGCGAGATCTCCGCGATCTCGGTGGCTCGGTTGTCCTGGGTCCCCGGCACCTGCATGAGCTGCAGGTAATCGACCACCACCAGGCTTAAGCCGTGCTCGCGCTTGACGCGCCGCGCGCGGGCCCGCAGCTCGGTCGGATTCAACGCCGGGGTCTCGTCGACGAAGATCTTCGCCTCCGAGAGCTGGCTGGTGGCGCCGGTGATTCGCACCCAGTCGTCATCGGAGATGCGGCCGCTGCGCAGGCTGTTCAGCGGCACCCCGCCGATGGAGGACAGCATGCGGGTGATGACCTGCTCGGAGGGCATTTCCATGCTGAAGATCGCCACCGATGCGCGGGTGCCCGGATTCACCGCGGCGTATTCCGCCATGTTCACGGCGAGGGTCGTTTTGCCCATCGATGGTCGTCCGGCGACGATCACCAGATCCCCGGGACGCAGCCCGCCGGTGAGCTTGTCGAAATCGGTGAAGCCGGTGGGAAGGCCGCGCAGCTTGTCCGGGTTGTTGTGCCATTCGTCGATCTGGTCGATGACGCCCGGCAGCAGGGTGCGCACCGCCACCGCGCCCTCGCGGCGGCGGAAACTGCCCTCTGCGATCTCGAACACGCGCTGCTCGGCGCGGTCCACCAGGTCGCGGGCGCTCTCTCCCTCGTTGTTGAATACCGCAGCGGCGATCTCGGTGCCGGCCCGCACCAGCTGCCGAAGCAGCGAGCGCTCGCGCACGATATCCGCATAGGCGCGTACGTTGGCAGCGCTCGGCGTGTCGCGCGCGATCGAGCTCAGGTAGGCCAGTCCGCCGGCCTCGGCGAGCTTGCCGGCGCGCTCGAGGTGCTGCGATACGGTGACCACATCGCCCGGCTTGCCCTCCCCTGCCAGGGCTGCGATGGAGCCGAAAATCAGCCGGTGGTCGGGCCGATAGAAGTCTTCCTGCGTGACCGCATCGGCGACGTTGTCCCAGGCGACGGCATCCAGCAGCAGCCCGCCCAGCACCGCCTGCTCAGCCTCGACCGAGTGCGGCGGGGTCGCAGCGTCCAGCAGCGCGACCGAGCCTGTCTCCCCGCGCGTCTTGCCGGAAACCGCCACCGCGTTCAGCCGCGCGTACGGCTACTCTTCGGCCACGATCGACACGTGCAGCGGCACGTCCACGTCAGCGTGCAGGTGCAGGCTGACGGTGTGCTCGCCGAGCATGCGCAGCGGCCCTGACGGCAGACGCACTTCGCTGCGTTCGACCTTGAAGCCGACGCGCGTGGCAGCCTCGGCGATATCGCTGGTGCCCACCGAGCCGAACAGTTTCCCCTCGGTGCCGGCCTTGGCCTGGATGGTCAGCTTGAAATCCTTCATCGCCGCGGCCCGCTCCTCGGCGGAGGACAGGTGCTCGCGCGCCAGGCGCTCAAGCTCGGTGCGACGGGCCTCGAAGCGCGCAATGTTGTCGGGAGTGGCGAGCGTCGCCTTGCCCTGCGGCAAGAGGAAATTGCGGCCGAAACCGGAGCGCACCTTGACCCGGTCGCCAATGTTGCCGAGGTTGGCAACCTTCTGCAGCAGAATGATTTCCATGACCGTGGCCCTTTAGTGCTGGTCGGTGTAGGGCAGCAGCGCCAGGAAGCGCGCGCGCTTGATCGCCACCGCCAGCTGGCGCTGGTAGAACGACTTGGTGCCGGTGATCCGGCTCGGCACGATCTTGCCGGTCTCGGTGACATAGCCCTTGAGCGTGGCGAGATCCTTGTAGTCGATCGATTTCACCCCCTCGGCGGTGAAGCGGCAGAATTTCTTGCGACGCGAAAAGCGGCTGCCGCCCCCGCCGCTCCCGCCCCCGCCCCCGCTCCCGCCACCACTGCCGCCGCCGGGTCCTCTGGACATTGCCATGATGCTTAATTCCTCGAATGTGTGAGCACGGCTGCGTCTTAAGGGCCGCTTCAGGCCTCAGACGTTCTCGCCGATGGAGTTGTCATCGTCATCGGAAGGCGGCGCGCTGTCATCGCGTACCCGCTCGCGGCGCCGTGCGCCGCTCTCGCCTTCCTCGTCCGCGGCCTTGGCCATGGGCGAGGGATCCGTCACGGCGGAATCCATGTTCACGACCAGATGGCGCAGCACCGCATCGCTGAAACGAAACGCGCCGGTGAGCTCATCGAGCGTCTTCTGATCGGTCTCGACGTTCATCAGCACGTAGTGCGCCTTGTGCACCTTGGCGAGCGGATAGGCGAGCTGACGGCGCCCCCAGTCCTCCAGGCGGTGCAGGTGACCGCCGCCGGCGGCAATCATGCCCTTGTAGCGCTCGATCATCGCGGGCACCTGCTCGCTTTGATCCGGATGCACCAGGAATACGATCTCGTAATGCCTCATTGAATGCTCCTTACGGTTGTAGCCGCCCGGATGTAAGGCTTCCCGGTGCGGCAAGGAGAGACGGAATAAAAGGGGCGCGAAGCATACTGAAACCGCCCCGCCACTGCAATGTGGGCAAAACCCCTTCTGCCTATGGAACAAGGGCTTAAGGGGCCGGGGCGGCCTTTGCGCGCTTAGCAACCGCAGCCGCGGTGCCCGGCGCTACACTTCCCGTCCATGTCTGGCGGGGAAGCCCTTATCGCACTCGTCGGCGGCACCGGCAAGCTCGGCGCCGCGCTTGGCCGCCGCTGGGCACGGGCGGGCCTGGAAGTCATGATCGGATCGCGCGACGCCGCACGTGCCGCCGACGCCGCCGCCACCCTCGCGCGCGAGTGCGGCCGAGCCGTGGCGTCCGGCTCCAACCGCGCGGCCGCCGAACGCGCCGATCTGATCGTCGTCACCGTTCCCTACGCCGCACAGGCCGAAACGCTCGCGGACATCCGCCCGGTGGTCGGCGGCAAGATCGTGGTCGACACGACCGTGCCGCTCGTGCCCCCCAGGCTGATGCGCGTGCAGCTGCCGGAGGAAGGCGCGGCGGCGCTGCGGGGGCAGCGCATCCTGGGCGATGCGGTCACGGTGGTATCCGCCTTTCACAACGTCGCCGCTCACAAGCTCGCCACCGATGCCTCGATCGATTGCGACGTGCTGGTGTTTGCCGATGAGCCTGCGGCGCGCGCGCGCGTGGTGCGGCTGGTCAACGCCTGCGGCCTGCGTGGCCTGCACGGCGGCGCGCTGGCTAACTCCGCTGCCGCAGAGGCCCTGACCTCGGTGCTGATTTTCATCAACCGCACCTACGCGGTGGACGGGGCGGGCCTGCGTATCACCGGCGCGCTCACACCACCCGCCGGGGAATGAGCCCGCTGACACTCACCGGACTGGCCGGGTTGCCGGAAGTGGTGCCGGGGGATGATCTGGCCGGGATGATCGCCGGCGCGCTGCGCAGGCTTGGGCTGCTGGCGCTGCCCGCCGATGTGCTGGTCGTGGCACAGAAGATCGTCTCCAAGGCCGAGGGCCGGCTCGTGGATCTGGCCGGCGTGGTGCCCGGCGCGCGCGCGCGCGAGCTTGCCGCCATCACCGGCAAGGATGCGCGTCTGGTCGAGCTGATCCTGTCCGAATCCACCGAGGTGCTGCGCGCGCGGGCCGACGTGCTCATCGTGCGGCACCGGCTCGGATTCGTCATGGCCAACGCGGGCATCGATCGCTCGAACCTCGCACGCGGCGTTGCCGAGGAGCAGGTGCTGCTGTTGCCGAAGGATCCGGATTCCTCGGCGGCCGCGCTGCGCACCGCCCTCGCCGAGCGGCTGGGCGTGGCGCCGGGCGTCATCATCAGCGACAGTTTCGGTCGCCCCTGGCGCCGCGGCGTCGTGAACGTCGCCCTTGGAGCTGCCGGGATCGCGGCGCTGGTCAACCGGCGCGGCGAGTCGGACCGCGGCGGGCGGCGGCTCGAGGTCACCGAGGTCGCCAGCGCCGATGCGCTGGCGGCGGCGGCCGGACTGGTCATGGGCGAGGCCGCCGAAGGGATCCCGGCGGTGCTCGTCCGTGGTTTTGCCACGCCGGCCGCGGCCTGCGATGCCCGCTCACTCATCCGGCCCCGCGAGGAGGACCTGTTCCGGTGAGCGCGAGAGTCATCGCCCTGTCGGGTGGCATCGGCGGGGCGAAGCTTGCGCTCGGGCTCTACCGGGTGCTCGCCGCCGACACGCTCACCGTCATCGTCAACACGGGTGATGACTTCGATCACCTGGGACTCACGATCTGCCCGGACCTGGACACGGTTCTGTATACGCTCGGCGGGCTCGCCAACCCCGAGCTCGGCTGGGGACGCCGCGAGGAGACCTGGACTTTCATGTCGACGCTGGCGAGCCTTGGCGGCGAGACCTGGTTTCGCCTCGGCGATGGCGATCTTGCGCTGCACGTCGAACGAACGCGGCGCCTTAAGGACGGCGAGACCCTGAGCGAGCTCACCGGCGACCTCGCCCGGCGGCTCGGCATCGCCGCCGAGGTCGTACCGATGAGCGATGCTGCGGTCAGAACCCGGGTACTGACCGCGCAGGGCGAACTGGGCTTCCAGGACTATTTCGTGCGCCAGCGCTGCGCGCCGCCGCTCACGTCGCTGCGCTTCGAGGGCGCTTCTTGCGCGCGCCCCTGCCCGCGCGCGCTCGCGGCGCTGCAGAGTCCGACGCTGGAGGCGATCGTCATCTGCCCCTCGAACCCGTTTCTGAGCGTCGATCCGATACTGGCCGTGCCGGGCTTCCGGCAGCAGCTCGCCGACTCGTCCGTGCCGGTGATCGCCGTAACGCCGCTGGTGGAGGGCGCGGCGGTGAAGGGGCCGACCGCCAAGATCATGGCGGAACTCGCCCTGCCGCTGACGCCCGTCACGGTGGCGCGCCATTACGAGGGACTGATTGACGGGTTCGTGCTCGATGCACGCGATCGTTCGCTCGCCGGCCGCTTCGAGTGCCCCGTGCACGTCACCGACACCGTCATGGTGCATCTCGCCGACCGCGAGCGCTTGGCGCGCGAGGTGCTGCAATTTGCCTCCACGCTGCACTTCGCACGCGGACTGTGACGGATGAGCTGCTGGGCGCTGGTGCCGGTCAAGGCGCGCGCCGCCGGCAAGCGCCGCCTGTCCGCGGTGCTCGATGAGGCGGCACGCGCGGCGCTCGTGCAGGGCATGCTTGAGCATGTGCTCGGGCAGTTACGGCGCTGTGCCGGCCTCGATGGCATCGCGGTCATGTCGGCCGATCCGAACGGACTGCCCCCGGACATACTGTGGATCGGCGATGCCGGGGTGGAGATCAACGAATCGCTGCGCGGTGCGCTGTCGGCGCTGAGTGTGCGGGGCGCCAAGCGCGGCGTCGTGGTCGCCGCGGATCTGCCCTGGCTCAGCGCCGCGGAGGTGAGCGCGCTCATTGCCGCAAGCGAAGCTTGCGGCATCGCTCTTGCGCCCGACCGGCACGACAGCGGGACCAATGCGCTCGCGCTGGCCTTACCCAGCCGCTTCTGCACACACTTCGGCCCGGGAAGCCTCGCGCTGCACCGGGCCGAATCGACCAGGCTTGGCCTGACCCCGGCGATCGTGCGGCTTTCCGGGCTTGAGTTCGACGTTGATGTGCCCGGCGACCTGACTCTGCTCGACCGTGGCCGCAACCCACGTTGAGCGCCGCGCCTTACGCGGCGCCCCCCGGCGCGTAAGCTCGACCGGGTCAGCCGTTCGCAGCGGCCCGAATGACTTCAATCCGCCTGACGGGCGCGCGTATCATCATCAGCGCCTTTGCTCAACGAGGGGGACTTTTTGTCGACCCTGCCGCGCCCCGCCGCCGAACAGGCGAGCCGCATCCTCGCCGCGGCGCTTAGTGGCGAGCTCCCCGAGGACGGCGCGGCGCTACTGCTCGAGCAGGCACCGCTCGGGCAGCTGTGCAGCGCGGCCGAAGCGCTGACGCTTGCCGCTCATGGGCGCACAGTGAGTTACTCTCGCAAGGTATTCATTCCGCTCACGCACCTGTGCCGCGATGTGTGTCACTACTGCGCGTTCGCGCAAACGCCGCGCGCCGCGGCGCAGCCTTACCTTGAGCTTGACGAGGTTCTGAGCATCGCCCGGGCCGGCGTCGCGGCCGGCTGCAAGGAGGCGCTGTTCACGCTCGGCGACCGCCCGGAGGCGCGCTACGCCGCGGCACGCCGCGCGCTTGCGGCGTTGGGCTTTGCAACGACGCTCGATTACCTTGCGCATGTCGCGCGCGAGGTGTTTGCACAGACCGGGCTGTTGCCACACCTGAATGCCGGGGTGATGACGCGCGATGAGCTCGCGCGGCTGCGCCCGGTGGCCGTGTCGATGGGGCTGATGCTGGAGACGGCCAGTGAGCGCCTGTCGGCGCGCGGCGGCCCGCACTTCGGCTCACCGGACAAGCATCCGCAGCAGCGCCTCGCGACGCTGCGCGAGGCGGGCGAACTGGCCATTCCGTTCACCACCGGGCTGCTGATCGGCATCGGTGAGACGCGCCGCGAGCGGCTCGAGGCGCTGCTGGCGCTGCGCGCCCTGCACCGCTCGCATGGGCACCTGCAGGAAATCATCATCCAGAACTTCCGCGCCAAACCCGGCACGCGCATGGCGCACTTCCCCGAGCCGCCGCTCACCGAGCACCTGTGGACCATCGCAGCGGCGCGAGTGATCCTCGGTGCCGAGATGTCGCTGCAGGCACCGCCCAATCTGCAGCCCGGACAACTCGCCGCTCTGGTGCGCGCGGGCATCAACGACTGGGGCGGCGTCTCGCCCGTGACGATCGATCACGTGAATCCGGAAGCGCCCTGGCCGCATCTCGCCACGCTCGCCGAGCACACCCGTGCGGCGGGGCGCGAACTCATCGAACGCCTGGCGATCACGCCGCCATTTGCCCGCCTGCCCCGGCGCTGGGTCGATGGCGCACTGCGCAGCGCCGTTTTGCAGCGCTGCGACAGCCTCGGGCGTGCGCGCCCCGACGAGTGGTACGCGGGCGCCGCAACCCCGGTGCCGCCGGCGCTGCGTCGGCTGCTCGGCGGCCGCGGCGGCCGCGGCGGTCAGCGTGCCGCACCGAGCGCGCAACTCGAGCCCTTGTCGCGCGAGCTCGGCGCGATACTGGCGCGCGCGGCGGGCGGCGAGGAGCTGACCGCGCAGCAGATCGTCACGCTCTTTGCGGTTGAGGGCGGGGAATTCTGCGCGGTGCTGCGCGCCGCCGATCGCCTGCGCGCCGCCACGGTGGGCGAGAAGGTCTCCTACGTCATCAACCGCAACATCAACTACACCAACATCTGCCTGTATCACTGCGGATTCTGCGCCTTCTCCAAGGGGCGCAGCGCCGCTGACCTGCGCGGGCCGGCCTACCGGCTCGAGCTGGAAGTGATTGCGCAGCGTGCGCGCGAGGCGTGGGAGGCAGGGGCGACTGAAGTGTGCCTGCAGGGCGGCATTCATCCGAGCTACAACGGCGACACCTATCTTGGCATCGTCGCGGCCGTCAAGGATGCGGTGCCGGACATTCATGTACACGCCTTCTCGCCACTCGAAATCAGCCATGGCGCACGCACGCTCGGCCTGTCACTCGGCGCGTATCTGGCGCGTCTCAAGGACGCCGGTCTTGCGACGCTGCCGGGAACCGCCGCGGAGATCCTCGACGATGAGGTGCGCAAGATCATCTGTCCGGACAAGCTGAACAGCGCCGAGTGGCTGGCGGTCATGCGCGAGGCCCACGGCGTGGGCCTGCCCACCACCGCGACCATCATGTTCGGCCACGTCGAGCAGCCACTGCACTGGGCGAGGCACCTGCTGGCAGTGCGTGCGCTGCAGCAGCAGAGCGGCGGATTCACGGAGTTCGTGCCGCTGCCTTTCGTGCACATGCAGGCGCCGCTGTGGCGGCGCGGTGAGGCGCGCTCCGGGCCGACGCTGCGCGAGGCGCTGCTGATGCACGCGGTGGCGCGCCTGGCGCTGCACCGCTGTATCGATAACATCCAGACATCGTGGGTAAAGATGGGGCCCGAGGCAGCCGCGCTGTGCCTGGAGGCCGGCGCCAATGACCTGGGCGGCACCCTCATGAACGAATCCATCACGCGCGCCGCAGGTGGTGTGAACGGCCAGGAATTCGACGCGACACGCATGGCCGCGGTCGCGCACAGCATCGGGCGCCCCGCCTATCAACGCACCACGCTGTACCGCCGCGTGCGCCCGCCCGTCGCGAGCGAGCCGGCGACACGCGCGCGCGTGCCGCTCACCGCCGGCTGATCCGCGCGCCGCGTGCGAATGCCCGACAGCGGCGACATCCTCGCGATCCACGAGCTGCTGGCGCTCTACGGGCACATCATCGATGAGCGCGAGTGGTCGCGCGTCGGGGAACTGTTCACGGCGAGCAGCGTGTACGACATGTCCGAGTTCGGGTTGGGGGTGGTGCACGGAGCGCAGGCGATCGGCGAGCTTTGGAGTCGCCCGGATGCCATGCATCCACTGGCCCACCACGCGAGCAACATCCTGGTCAGCGAGGATGCGGACGGTACCGTGCGCGTGCTGTCGAAGGGCCTCGGCCTCGGGCGCAACGGGCGCATCGGCAGCGTCGTCTACCGCGACGTGGTCGAACCCACGGAGGCCGGCTGGCGTTTCGCGGCCCGCACGGCCTACCTTCGCCGTTAGTCACCGCGCCAGGTGCTGTTGCACCTGCTGCCAGGGTCAGCGTCTCGCTGAAAGCTCATTTTTCACGCCTGCTGTCTTTGACGCACCGCCTCGTAGAGCAGCATGCCGGCAGCCACCGAAACGTTGAGGCTCTCCACGGCGCCCAGCTGAGGCAGCTTCGCCATGAAGTCGCAGTGCTCGCGCGTCAGATGGCGCAGGCCCGATCCTTCGGAGCCGAGCACCAGAACCACCGGCCCCTTGAAGTCCAGGTCCCGCGCCGGTTTGTCGGCGGCGGCATCGGCGCCGATGACCCAGAGGCCCGCGGACTTCAGGAGCTTGAGCATGCGGGCGAGATTCGTCACCACCACGACCGGTGTGGTCTCAACCGCCCCGGCCGCCACCTTGCGCACTGCAGGGGTCACCTGTGCGGCGCGGTCGCGCGGCACGATCACGGCCAGCGCTCCGCAGGCATCCGCGGTGCGCAGGCAGGCGCCAAGATTGCGCGGATCCTGCACCCCATCCAGCGCGAGCAACAACGGCGCCGTCACGGTCTGCAGGGCCGTCAGCAGCTGCTCCTCGCTCCAGGGCGGCAGCGGCGCGATATCGGCCGCCACGCCCTGATGTGCGACGTCGCCGAGAGCTTTTTTCAGCGATGCCACATCGACGCGCTGAACCGGGCGCTGCTGGCGCTGCGCAAGCTCCTCGATGGCCCTGGCGCGTGGGTCATCGCGCTGGCGTGCCAGACGCACCGTCAGCACGCGCGCCGGATGACGCTCGAGCATGACGCGCACGGCGTGCACGCCGAAGATGGTTTCGATCTGCTTCACAGCCCCCCTAGGATTCTTCGGCGAGCGCCAGGTCGATCAGCCCCTCGATGGGATTCACGGCGGTGACCATGACGCGCACGTGCGAGCCGGTGCGCAGGCGCCGTCCGCTTCGCCGTCCGCGCCAGGCGTGACCATCCTCCTCCATGAGGTACTCATCGTCGCGCAGATTGTCGAGGTGCAGCAGCCCGTCGACGGCAACATCAAGAATCTGCACGAAGCAGCCAAACTCCACCACCGTGGTAATGAGCCCCTGGAAGACCTGCCCGATGCGCTCCTTTAGATAGGTGCACTTGAGGAAGGCGGATACGTAGCGATCGGCTTCATCCGCGCGCTTCTCGAGCCGCGAGGTGCTCTCACCGAGGGCCGAAAGCTCGCTCGCAAGATAACGCACGCCCGCGCCGCCCTGCTCCTTGATCAGGGCCTTGAGCGTGCGATGCACGACCAGATCCGGGTAGCGGCGGATGGGCGAGGTGAAATGGGCGTAGTGCGTCAGCGCAAGCCCGAAATGCCCGATGTTGGTGGGCTGGTAGATCGCCTGCGGCATGGCCCGCACGACCAGGGACTCGACGAATGCCCGCTCCGGGGCGTCACCGACGCGCCGCGCTATCGCCTGAAGGTCCCGCGTGGTCACCGCTTGCGGCAGGCGAGCATCAATTCCCAGTGCGCCGAGGGTGGAAGTCAGCCGCTCGAGCTTCTCCTGCTCCGGTACGCCGTGTACACGGTAAAGGGTGGGCGAGTGAGCTCTCTCAAGTTCCTCCGCTACCGCAACGTTTGCGAGGATCATGCACTCCTCGATGAGGCGGTGCGCGTCGTTGCGCATGCGAAGCTCTATCGCGCGAACCCGCTCGCCCGCATCGATCACAAACTCCGCCTCGGCCGCGTCGAAGTCGAGCGCCCCGCGGCGGCCGCGGGCCTTGTGGAGGGCGTGATAGACCTCCACCAGCACCATCAGGCGCTCGAGCAGCGGCCCTAACTGCGTGCGCGCCGCCGGCCGCCCCTCGAACAGGGCCTCGTTCGCGAGCCGATAAGTGAGACGCGCCGCCGAGCGCATCACAGCCGGGTAAAAGCGTGCACTCTTGAGCGCGCCGTTCTTGCTGACGACCATATCGGCCGCAAAGCACAGCCGGTCGACGTGCGGGGCGAGTGAGCACAGATGATCCGACAGCGCGGTCGGCAGCATCGGCAGCACGCGGGTCGGGAAATACACCGAGGTACCGCGCTTTTGCGCCTCCGTATCGACCGTTCCGCCCGGGCGCACATAGTGGCTCACGTCGGCGATGGCGACGATCAGCCGAAAGCCGCCCGCATGCGGTTCTGCGTACACCGCGTCGTCAAAATCGCGCGCATCCTCGCCGTCGATGGTGACCAGCGGCAGATCGCGCAGGTCTACGCGTGCGGCCGCCTCGTGTGGATCCACCTGCGCGCCGAAGGCCTGAGCCTCGCGTAACGCTGCGGCCGGAAACTCGTTCGGCAGGTCGAAGCGCGCGATGGCCGATTCCGTGGCCAGCTCCACCGGGCGATCCGGATCGAGACGCTTCTCGACCACTGCCGTGGCGGCGGACGCAGACCCAGCATGCCGCGTGATCTTCGCGATGACCCAATCGCCCGCGCGTGCTCCGTTCAGGTCCTGCGGCGTCACCGCGCAACGCAGCTGCAGGCGCCGGTCCGCGGCGTTGATCCAGGCGTTGCGACCCTGCATTTCCACCGTGCCGAGAAAGGCGCTGACGCCGCGCTCGAGGATCTGCTCGACGACTCCCGACCAGCGCTCGCTCGCATCGCGTGAAACCTTCACGCGCAGCCGGTCACCGTGCATGACGCCGCGCATCTGCGGCGGCGGCAGGAAGATGCTTTCCTTGAAGCCCTGGACGCGCAGGAAGCCGTAGCCGGCACGGTTGGCGCTCACGGTACCCTCCACGCTCGAACCGGGCCTCACGAGAGCGCTTGACAGTGAGGACTTGCCGCCGGCTCTGGCAGCACCCGTGTCACGGCCGCGGGTGGCGGCCGAACCGCCCGCAGCCGGCTTGCGGCCGTGCGTCTTCTCGCTGCGTGCGCCCGACGATGATCCGCCGCGCCCACGCCGCCCGAATTTCCCCTTACGACCCCTCAATTGACAGCCCCCGACCCCGTGCGTACATTTCGCGGCCTTCCTCACCTGCCCGGGTGGCGGAATTGGTAGACGCACTAGTTTCAGGTACTAGCGGGTAACACCGTGGAGGTTCGAGTCCTCTCCCGGGCACCAGGTCACTTTCACTGCTTAAATCAATCACTTAGCTGCTTATTTTTCGACCGCGGCGACCCGTAGCGCGCGATTCCCACTATAGGGGATTTGAGCGACGCGCACGTAAGTCGTTGCTCGGCCAGTCGAATTCAAGATCACTCTCTTCACGTAGCCTCACGGCATCGCTGCCGCGTGTGGGTAACTTTTCCGTTCGGCTTCTCGCCTGAGTTTGGGCCGGCTCCCGTGCATCGATAACCACTCGTAAGGTGAGCACCTTCCGCAAAGCTTCACAGGGGGTGCCATGTTACTCACCTCGGACATCGTTCGCGCAGCAAGACCCCGCGAGCGCCGCTATGTCCTCTGCGACGGTCAGGGAATGAGTCTTCATGTGATGCCCTGGGGCTCGAAGTGGTGGCGCTTCCGATATCACTTTCACCATACGGAAAAGATGCTATCCCTCGGCGTCTATCCGCGCGTCAATCTCGCCACCGCGCGGCGGAGACTGGCGGATGCGCGTGGCCTTCTCGCCCGTGGAATCGATCCGAGTGCTGATCGCAAAGAACACCGCGCAGCGAACGCGCGCACCTTTGAGGCTGTCGCAAGAGATTGGCTCAAGGGCCTCGAGGTGCCGATCGCCAAGGGGCTCATCACTGCCGACACGCTCAAGGACGCGACCCGAATCCTCGAGCGTCACGTCTTTCCAGAGCTTGGCGCTCGTCCGATCGGGGCCATCCGCTCGCACGAGCTCTTGAGAGTATTGAAGCAGATCGAGCTCAAGGGCTTGCGCTTCACGGCGCAACGCGCCAAGCAGCGTTGTAGCCGCGTGTTCCGCCATGCAATTGGCCTGGGCTATGTCGAGCGGGACGTGACGCAAGCCTTCCGCGGCCTTCTCGAGCCTCCCAAGGTTCGCCATCGGCCAGGCATTACCGATCCGCGGCGTCTCGGGGGATTGCTGCGTGCGATCGACGGCTACGCTGGACGCGAAGTCATCGGCATCGCCTTGAAACTCGCCCTGCTCTTCTTCGTACGACCGGGCGAGCTTCGTAACGCTCGCTGGGAGCAGATCGATTTCGAGCGCGCCCAGTGGCGCATTCCGGCAATCTGCATGAAGGCACGCGTCCAGCACCTGGTTCCGCTCTCTCGTCAGGCTCTTGAGCTGCTGCGCAGACTTCGCTCGCTCAACAGTGACAGTGAATACCTCTTCCCACTGATCCGCGATTGCAGCCGACCGTTGCACGGGGCGGCCCTCAATTGCGCGTTACAGTCATTAGGGTTCGATCGCAAGGAGGTCACACCGCACGGATTTCGCGCCACCGCCTGCACGCTGCTCAATGAGATGGGTTGGCGCTCGGAGGCGATCGAGCGACAAATGGCGCACGGGGTCTCAGATTCGGTCCGCCGCCATTACAACTATGCCCAGCATCTGCCGGAGCGGCGCATCATGATGCAGGCTTGGGCTGACTACCTGGACGGTCTACGCTCGGCGCAAGCTTCTGATCGGCCAGACGGGCCTGATATCGCGGACATGGCGCGAGTCCGTACCCTTCAATTGGCAGATCGCTACGGCTTTACCGCGACCACCTTCCCATTCTCCCAGACGTAGATCGGTACACCGTACATGCGAGCCGTTCGCCGAGCATCCTTGGCGGCCCGGCGCAGAGCGCGCCCGACCTTAGCGGCGGTCGCAGAGGAATTCCCACGGGTTCGCTTGTCCTTCATTCGCTCTTCTCCAGGAGCCGGGGCTCTCTGCCAGAATTGTCGTACACCGTCCATTGATCCGCTAGCTGGCGGTAGACGCGCTTGAAATTGCCCCAGCCCCGCGAGAAGCGCCGGACGACATCGGGTTGTGGCACATCGTGGCCACCTTCGCGGACCCGGGCGGCAATCCGTCTCAGCGCCAGGCGGCTAGACTGAAGTCTCAGATACACGATCTCAATTCGGTATCCGGCGCGCTTCCAAGCGCGCATGCGTCGCACGTACCCTAAGCCGCTGAGGGTCGTCTCGAATGCGAAATCGACCCGCTCCGCAGCCAGCCGGTCGATTTCGCGCAAGACGAGCCTCCCCGCCCGAAGCGCCGCGAGCTCCGGCTTGAGCGGTGATAGGCCGGCTGCGATCAGATCTGCGTTCACGAAATGGATGACCCGCGCGTCCTCTGGCAAGTAGCGGTGTGCAAATGTCGTCTTGCCAGAGCCATTGGGTCCGGCAATAACGATGCAACGAGGTGACTGCTTTCGCCTGGCCACCCGCCCAGCATACGGGCGCCTTGGAGCCGGGGAAAGCATTGGGCGTTAGACTGCTACCTGAGAACGCCCTACCTGTCCTTATATGTCGCCTTCGCGTGATGAGATTTTCCAGGAGCTTGCCAACGTCGCCTCGACGCTAGCAGACCTCGAGCGCACGCGCGATCAGCTAGAGGCACGGAAGACGGCGCTCCGCACCGAGCTCGCGGCGATCTCCCCGACCGCCGCTGATGGGGTGCAGATGCGAGGCCTAACGGCCCCCCGAGCGCCACAGACCCCGACTGAAAAGCTGAAGCTGTTTCAGTCGCTCTTTCGCGGGCGCCCGGACGTCTTTCCTGTGCGCTTCGTGAGCAGGAAGACCGGCCGAGCCGGATACGCGCCTGCGTGTTCGAACAAATGGCTTCCCGAGATCTGTCACCTGCGATCCGGCGGCAAGTGCGGCGACTGCAGCAATCAGGCGTTCACGCCCGTGAGCGAGCAGCTCATTCTGGATCATCTTCAGGGCAGACACGTGATGGGTGTCTATCCACTGCTGGAAGATGAGACCTGCTGGTTTCTGGCGGCAGATTTCGACAAGAGCACGTGGCAGCAGGACGTCACGGCATTCGCCGAGACCTGTCGGTCTACGCGACTGCCCGTTGCGATCGAGCGCTCCGTTCGGGAAATGGCGCGCACGCATGGCTTTTTTTCGCGGCCCCGATCTCCGCGAATATCGCTCGGCGCGTAGGTTGCTATCTGCTCACCGAGACCATGACCCGTCGACACGAGCTGAGCATGGAGTCCTACGATCGTCTCTTCCCGAACCAGGACACGATGCCTCGCGGCGGATTTGGCAATCTCATCGCGCTGCCTCTGCAGCATGAGCCCAGACAACGGGGCAACAGTGTCTTCGTTGACGATCAGTTTGAGCCGTTTGCCGATCAATGGGCCTTCCTCGCCTCCTTGGAGCGCATTCGGCCGGCCGCTGCGGAAGACGTCGCAAAGGAAGCATCCCGAACCGGGCAAGTCATCGGCGTTCGGATCGCCGATCTGGATGATGACGAAGCCGCTCCTTGGGACCGGCCCGCGTCGGGACAAAGCACCGCCGCAAGGGCGGTTACGGGACCGCTCCCTTCGGTGGTCAATGCGGTTCTGTCGCAGCGACTCTACATCGAGAAAGCCGGGCTACCCGCTTCCCTGTTGAATCAGATCAAACGAGGTGCGGCGTTCCAAAATCCCGAGTTCTACAAGAAGCAACGCATGCGGTTGTCGACGGCAATGACGCCGCGGGTCATCAGTTGCGCAGAAGAGCTGCCCCTTCACGTCTCGCTGCCGCGCGGCTGTACCCCGGGCTTGGCGGATCTGCTGGCTCAGCACGCGGTACGTTTGCTGCTCGATGACCGACGATGCACCGGGTCAGTGGTGCCGTTTACGTTCAGCGGCCAACTCACAGCGACTCAGAAGGAAGCAGCCCAGTCACTCTTGAAGCACGAGACTGGAATCATTGTGGCGCCTCCGGGGACAGGGAAGACCGTACTCGGCACTCACCTGATTGCGGAGCGAAGCTGCAGCACGCTCGTCCTCGTGCACCGCAAGCCGCTTCTTGAGCAGTGGAAAGCGCAACTCGCGATCTTCCTCGGTATTGACGAGAAGGACATCGGCCAGATCGGCGGCGGCCAGCGGAAGCCCAACGGCCGGCTCGATGTGGCAATGATGCAGAGCCTCGTCAAGAAGGAAGTGGTGGATGATCTCGTTCGCGACTACGGGCATATAGTCGTGGATGAATGCCACCATGTGCCGGCCTTCTCTTTCGAGCGCATTCTGTCCGAGACCAAGGCCCGTTATCTCGTGGGTCTCACGGCCACGCCACAACGACGAGATGGTCGCCAAGCCATCACCGAAATGCAGCTGGGGCCCGTGCGGTTCCGAGCGGACGCAAAGAGCCAGGCGGAGCGGCGACCGTTTGAGCACAAGCTCATAGTGCGCGAAACCGGATTCAACGCTTCAACCTCATCCAGTAACAGTATTCAGGATCTTTATCGAGCACTGGCGGGCGATGACGCACGCAATCAGCGCATCGTCGATGACGTTCTCGCGGTCCTGCAGGAAGGCCGATCGCCCATACTCCTCACGGAGCGCAAGGATCATCTTGACCACCTGGCCCACAGGCTGCGGGGCCTCGTGCGCCATCTCATCGTCCTGAAAGGTGGCACGTCGGCACGAGAGCAGACGGAAGCACGCGATCAGCTGACTTCGGTTCCCGACATGTCCGAGCGGCTTGTTCTAGCAACCGGCCGTTACGTGGGCGAGGGCTTCGATGACGCACGCCTCGATACACTCTTCCTGGCCATGCCCGTCTCCTGGAAGGGAACCCTGATCCAGTACGCGGGCCGCCTGCATCGGCTTCACGCGCGCAAAACGGAAGTCCGAATATATGACTACGTCGATCACGAGGTCCCGATGCTATTGCGCATGTTCGAACGACGGCTCACAACCTACCGCGCGATTGGGTATGCGCGTGGCGAAGCGCCCCTGGGATTCGGAGAGCCGCCGCCAGAAGCGATGGTGGAATATGACCCGGAGGCACTTCGGCATTTTGATACCACCGTATGAGGCGCAGGGGAGATTGCGAGCAGCGCCGAGTGTGTTGTTGGGGCTGCAAAAGCGCACTCGGACGAACGGCAGCGAACTCTGGCGGATGCGTTGTAGTTACCCGCTACGCTTGAGGCAAAAGCGCAGGTTCAAGCACCACTCTCGCAGCGGGCAAAATAGCGGGTAATTTCTGCCGCGATTTTCTAACACTCTGAATCTGCTCAGAGAATCATCCAGGTAAGAGTCCTCTCCCGGGCACCAATAAAAACAATAGCTTGGCGTTTATTTCGATTCTCTTTCTGGAGGTGTTTACCGCATCGCCGAAGGGGCGGATACGGGGGTGAGCGTTGGCGCTCGTCGACCCTTCCGCGGGTGGGATTCTACCCACTCTTTGTATATGTCGTTGCGCGAAGGTCAGCTATCAGACTCCGCGCCGGCCGAACAGTTCCCGAGTCAGCCACATGTTGAGCAGTGGGCTCATCCCGGTCTGCGTCAGGACGCTATCCCAGAACCAATGTCGCAATGGCTCAGAGCCGTAATCCGCGTGCTCCGCGAGAGCCCTGTCGAGATTACTGGAGGCGAGTCAAAAAACTGCTGCTTGCGGTGTCGCGAGTCACCAGCAGGTGTACTCCCCGTCCACCAGCACGATGCTGCCAGTCATGAGGCTCGCCGCGTCCGAGGCGAGGAAGGCAACGACTGAGGCGATCTCCTCGATCTCACCAGACCGGTCTGTAGCGCGGCAAGACCCCCGCACCGACCTCGCAGATGTCGGGTCTGGCCTTTGGGGTGTGTCTTATTGGCTGAGGAGGCGAGAGTTGGTCGGCATTTGGAGTGCCGCAGGGACGACGAGTAGCGCACAAATAGGAAATACACGTCAGCGGGCCGCTGCATGAGGCAGGACTACTTCTCTGATTGTGCACCTGCCGTGCCCTCGTAGCGGCGCGGCCTGCGAGGTTAGGGCCATGAGCAGCTCAACTTACTCCTCCCTGCCGAAGTTCCATGAGGCCGCCGCGGACGCGCCGATTCTGTTGCATCGCGGAAAGTCACGGCATTACACGGCATGCGCCGCCCATGACTATTTTGCCGTACTTTGCCGCTTGCTCGGTTCATTCGGCCAGCCGATTGTCGACCGGTCGCGCCCTTAGTAGCGGCTGGGCTCGCGAGGTTAGAGCGGCATGTGAACGCAACTCTGCGCGAGGTCTTTCACCGACGACTCCTGAGGCCACCAGAATGAATACAGAGCAACCCCGAATCCTCGCCACATTGATATTGATATCGCTGTCGCTGGGCGCCTGCGGTGGCGGCGGTAGCGGCGGTGGTGCTGGCGGCGGCGCTAGCGGCGCTAGCGGCGCTAGCGGCGGTGGCGGCGGCGGCGGTGCCTATACCGTGGGGGGCACCGTCACCGGCCTTGTCGGGGGTGGCCTCACCCTGAGCAACAATGGCGGCGACTATGGCGACTATCTGGAGGTAGACGCGAACGGGGCGTTTACGTTTAAGACAGAATTTGGCGCGGGTGTCGCCTATAGCGTAACCATTAACATACAACCGAACAGCCCTGTCCAGACCTGCACGGTCAACAATGGCGAGGGGTCCGTGACCGGCGCCAACATCACCACGGTGGTCGTGAATTGCGCGCGCTTCGCCTTTGTGGCGAACTCCGGTTCCAACAGTATCTCGGCCTATCTCATCGATAACACCAGCGGCGCGTTCACCGCCGTCGCTGGCAGTCCCTTTGCGACCGGCGCCAATCCGTCGGCTGTCACATTCGACCCTAGCGGGCAATTCGTATACGTTCCGAATGCTGGCTCGAACAATGTCTCAGCGTATACGATCAACACGACCACCGGAGTGCTCACGGCCATTGCGGGCAGTCCCTTTGCGGCTGGCGCCAATCCGTCGGCTGTCACGTTCGACCCTAGCGGGCAATTCGTATACGTTCCGAATGCTGGCTCGAACAATGTCTCAGCGTATACGATCAACACGACCACCGGTGCGCTTACGGCCATCGCCGGCAGTCCCTTTGCGGCTGGCACCAATCCCTCGGTTGTCACGTTCAATTACACCAACACCGGGGAATTCGCATACGTCGCGAACCAGAACTCCAACAATGTTTCGGCCTACAGCATAGACGCCACTACCGGTGCGCTTACGGCCATCGCCGGCAGTCCCTTTGTGGCCGGCGCCAATCCCTCGGTTATCACGTTCAACGATTTCAGCACCGGGCAATTCGCATACGTCGCGAATGCTGGCTCGAACAATGTCTCAGCGTATACGATCAACACGACCACCGGTGCGCTCACGGCCATCGCCGGCAGTCCCTTTGCGGCTGGCGCCAAACCCTCGGTTATCACATTCAACGACTTCGGCACCGTGGAATTCGCATACGTCGCGAACCAGAACTCCAACGATATTTCGGCCTACAGCGTAGACACCGCTACCGGTGCGCTTACGGCCATCGCCGGCAGTCCTTTTCCGGCGGGCGCCAATCCCTCGGTTATCACGTTCGACACCGGCACCCGGCAATTCGCATACGTCGCGAATGCTGGCTCGAACAATGTCTCAGCGTATACGATCAACACGACCACCGGCGCGCTCACGGCCATCGCCGGCAGTCCGTTTGCGACTGGCACTGGCCCAGGTACTCTCAGTATCGACTCGAGCGGGGATTTCGCCTACCTCGCCAATCACGGCTCCGGAAGCGTCTCGGCCTTTACCATAAATGCCACAACTGGCGCGCTTATAGCGGTCGCCGGTAGTCCCTTTGCAACCGGCGCCAATCCATACTCGGTTACTCTCCCGATAGATAGCTTCAATCCCTGGGGCTACTAGTGGACTGTAACAGCTGATATGGAAGTAACGCCTATCGAAGCACGGGACTTATAGCGGCGGCACGCGTTGCGGACAAGAAGGCACGGTGGTCGCAGACGCAGGTAACTGAGCTTCCCGAACGCGGCCACTCACGACTGACCACAACGGGTCAACAAGCGACCTTTACGGATGCCTCTCCGGTTTTCGAGCTGAATGTCTGGAATCGGGAGGCCAATCAGGCGCCTCCCGGCCAAGACCGGTCGACCGCTAATCTCAATTCGCTTCCCGATACCGGACGCTTGAATAGTGTCCGTAACGTTGCGGTCAGCCGCAGATAAGCGCTGTCGAGCCGATTGAGTGCGGCACAACAATCACTTGGTCCGTGTTTGACGACCGTCGCAGATTTGGCCCCATCGTCATATTGTTAAATCGCACTTGACTGCGCGGCCACTCTGCGCGCAACGTCGGGAGAGAACACCGGCCTGCGCGATACTAAAATAAGAGCGCCGCCCTAATTGAGGTAGCCGAAATCACTGAATCACGCAAACTGATCAAGCGATGTGTGATCACGGGATTGGGCTTATGTGCGCTCGTTGGAATGCAGGCGCAGGACATCGTTTACACCATTGACCAAACCATCACCGGTCCGCTCAACGGTCGGAGGAGGGGATAGATGAAGATGAACAAATTGCTATGCGGCTTGACCTTGGCAGGGGTGTTTGCGTTGGGTGGGGCCGTAAAACCCGCCTATGCCGATGTCATAGTGTCAGTAGGCGGTACGGAGTACGATGTCACAAACACACCGTACGAAACATTCGCGAGCGCATCGACGGTACTCGAAGAGCAACCGTGGTGGGGCAACCCCACTCTGGCTAATGAACTCGCATCCGCTGTGTATCTCGGTTTAGGGGACCCCAACGTTAACGGACAGACCCCGACTTTTGCATATGGCTTGGGGACTGACTCCGCTGGTCCCACCCCTTACACCGCAGCAGAAAACTACGATTACAATGAGTGCTATAATGGTGGCGCCTGCACCCTCACAGACTGGACATTGGCGAACCCCGAAACAATCGCTAATACCTACCCATTCTCTTTCGCAACAGCAACCGTGGTCACCACCCCACCCACCGGCGTACCGGAACCCGCCACGCTTACCTTACTCGGCCTCGGCGTTGCCGGTGTCGGCCTCATGAGGCGGCGCAAAGCGAACTGAATCTCACGCTCGATTCGCGCACAGAGCCCCGGCCATCCGCCGGGGCTTTTCGTTACGCGCTCCGAGCCCGAAGTCCCGATTTTAGTTCCCGGGAGCGGACGTTCATGACCGGCAGCAGTGGGTTGTCACTTGCGGTCACTCACGGCCGCATTCGGGGTGTCGCTCGTTAAGCGGACGGGAGCTGGAGCGCACTGCGGCGAACTGGCGCTGAAGCTTCCGCTTTATTACCCACTACGCTGTCGGCGAAAAGAGTGTTTTAAGCAGGCACCCCCTGGTGGGCAATTTGGTCGGGTAATTTTCGGAAGCAAATTCATAAAGGTATGAATCTGCTAAAGTTTCTTCTCGAGTTTGATGCCTCTCCCGGGCATACCTTTCAATGATTTACACAATTTTATTCATCTTGTTTCGAGTCGACTTGTGACCCGACTTGCGCGCGCACTATAGATGATTCGCGTCGGGATGACTTGAAGATTGGAAGGGGCGCAATCGTGGGAGCTTGAGTCACTCCTCACGATCGAGCACGTCTCAAGCTGCTACCTGGTGCGGTCAGCGTCGCCCTCGCAGCAGTGTTCGAATGCAGTACAACTCGCAGTGCGCGACGCGCAGGCGCTGCCCGAGTTGCATGCGGCCTGCCCTGCTGCGTGCCTGCGCTCTAAGCTTCTGGACGCTCGCCGCGAGCCGCTTTGCGGCATGCTCAGCGCCCGCCTGCGAGCGATATCTGGAGTGGCGCAGGCCACAGACCTTCAGCTGCCACCAGTCGGCTCTTTCGACCACTTCGATTCTTATTTTCATCGCGCTCCTCCCAGCGCGTCGAAGGCGTCGTCGACGCGGCCGACACACAATGAGCTTACTCCCCCAGTAAACCAGTAAACGTGTACGCCGACGTTGAAGACGCACACCATGACACGCGAGATTCGGATGATCCGCAATTGCACGTGGTCATCGATTGGGTACTGAGGAGCCTGGGCAGGGACTAGACCGTCCGAGAGGACGGTTACGGTCTCGCCTGCGGCGACGCCCGCAGAGGGCGATCTGGCTTGGCTGTTTGCGGCGCTCGACCGCTTCAGGTTCATGTCTTTTGTGCTTTTGCCCGTTAGGTTGCTGCGAACGCCGGATCAGGTGGTGGTGGATGCCAGGATTTCGCCAGGCGCCTGAGGTTCTGAGCGATAGCTGAGAGCAAGAACTCATCGCGAGCACCGCTCATTCCGCGCAGCCTCAAGCGAGTCAGGTCAGGATGCGTTTGAGGTGAGCGAACAGCATCTAGCAATGAACAGCGCTGGATGCAACCGACCGCATTCGGTCGCGAGCGCAACCCGTTGTAGGCAGGCAGCGCCGCGTCCGGGGCTTATTCCGACAATGCAGTACCTACTGCCGATCAGTCCCGTGCGGGCGAGAAGCTGCGCCAGCGCCGGTGCGAGCTCGGTGGCACGATGCGCGGCACCATCGGGATGAGCATCAGCGGCCTCTGCGAGTGCCTATTCGAGCGTGGCGAACCGCCCTGAAGGTTAAAGTTGGACTGCTATCCAGAGTCAAATTCGGGGCCGTCGCGTTGGCACGCGAACGGCCCCTACACCGGAAAGTGACCCAATCAGTGGGCGTCAACGCGCGCCACTTGACTAGTCGCGATGATCGCACTCACTGCATCTCCGATCGTGATCGGCCAGTTCGCCAACGTCTTTGACCTCCAACACCTCGCCGGTGAGGGTGACGATGTAGGCTGTGTTACACACAAAATTGAGTGATGTCGGCCGGTCGAGTTTGTCGGCAAGGATGGTGAAGGTGCCGTCGTAGTTCACCCGCAGCAGTCTCCCGGTATTAGGCGACGCCTGCTCTCCGGGTTGAATGCCGGTTGGTGCGATTCCCTGCGAGAGGGCGTACAGCTTGCCGTGGGCACCGAATGCCGTACCGACAATCATGCTGACCCCTGCCGCCACGTCATGAGCCGGCGCGAGTGGATGCGTATCGGACAATCCGAAGGAGACGACCTTGCCAGTGTCCGGCGTCTCCGGGACTGGGCCGAGCTCCGCTAGAAAGACCGTGTCGCCCAATTTCGCGAGCCCCGTGGGGACGATATCGTTGAATTGTTTCAGCACGGTAATTTCCGTACCGTCCTTGGACACGTGCAGTACGCGATTGAGGTGCCCATCAGAGACGAGAAATCCGTCGTGGATGGGTAGTAATGCAAACTGAACGCCGTCGGGCAAAAAGTAGCTGAAAGGCACGATCGGGTCAGGCGGATGGTTGAACGACCATGTGCCGAGGTCCACCAGGAGCGTGGAGTGGTATCTGTCATCAACGCGGTAAATGCCGTCTTTCTGGTGACCACCGACAGCGCTGTCGACGACTGCCACCAGTACGTAGGCCGTGGTGCCGACAAAGGCGACGTCCATCGGGCCGCCGAGACCGACGCCTGGCACCGCAGCAGGCAACCCCGAGGCGAACGTGGTTTCCTCTCCGGTGGAGAGATCGACGCGCGTGATCCTACCCACGGCGCCTTCCGCAACGTAGAGCGCTCCATCGGGGCCGATGGTGCTGCCGATCGTTCCCATCAGCCCAGAAGCTAACAGCCTGACTTCGGCTGGTTGGGATCCGGGAGATTGGTTGTCGCCGGCCCGGACAGCGAACACGGGCATCAACAGCGCCAATGCTGCGGCCATCGTCATGAGTCCCTTGATGTCGATGTATTGCGCCGTGGCGTTGCGCACCTTGTCGATCAGGGATCTCACGGCGTCTCCTGCCGCGGCGATGATTGGTGCCAGCGCAAGCAGGATACCGGCGCACAGTGAATGTGAAACGGAAATCTTACGCAGAATCTTCGTGCTCATGTTTCCTCCCGGTGTACGTGCGGGGGCTCAATTGTTTGCCGTGAGTGGACCGATGATTTGTGGAATCTCAGTGACTCTGGCGACCGGAAGTAAAGAGCGAGGCTCTAGGTCATCGCCCCTTAGTGCTTAGAGGCGGAGGCGACCGCGTGTACCTCCCGCTCTGCCAGTCGCGCCTAGATCACCGCGTTCAGCCTCTGCTGCGCATCGGCGACGACTTTGCCCATGCCGTCTCCTCAAGTCGGCGATTTGAATCTCGAATCGGGTCGCGGCGACGGACCAAACGACCGCTGCTGCTTGGGCACCACTCTGCCGAAGGGAGGAGCGCGGAGTCCTGAGGATCCGGTGATTTCATGTTGAGGAAGCGTTAAAGGTATGCTCAAGGACAGTGCTGCCTGAGCCTACCCGCAGATGCAGCAGCTGCCCCCGCTGCCCGGCATACCGCCGAAGGGCTGTGGTCACGTGAACCAAGCGATAATCCCGTCGGATCGCACGGCCTTTCGAATTGGTGACTGGCTCGTAGCACCGGCGTTCGATGAAATTTCGCGAGTCGGCGTAACTGCCAAGCTCGAGCCGCGCACGATGCGGGTTCTTGTTTGCCTCGCCGAGCACGCCGGCGAGGTCGTCAGCGTCGAACAGCTCCTTGATGCGGTCTGGAAGGACGTTGTCGTCACGCACCATTCCCTCTACCAGGCCGTGGCCGGGTTGCGCCGCGCGCTCGGCGATGACCCGAAGAATCCGATCTATATCGCGAACGTGCAGCGCCGCGGCTATCGGCTGATCGCGCCGGTGACTCCGGCCGCACACGGGCAGATCGCCGCCGCCCCGCGCCGCGAGTCCGCACCTCATGTCGATGCGGGGTCGGCACAGCACCCAGAGGTCATCGCGACGGCGCCCAGGAGTCACGACCGGCCCGCCGCCGTGCAGGCGCCTGTCGAGGCGGGCCCGCGCCTGCGGTCTCCCGTCATAAATGGCGTGGCCGTGCAGCCTGCGGCTTGGTCTCGGCCGGCAATCGTTGCGACGATGGTCGCCGTGCTTGTGCTGCTGGCCGGCACGAGCGCCTACGTTTACTTGCGGCGTGGTGACGAGAGAGCCCTAGGGACCCCTCCGGCGATTCATTCGCTGGTGGTGCTACCGCTTGAGAACCTCTCTGGCGACAAGGAGCAGGAGTACTTCGCCGACGGGATGACCGATGCGTTGATCACCGACCTCGCCCAGATCGGTTCGCTGCGGGTCATTTCGCGAACCTCAGCGATGCAGTTAAAAGGCTCCAAGGAAACGCTGCCGCAGATTGGGCGCGATTTGCAAGTCGATGCGGTCGTCGAAGGCGCAGTCACTCGCGGAGAAAACCGTGTGCGTGTTACTGCGCAATTAGTTGAAGCCAGCAGTGATCACCATTTGTGGGCCAGGACCTATGAACGCGACTTGAAGAACGTCCTTGCCCTGCAAGACGAAATTGCCCAGGACATCACGGAACAAATTCGCGTCAAGCTGACCCCCAAAGAACGCAGTCTGCTCACGCAGGTTCACGCCGTCGATCCCGAGGCGTATGACGCCGCTTTGAGGGGCCTGTACTGGCTCAGTCTGGGGAGTCTGGGGACCAGGGAAGGTGCGTGGAAAGCTCTCGACTACTTCCAGCAAGCCATCGCTAAAGATCCCAAATTCGCGCTCGCCTATGCCGGCGTCGCGGACTCCTTCCTCCAGCTGGCCTTTACCGGCGTACTGCCACGCAACGAAGCCTCTCCAAAAGCCAGGGAAGCTGCCGTCAAAGCCCTGGCACTTGATCCTTCGCTCGCAGAAGCCCACACAGCGCTCGCGCTTATCAAGTTCTCTATCGACTGGGACTGGTCCGGTGCCGAAGCCGAGTACAAACAAGCCACCGCCCTCACTCCGAACTACGCCACCGCGCATTTTTGGTATTCGAACTACTTAGTGGCTATGGGGCGGCTCGATGAAGCAATGAGGGAAATCGAACGCGCCCGGGACCTTGACCCGTTCTCCGTTTCTGTCACCTGGTGGCTGGGACAAGTGCTTTACCATGCCCGACGGTACGACGATGCGCTGCTTCAGGACCGGCGAGGTTTGGAAATGCATCCGGACAACGCCTCGTTTTACAACGCCATGGCTGATGTATACGAGCAGAAGAAAATGTTTGCCGAAGCATTTGCCGCGCGCCAGCACGGGCTAAGCCTGGAAAACGTTCCGAACGTCACCGCGCTCGCCGAGGCGTACAAACGTTCGGGGTACAGAGGCTATTTGTTGAAGCAAGCTCAAATCCCCACACAAGCATACAACCCACTATATGCCGCGCACATTTATGCCCTCCTTAACGACGAAGCTCGTGCCATGACCGCCCTCGAAGTGGGCTACAACGAACGCCTCGGCGGTCTACTATTCATGCGTACCGCCCCCGAATTGGAGTCCATTCGTTCCTCACCGCGTTTCCGCGAGCTGGTCCGTCGCGTCGCGTTCCCGCCGTCGCCGGGCGATAAGAACTGAATCCGCTTCATACATTGATCGCGCGCTTTGCCATTTACCCATTCGATGTAGCCAACAGACGGTAAAACGGGTTGGGGCAAATAGCGGGCGGAACGTGCCGAGGATCACTTGACGCAAACCGCACTGACCACGATACGCCGGGCAGGATCTAGCTGGCCCTTCTTCAGGTAGTTCTCTGATTGATGTGCTCCCAGACCTTGGAGATCACTACGGAGCCTTCGCCCACTGCCGAGGCTACCCGCTTGACCGACCCAGCCCGCACATCGCCGACAGCAAAAACGCCGGGGTAGGACGTCGAAAACGGCGAAGTCGGTGAGCCGACTCCGGTGATGACGAACCCTTTGTCGTCGAGCTTCACCAAACCAGAAAGCCATTCGGTGTTCGGCGCGGCACCCACCATGATGAAGAGCGCCCGCGTCGCAACCTTCCGCGACTGCCCGCTTTTGGCATTGCGGATCGTGACGTTTTCCAAGTGCTCGCCACCCCCCAGTGCCGTGACCTCGCAGTTGTACTCGATCGTGATACCTGGATAAGCCTCTAGCCGGCTGGTGAGATAGCTCGACATCGAAGCGGCGAGCGAGGCGCCTCGGACCAGCACACGGACGCACCGCGCATAGCGGCACAGGAACATCGCAGCCTGGCCGGCAGAATTGCCGCCGCCAATGATCACGGCCTCGGTGTCCTTGCAATAGCGAGCCTCCATCTCGGTGGCCGAATAGTACGCTCCCAAGCCCTCGAAATCGGCGAGCCGCTCCAAGGGAAGTCGCCGATACTGCACGCCGCTCGCCACCACGACTGTACCGGCACGGACACGTTGGCCATTCTCGAAGACTGCGCAGAAGGCGCCGTTCTCTTGCACCTCGAGTGCCGTAACTCGGCGCGGGATCGCAAATCGGGCACCGAACTTCATGGCCTGCACCTCACCGCGCCATAAGAGGTCCGCGCCCGAGATGCCGGTTGGAAAACCCATGTAGTTCTCGATTCGGCTCGACGTTCCCGCCTGACCTCCCAAAGCGATGTCCTCGACGACCAGCGCGCGCAGACCTTCGGCGCCAGCGTAGACGGCTGCCGCCACGCCGGCCGGACCCCCACCGACGATCAGCACATCGAAATGCTCATCGCCGCTGAAGTCGATGTTGAGCCCGAGGAGCCGCGCTATCTTATCCGGCGTCGCATCCGTGATCGGTACTTTGCTGCCGAAAATAACTGCCGGGGTTCTGGCATCGATTGCGCAACTCTTAGCCGAGGCCTCGGCTTCCGGGCTGTGTAGGGGGACCGACACGTAAGGCAGCCTATTGCGACTCGCGAACTCGGCGATGCGACGCACATTGCGATCGGCCTCCTCGCCGATCAGGTAAAGGCCGCTGCGGCCGTCGTCGAGTTGCCGGCGGCGTCGGGCAGCGAACACAGTGATGATGATGTCCGACATCTCGGGGATCTGAGACATGAGCGTAAGGAAGGTCTCGCGCGGTACCTCAATCACTCGCGTATCGACTACCGTGCGCAGGGGCAGGGAGGCGGTACCGCCGTACAGGAGGCTGATCTCCCCCATAAACTGCGTTGGCCCAATGGTCGAAGGATAATGTCGTTCGCCAGTGAACGGATTGACTACTTCAATCTCGCCTTCCTCGACGTACACGAAGCGGTTCGCCTTTTCACCCGGCTGCGCCATGATCGTGCCCTTGGGATATGTCACCACTTTGCCCGCCGACCGCAATGCCTCCACGTGCGAGGAGGCAAGTGGTGTCCGTATCATCTGGCGCAAGTCTTCGCCTATCGTCTCCACGGAGGCCCCTAGAGTTACATTTCCACAGATAGTACAAGGTTCTCACCCGCCGAATGCCGTGGCTAGCGTGCGACCTGCATGGCGCCTATCTACCGGTGTTGTTCGCCTCGGTCGTATATTTCGCGCGCAGCTGGCTTCTCATCCCGCCCATTCCTATCCCCATTCCCGCTCCGCCGTTCGGCGCGCCGCCGAGCTCAATAGCCATTTTCGCTGTTACCGGCATATCGCCCCTCTCACGCCAAAGTATTAACGCTTCACGTTAATAACGCATGGATTTACTATTAAAGCGTGATCCGTTCGTTCAAGGATAAGGATACGCAGGCGGTCTTCAGCGGGCAGTTCGTAGGCCAAGGATTCAGCCGACCTCACTGCGTGTCGGATTCGCGCGCGCGCTCGATCAGCACAATGCTCGAGCTCTCCTGAACGCGGTCGAAGATGATTTCGGCGCCGTCCGGCGAAACGTCGAAATCGCCGATCACAAAGCTTGCTGGTAAATCAGTCAGCTGGTCCTCGGCTCCGGTCTGCGGATTGAACTGCCAGAAATCCTTGCGATCGATCCCTCCGCGCAGAAACACCAACGATCCGGAATTGCGGGCGAACGCGACTCGTCGAGCGCCGATTGTCAGGATCAGGCCAGGCAAGTTGTAGGGTCTACCGTCAGGAGCGGAGGCTCGCAGAGGAAATACGGTGGCTACCTGCGCACCAGAATAGACAAGGTACTTACCGTCAGGGGACCACACGGGATCCACAGAATAGTCCGGCACGATCGACTGCGGTGGGCTGGCATCGAAAAGGATCCTTGCGAGACGCGGTTCGCCGTCACTCACGACCGCCCCCACGATTGACTGCGAATCGGGAGCCCAGGCGAGATCGCCGCGCAAAGCGAGCGTTCCGGTTACGGCTTTAGGATTCCGACCGTCATTGTCAACGGTGTACAGCTGCGTCGCGCCGCGTCTCTCTACGGCAAAGGCAATACGGCGACCGTCCGGCGAGATGGTTGGTGCGCCAAGCCGATCTACGCTTGCATCGCCCCAAAGCTCGGTTGCGGTCCCGTTCGCGTACTTCCAGATCCCACGCCGCGCGCCACCAGTCGACACATACACGAAGTAACCTGACCCGAAGCGCGGTCCAGAGGCACTCGGCATCACAGGCGCGATCCGTTCGGCCTTATTCGCGGGTGGTCCGCCGTTGCCGACTGAAACGCGCCAAAGGTCTGACCGGAAGTCGGCGACGGTCGCTACCAGGCGGGTGCGATCCGCGTTCGCAGCAAGGGAGGTATAACGCTCCAAGCCAACGCTAACGCGGCGCGTGCGCTTCAGCGCCACATCCATGACATACAACCACGGCCCCGCGCCGTCGACATCAGTCGCCAAATAGAGCAGTGTGCGCGCGTCGAGTAGCACCGGATACGTAACACGGGAGTCGTGAAACGTGAGCCGCTCGAGTCCAGCTCCCGAGGGTCGCAACCGCCAGATATCCCAGTCGGCAGACGGAGGGTCACCGCGGACGAAATAAATGAACTCTCCATCGGGTGACCAGGTGAGAAAGTGGCAGTGAATGCCAGGCGCTGCCACGTAGATCTGGTGCGCTGTCCCGCCGCTGGCCGCGCGCAGGAAGACCGGATCTCCTGGCGCGGTTGTATGAAAAACCAGACGTCTTCCATCGGGCGACCAGTCGAACTCGGCGGTTTCCGGCAAGTACGGCTGCAAAGCGCCGCCCATCGTCGGCGCAGCCAGGACGTTTACGTCTTGCGCCTGCGACCCGTCGCCATTGCGAGTCCAAAACGTAACGAGCGAATCGTCGGGAGAGAAGGCGAGCGTTCGGATTTCGGGATTTTGGAGTTGCTGGAACTTTCCTTCGGTCAGGTTGCGGTAGCGGTTGGTGCCGATCTCCGTCAACCAGACATCGAGATGTCCGTCGCGGGCGGCCAGAAACGCTGCGTATCTTCCGTTGCGCGAGATAGCAGCCGCTTGCTCGGTACCCGCGAAATCCGCGAGCCGCAGGACCCTCGCCTGCGCCAGCGGGTCGAGCCACAAATGGCCGGGCGCCCGGCGCAGCGATCCGAAGACGAGGAACGCAATTGCAGCCAGGATAGCGACGACCGCCGCGGCCGATAGCCCTGCGACACGCAGCTTTGCGTGCCATGGCGGGACGGTTGCCACTGGCAATGCTGCAGATTCGCTTCCGCTGTCTTCTTCCGACGCGAGCCGTACGCGGCGACTTCCCCACCACTCGTCAAGTTCAGAACGGAAGGCGAAGACCGATCCTCGCTTATCGTGGAGGTGTCGGTGCACCGGCATCGCCTCGCGTCGCTCCCACCGCTGCACAGTGCTGACGTCGCGCTTCAGATAGGAAGCAATCTTCTTCCAGGAATCGAGCCGATCCCCTGGCGAGCCTGGCACGAGGGTAGGATCTGGGCTCGTCGGCGATTCGTCCAAAGTGTGCTTCGTCCTACCGCAGCCGACGCGTCAATTCTATTGCGTCGCGGCAAGTCACGGCATTACACAGCATGCGCCGCAATAGTGACTTTTGCAGCACTTTGCAGCTTGCCGCGTCCATCGCCTAGGCCGATCGTCAACCGGTCGTGCCGTCTTAGCGGCTGGACTTGCGAGCTTTGGGCTATGAGTCACCAATGTCATAAGGGGGTTGTATGGGAACGAATGAGACACATCAAAAAGCCGCAGACTGCCGTGAGGAGACCTCGGCGTCTAGTGAGAAGGGCGTTGCCACAGCCGCGCCCAATCCCTTAAGCCGACGCTCGTTTTTCGGTCGCGTGGGCGCTTCCACTGCACTCGTCGCCGCGACGAGTGCCGCACTTCCCTCGTTCCTCTTAAGCAAGACCGCTCAAGCGGACGATGACGACGGCGATGCGGACAATTCGGCATCGCGCCGAGAGCGGTCCTATCAAATTCGCCAGCGAGCGGCGCTCGCCGAACGAGAAATCCCGACTCCACCGCATATCTCGAACGGCGATGAGAAACTGTACGCCAACTTCATCGGCAGCTACACCCAAGGGCTCCCTCATGACAGCTTGGGTGAAGTGGTCCCCGCCGCATATCAGGCGCTCGTGACCGCCTGCGACACGGGCAGGCCCAGTGATTTCGCGCTCATTCCCTTAGGCGGAACCTCAAAGCTCGTCGATCCCCAGGGAGGCCTCGCGTACGATCTGGAAGGCACCGACTCAGGCCAACTAACCGTTCAGCCTGCACCAAAGCTTGCAAGCGCCCATAGAGCAGGCGAGGCGGTCGAAGACTACTGGATGGCCTTGGCTCGCGATGTTCCTTTCTCCCAGTACGGGGCGGAGCCGATTACCGCCGCGGCGATCGTCGAGCTCAATACCCTCTCGCACTTTAAGGGCCCCACAGTAAACGGGAAGGTCACGCCAGGCACGCTCTTTCGCGGGGTGTCCCCGGGCGATCTCACCGGCCCGTACGTCTCGCAGTTTTTCCTAACACCGGTGACCTTCGGCGTCTTGAGTGTTACTCAAAAATTCAACGCCTACCTGCCTGGCAAAGACTACCAGACGACGTTCGCCGAATGGCTCGCGGTGCAAAATGGGCAAGGGCCTTTCCCGGCCAACACCTTGACGGGCGGCACGACCTACATCAAGAACGGTCGCGATCTGGGTGCTTTTGGCCACGCGGATATCGCATTCCAGGCCTACCTCTTCGCAGCGCAGTGGCTCCTCACCCACGGAGTTCCTTTTAATGCTGGTAACCCCTACCTCACCAGCAAGAACCAGACCGGGGGATTTACCTTCGGATCGCAGTACATCACGGATCTATTAGGTGAAGTCTCCAATCGGGCGCTGAAGGCGAGCTTTTACCCAAAATGGTTCGTGCATCGCACCCTGCGGCCGATTGCCTACGGGGGCCTCGTGCACAACACCATGACAGGCATGGCGGACTATCCCCTCGGCAAAGAAATCTTAAACTCTCAAGCCGTCGACCAGACTTTTTCAAAGTATGGGAGCTACCTCTTGCCAGCGGGTTTTCCCGAAGGTAACCCTCAGCATCCTTCCTATCCTGAGGCTCACGGTTCCATCGCCGGCGCGTGTGTCACGGTCTTGAAAGCGTTCTTCAACGAAAGCTTCGTGCTGCCAGGCCCCGTCGTCGCTTCCGACGATGGCCAGTCGTTGCTTCCCTATGCGGGCGCCGATGCCGGGCAGATCACGGTCGGCGGCGAACTCAACAAGCTCGCCGACAATGTCGCCCTGGGTCGTAACATGGCCGCTGTGCACTGGCGCTCGGACGCGGCGCAGTCTCTTCTGCTCGGTGAGGCCCTCGCCATCAGTATTCTGCGGGATCAGCGCCACATTTATAACGAGCCTTTCGACGGCTTTACGTTCACCCAATTCGACGGCACAACGATCACTGTTTGAGCAGCGTTCCGGCGGGCAGCCTGGTGTTTCCGGGCTGCCTGTCTCTGCGGTGATCGCACAGTTTTTTTAAGAACCTGCACGGCAAATACACTCATATGCTGTTGCCCTAGATAGCCCGGCTTGTGCCGGGCTATCTCTCTTGGCGGCGCGGATCTAGCGCGTTTCACGCGCAGTCATTATGAAGAACGCCCGTTGCCGGTCCGGCGATGCATGGAACGGCACTGAGGTATTCATAAATCGCTCGCACGTCGTGGCGCGTAAGGTTCTGAAAGATCGGCCAAGGCATGATCTGCAGAAGGTCACCGTTGAACGGCAGACTCGCGGGAAAGCAATTGGTGGTTACACCGGCGGAGCAATTCGGGTGCAGGTGATCCAGGTCGACACCCGTCCGGAGAATCTGTTCAAACTCCGCCAGCGTACGCCCACCTACCGGACGCCCAGTACGGTCGGGCGTCAGGTTCCGCGAAACAATCTCCGGCGTACCTGGTATCAGGGATCCAAAATTCCTGCCACCGCCCAAGTACGTAGTCTGATTGACGATTGTGGGCGGGTTTCCCTTGAAATAGGGATTTCCGCCGGGCGCGTACTCAACAGCAGGACCTGCTGAGTGACAGTCGTTGCAGCTCGCGACTGCATTGACTAGATAGCTACCGAGGCCCACGAGTTCTCGGTCCTTACCCCGCAAATTCAGCGGGACGGGGGCAATTTCCAGTCCCCGCCGGGCGGTTGCCTCATCGCGGGCCCGATCCTCATCACCCGCAAATGTCTGCGCGGCGGCCGCGGCGCCCAGAAGGATCGCCGCGAAGACTGCGCTCGCTCCAGAAGAAGTTCTAAGTCTTAACGTGCTCATGCTCTGACTCCTTGGAATATCTAAATCAATCGCCGCGACACCTAATAACGGGTGGTCTTGGCCTTGAATACCGAGAGAGCCGTTGACGCATAGAGGTTCTGCGCGGCCCACGTCAGTCCGAACACATTCGGATCCAGAAGACCCACATTGACCGGTTGCCAGGACTCGGCACCGTCCAGGCTTTGGTACGCGCCGCCGCCCTCGGTCCCTACATACAGGACGTTTGAATTGCGAGGATCGACCAGCACGCTGCCGGTGCGAGAGGTTTGGAAGGCCGAAGGCAGTCCGCTGCTCTTGGCGACGAAAGAAGCGCCACCGTCGATACTCTTCAGCACGCCGGTGCTCAACGTTCCCGCATACACGATGTTCGGGTAGTTCGGATCGATCGTGACGCTCAATACTGCGTCGCTGGCATCGACTTGCACCCAGGTTGCGCCGGCATCCCGAGAACGCCATATCCCGGAGTTCTCGCCATTCGCGGCAAAAAAGACCGTGAGATGGTTGTGAGGATCGACGGTTACATTGCGGCCGCTTAAGCCCAGGTACTGATCGGATACCGCTCCCGGTGCGCGATCGATACGCGTAAAGGTCTCGCCGAAATCTGAGCTCTTCCAGAGTCCTTGACCGCCCTGGATGGTCGCGACGTAGACCGAATGATCCACCGGATCCACGGATATCCCGGTGGTGTAAACGGAACTCGGACCAAAATGACTCACCTGCCAGTGCTTACCGTGATCTTCGGACTTGAAGATGCCCTGGGTCCCGGTAAAGGCTCCGACATACACGCGCCGCGGCTCCTGTGGATCAAACGCAATGCCGCGCGGTGCCCGTGTCACGAGGCCGTGCAGCCCTCCGTCGCCCCAACTGTGGCCACCATCCTCAGTCGCCAAGAGGCCGCCGTCGTTGGTCGACAGCAACACGTGATCGGGATTACCCGGCTCCGCCGCGACGGCGTGACCATTCTGGCAGGCGCAACTTTTCAGTTGCTGCCACGCCAGCCGCCGCCACTCCCACTCGCCGTCCTTGTCGAAGCCTCCGGCCGAGTGCACGAACACACCGTCGAAATTGGTGCCGACATAGAGCTCGCCGCGGCCGCCGACACTCATGATCAGCGCTGTGTTCGGGGTAACGCCGGTATTGCTCCAGCGTCGTCCGCCATCCTCACTGACCGAGACGCCATGCGTCGCGGTGCCCGCAAACAGGCGGTGACCGCTCTTGGCCAGCGCGAAAACCACCCCGACCTCAGGAGACCCGACGCGTTCGAAGGTAGCTCCGGCATCCGCGCTCTGGTAAACCCCATGGCCGTTGGAGCCCGCATAGACGATATTGCTGTCGGCCGGATCGATGAGCACGGACCATACCGTTGAATCGATATTGAGGGGCGTCCAGCTCTGCGCGCCGTCAGTGGATTTGAACGCGCCCAGTCCCAGCGTCCCCGCATACAGAACCTGGGGATTGTTCGGGTCGATTGCCAACGAGAATACGGCCGGCGTGCCTAAACCATTTGATGCCGGCAGGAAGGTCTGGCCGCCATCCACCGACTTCACCACTCCCCCGCTCGGGGAGAGGCCGGCATACAGAGTAGTGGAATTGCTCGGGTCGATGACCAAACTCACGCCTGCGCCCCCGATCGCAGACCACGAGGCGCCACCATCGACGGTCTTGTACATGCTGAATGCCGCCGACGCATACACGACGTCGGGATTCTTCGGGTCGATAGCCATCGCCGCGATGGTCTTCTCCTCCAAGCCGTTGTTGACCGCTACGAACGAGGCGCCGTCGTCGCTGCTCTTGAGAACCCCGCCACCGTTGCTGCCGATATATATGGTGTGGCTCGCGGCATCCGAGACGATGGCGGCTTCGATTGCCGGTGGGCTCGGGCCCACAGAACGCCACTGCGTTTCGCCACTGCCCCCCGCAGCAAGGGCGGCAAATGGGACGGCCAGTCCGAAAAGATATTTCCATTGATGCAACATGACTTGTCCCCTTCTGTTGTAAGCACGAAGGGACGAAGTGGGCGCCCTGCGCCGCGGTCTTGCCGGAAGTCTTGCGGAACGTTTCCGGAAATCTCGGCGAAGTTATCGCGAAACAGGTAACGAGCGCCGATACGGCGCTGCGTTCACCGGTCTCCGACTGGTGTGAGCAAGTAACGCGCTTCGGGCTGCCTGGCGGGCCGCAATGACGAGCGGGGCATCGGTGTCAATTTCTGACCGTCGCGCGCAAACAGAATCCGTTGCGTGATTGCATCCTGCTGCAGCCTGGTAATCCATCGTTGTGACTTCGTTTGGGCTAAGCGCCACACGCAACGCTGCGAACTCGTAGCAGATCTTCAGAGGCACACTGACCGTGGCGATCTGCCTTTCGACTGCCCGGCAGTATGTGTTTGTCCGAAGACTTCGGCCACGCGTTCTCATCGCGCCGTCGTCGGCTTCACAGCCGGCGCAGCACAGAAGGGCGGCGTCACCGGACGAGCGACTCGCGGGGGCGGCCGAAACTCGTCGTAACGACTTCTGAGCCCAGCCTGTCCGGCAAACTCAGTTCAACTGACAGCCCATCATTCTCAGGGCAAAAAGATAATCCCCGATAAACAGACCGCTCTGACCCGCTGTATAAGGCGTGGTGTAGGTGCTCGAGTCGAGAAGCGATACCGTAAACATGCCATTCGCGATCGTAGCGTCGAACGGGAGTTGCGCGTTTATAAGAAGATAGTCAGTTCCGCCCCAACTCTCTTGGTATTCCGTGCCGGTGACCGCCGATCCCGTTATATCCACCGTCGCGAAGCCAATTGTCTGGCCAGTCGATTGATCGTCATAAAAGCCTCCGGTATACCGATACTGCGCTTTGGCCGAACCTCCCAAGCGGGCGGCACTGAAGGCCTTAACTGTTTCCCCTACTACCTGATAGGTTCCGGAAATAAGGTCCGGCCCGGAAAAGCTGCCGCGAAGCGAATGGCCATTCCCGAAATCGATCTCAAAGGTGCCGTCCATGGTGAGGCTTAACGCCTGCACATCACTGACGTCTTCGAAACGGCCGTCTACGCCGTAGATATCGCCGTTAAACATAGGGAACACGCGCGCCTTCGCACGTCCGTCTGGCGTAAAGGCAATCGCGATCAATCCGTAACTCTTGTCGCTTGAGTCGCCGGCAAACGTGCCAATGAAACCTCCGGAATGTACGCAGCTGAACGGCGCCGCAGACGGCAACTCTGTGGGAGCGGCTGGGTCGGTAACTCCGAGCGTCAGCCCGTACTCGCGCTTGAAAGTGTGATCGGTCGAGATGACTTTGTAGTAGCTCGGTGACGAGGGCTCCGTAGGGGTGCCGGAAATGACTCCTGTTTTTGGATCGAGTGACAATCCGTTAGGCAGCGCGGGATCGACCGAATAAGCGCTCAGATATGTCGTGGCATTCGGGATCAGCGGACTCATTGCGACTCCCAAGGCCAGGATCGCTGGGCTCGGGTAGAAGAGCAGACCGTCGTTAACCTCCAGCGCCACCTTCGTGGTCGCTATACCCTGCGCATTGGAGGCCGAGACGGTGTACTCCTGACCGGGACTCACAGCAGTGGGCGCTCCCTCGATCGTGCCGGTGCGTGAGTCGAGCCACAGTCCCGCGGGTAGTACCGGCCTCACTGTGATCGTGCTGAAACTTGCCGAGTCGGGTTTATAACTGCTGAAGACCCTTAGGGTGAACACTGCCGGACCGCTGTAAGCGATGGCCGGTGCGGGACCGCCTGCGTCGGTTGACCCGCCGCAAGCGACGAGCATGATTGCAGCAAGGGCACCGGTCAGCGCGCACCCATACCGAAGATGCGGACTCGTGACATGCAACCTCGCAAAGCCCTCATCGCGCTGTACGGAACCTTTGGCACCGGCCGCCCTTTCTTCTCCGTCAACGCATAGAGGCTGGACATTGCCGCTATTTGGGCCAAGGTATTGATCGGTAACGGCTTCCGGTGCACGAGCGAGGCGCGTCAAAGCGTGGCACCGAAGAGATTTCCATTGCAGCCCCATGATCTGCCCCTGCGGTTGTCGACCTTGAGGGACGCAGTGGGCTCCTGAGGCGAGGGATTTGCCGGAAATTTGAGCGAAGGATTCGGGAAATTTTCGCGAAAGTGTTCGAGAAAACGCTCAAAAGCGCCAGTGCGCGTCGACCCCGACGCGGCGTCCGTCGCCATAGATGAGGTCCTGCGGCTGCACGGTAAGGGGGAAGTAATCACGGGGCCGCGAGGCTACGGCGCGGATGTAATTCGCATCTGTCAGGTTGCTGCCCCACAGTTCCACGGACCAGGGACCCCGCGCCAGTCCCAGCCGAGCCGCCAGCAGGGTGCGCTCGCCGTCATAGGCGCCATCGACGGGGCGGACGAACACGCTCCCCTGATGCTCGGCGGTCGCGCGCACAAACCAGTGGAGCTCAGCCGCGGTACGCGGCGGCTCGAAAGTCAGCGTGGCCGTCCATTGCTGCTGGGGCGCGCGCTGCACCGAATTGCCGTCGACGTACGGCACCAGGAACAGCGGCCCCTGGGTCAGCACCCGCGATGGGCCGATAGTGCAGAAATTGGAGGTGGTGTTTCCGGCCGTCACACCACAGAACCGGCTGCCCCCATAGTCCTCGCTGCCTGATTTGAAGCGCGGATCGTCGTAGGTGTAGCCGAACTCGGCTGACAGGCTCCGTGTGACCTTTACGTCCGTTGCAAATTCGGCACCGGGCGTGGTGATGCCGCGAATATTGCGGATGATTCCCATGACATAGCCCGGCGTATTGGATGGACCGGGTATCTGTGCGTTGCGCCAATCGTTGTAGTAGGCCGTCGCACTGAAGTTCACCAGATCGCTCCAAAGCGGCCCGCGGAACCCCAGTTCGTAGGTCCATTCCGATTCCGGACCGTAGTTCTGCTCGGAAGGAATCAGGGTCGGCGACCCGTTACTGCCACCCGCCGTCTCACCGCGCGCGACGGACAACCACGCCAAGCCCGCCGGCCCCGTGTGGTAGGCGATCGACAGGCGCGGCGCTGTCACACTGAATTCGCCCACACCCTGCCGCAACTCTGCGTGTAGATCAACGCGCGGAGCGAGCTGATAGTCCGCCGCGGCGAATAAGGTGGTCAGGGTCGAGTGCATGGCCAGAGAATCGGAATCGGGCTCATTGATCGCAGATACGGGACCCATAAGCTCGGGGGTCTGCGGTACCAGAACCGTGAGTCGCTGGTTCGAGGCGAGCCTCACTGGCTCTGCTGCAATGTCATCGCCCGAATGCTCTGTGTCCACGACGACCTGTGCGCCCAGCATCCAGGCAAATCGCCCCGCCTGATGCCGCACCCGGAATTCCTGAGTGATCTGCTCGATTAAGTCCGTGGTGCGTTCGACCTGATTTACGTAAATCAGCCCATCAACCATCGCCGTGCCCGAGCTGTCGCAGTTAACGTTTAAAGTACAGACACCCATCAGCTGGCCAGTGGAAGTGCCGTCAAAATCACGGAAGACGTCCGACCTACTACGGTAATACGCCGAGAGACTGTGGAAGCTGAAACGCTCGCCCTGCCACTCGAGGCGTACCGACGCCTGCACCGTCCGGGTACTGCTGTCAGGAATGTCCGGACTCAGGCTGTACTGGCGCGTGCGGGGAATATCGCCGCAGTAGAAACTCCAATAACCTGTTTTCGGGTCCTGACTGCCGCAGTTGTAGCCGCTGGCGAACAGGGTGGAGGTGGCCGGTTGTCCGTCTCGGTCATTCGTCAGACGCAGATCGCTGATGACCCGCCACGCGTTTGGCCAGGAATATTCCAAGCTTGCCGAAGCGCCCCATCTCTCGTACCCGCCGAGATTGTTGTGCGGATCAGCAAGGTTTGTCGCAGTTCCACCAAACTCCCTGGCGGAAATCGAAACCCTGGCGAGCAGGTCCGGAAGGCTTAACGGCCCGGACACGGACGCCGCGATGGTCCGGTAAGCATCTGTGCCCGCCGAAACGTTCACTTCGCTCTGCAGGTCGGCTGTCGGGCGCCGCGTTACGAAATTGATCGCGCCGGCAAAGGTGCTGTCTCCATACAGAGCGCTTTGCGGACCCTTGACGACCTCAACACGCTCGAGGTCAAACATTGCCGCATCGTCACCGGCGACATTGGCCTGCAGCACGCCGTCCACGAAAACGCCCACCGTATTGCCGCCGGGGCCCGGATGCGACTGGCCGCGCAATGTCGGGGCCGCATTCGTGCCGCCCCACATGGGTTCCACATAGAGCCCAGGCACGATCGCGGCGAGCGACTGCAGGCCATCGACGCCAGCGCGCTGCAACTCCTGGCGCGTGATGACCTGGATGGAGAGCGGCACGTTCGCGAGCGGCTCGGGAATCTTGCGTGCCGTGACAACAATCTCAGCGAGAGACTCCAAGTAGGGATCCGCCCAGCAGCTCGCGCCTGCGAGAAGCAGAGTCGTCAGGAAAAGTTCAGCGCGCAGAAGCCGTATCCCCGCGGTGCGGGACCTCGCCGCGCTGTCGCAAAGTATCGAGTTGCTGGCGCTGAGCGGCGACATAGCGCGTGACGGCGGCAGCGATGGCGTGAAAACGAGGGTCCTCGTGCAGCGGCACCCAGAGCGGATCCCGGTAAAGCGTGTACCACCAGGTCTCGTAATCGCCAGTCTTAAAAGAGTCGGCCAGCTCAACCAGCGCCGCGTCCTGCTTGCCATCTAGCAGGGAGATCGTCGCCCTCAAGCGATGCGCATACACCGAGCCGAGCTTGGGCTCCGTGGCTTCGTTCCAGGCAGCGACCGCGCGCCGCATATCGAGTCCTTCCTGTATCTGGCCGGATGCCGCGAGCAGCTGCGACAAGAAGACCGCGGCGCGAAAGTTATCGATATCAAGCTTGCCGCTGACATCGCCCTGCAGGCCGTATTTCTCCCGCATGAACCGGATGGTACGAGGGCCTTCACCCGCTTTGACGGCGTAGTCGCGTAATGCCTCCGCGGCCCCCCAGTCCTCAGAGCCATTGTGTTCCCAGACGGTCTTGTCAAGCCCGGCCAAGCCCGCAGCACGCCAGTCACCCGCGTACAGTGCCAGCATCAGCTGCGCAGTCTGCGCACTTTTGGGGGTTCCGGCCGCGACCTCGCGGGCCGCTGGCTCATCGCCGATATCCAGGTACATGGCCATCGCGGTATGACGGATCCAAGGATTCTTCGGGTCCTCGGCGATGGCGTGCTCTTCGTACTGAATTCCCTCGGCGATTCTGCCGTCGAAAAGCCAGCGGTATCTGCCGTAGCGAAACAGCGCCGGCACGAAGTTCGGATCCTTCTCCAGCACTTCGAGTACTTTCTGCTCTACCACCTGGGTCTTAGCTGTGGCCTCTTCGCTACTCCACACTGCGGCTTTGAACTGCGGCAGCGGTGCCATCGGGTCGATCTGCAGCGCCCGCTGCAGAATGCGCGCGCTGTCACCTTTGCCGGCCTCCGGGTATTCGTTCTGCAGGAAATCGGCGTATGCCGTCAGGCCGCGGCCATTACTGGGATCAAGATCGGCGCCACGGCGAAAGTCGGCGTCGCGCCGCGACGGGCCGTCATTGCTCCACATCGCGCGAGCAAAGTAGGCCGCCCCACATCGCGGGTCGATTGCAAGGGAGCGATCGATCAGAGCGCGATAGCGTTCACGCAGCGGTGCCAGATCCTCGCCACGGCCATCCGCGGCCTGCATCCGCGCGTCGTACAGGGATGCATAGGCCGGCGCGAATGTCGGATCAAGTTCAATCGCCTTCTCGAAATAGGGCAGCGCGGCTTCCGACTCGGGCACTGTGAACCGACCCAGTAACGTCCGCCCCCGCAGGAATGCCAGGTATGCCTCCACATTCCCGCTGCGCTCCTTGGGAAGCGGCTTCAGCCGGAAGCCGCCGGTATGAACAGCGAGCGCGTCGGCCACCTCATCGGCAATTTCGTCTTCGATCGCGAAAATCTCATGCAGTTTGCGATCGTAGCGTGCCGACCAAATCACCGTGTCAGCTGTTGCATCCACCAGTTGCACATCGACCCGCAATCTATCGGCGTCTCGCTGCACGCTGCCACCCACCAGAAACGCGGCATTCAAGCGCCGACCAATCGCGCGCGAATCCAACGTATTGGTCGGCAGTGAAAACGAGGAACTGCGGGCAATCACCGACAGGCCTTGGGCCTGCGACATCCGGCTGATGATCATCTCAGGCACACCGAGCGCCAGATATGCATCGGTTGAGTCAGCACTGATGCTTTCGAACGGCAGGACCGCTACTGCAACCTTGCTGGCGGAAGCCGCATTGGCGCCCGGTGCAGGCCGATCAATCGACTTAACCCTGACGATGGCAACCGTGCAGGTGACGATGAGTGTGAGCGCCACTGCCATCCAGACGAGCGGGCGCCGATATGGGGACGTGGTCGCCGCGGCCGGAGGCACCGGTATACCAGGCGGCAGACTTCCGGAGCCGGCAGCGCGAGTCGAATCCTCCGAGATTGACGCGGTCGCAGTTTCCACGGCGGCGATAAGCCGATAGCCCCGGCCGCGCACCCCCGCGATGTAGCGGGGGCTGTGAACGTCATCGCCCAAGGCATCGCGCAGCATTTGTACGCGCTTGTTGATGGTTTCCGGACTTACGATCTGCCCGGGCCACACCAGTTCCATGAGCCGATCACTGCTGACAACGTTCGGTGCGCCTTGAATCAGCGCCACCAGGAGGCGGAATGACAGATTGGGCAACGCAATGTCGGCGTTTCCCCGGCAAAGGCACTGACGCCCCACATCGACGCGCAAATCAGCCACGATGTAGGTCTCGGGGCGGTCTTCCTGATGGCTACCGGGAATCAGAGGCATGTCTCGCCGCCCAATTCGGATAGGGGCCGTAGTTTTTACGTCAGGGGTGGCAGTATCTGCCTAAGCGAGGTTCCGCTCAAACTTGGAATCGCACTCGAACTTAGGACGCTGCAGTAATCCCCCGCAGTTTGCGACCTGCAGCGGCAATAGCTTCTACGGCAAGGATCGCGACCGACCACCGAACGGTCCCAACTGGACCGAGCGCACATTGCGGGGGAATCAACGTGAGCGCGTTGTTCATCCTTATCGGCTTCAATTTCGTTCAGCACCGCCGACTCGCGGATTGCGTATCCGTCGGCGTACCCACTAAGCGATTGTGTCCAAAGGGTTCTTGGCGAATTGCCCTGATGACGGGTGTAGGCGAGATCGGCGCTGGGTGCCTAGCAATTAGCTCGATCGTCGAGCGACCTGAAGTGGGTCTTGTCCAATTCTAAGCAATCGAATAATCGGAACCGGCGTCACGTGAGTCACACACGGGCAGGAGAAGCCGGGGCGATTCATGCTGCAGAGCAACTCGCCCTCGAGGCTACTAACTTCTCCAGCTTTCCGATGAACTCAATTCCATACTCTGTTCGAGCGTTACCATCGTGAACTTTAGCGAATTCGAAGCAACCCAATCCTTTTTCGCGACCGAGAGGCTCCCGCCATCGCAAGGTTTGCGACGGCAGGAGCACAAGGTCGGAGGATCTATTGAAATTACGGCGCGATTCGAACCGCCGACGACGTACCGGGGTATCCACCGGCTGGTGCCGGCGACGGCGCTCCAGGGGCTGGCACCACATTGCCGTCCATGTCATAGAAAATCGAAACGTTGGTTCCGGAATATGAGTTCCCATCCTTCGACAGCGTGTCAGTCTCGGTCTCATTAAAATATCCGGCGATCATTCCGGTCGAATCAAAGATCCAACCGAAGTGGTTGCGGAAAAAACTCCGTGGACCTGTCTGTACCCACGAACCCATACAGATGTTCCCGCCTATGCTGGGGTGAGTGATGTTTTCCCACTCAGTGCCATCGCTATGCCATTGAATAAAAGCCTGGCCAACGGGGCCGTAATTCACAAGCCAAGTTCCCACGATGTCCTCATGTTCCGCGAAATTGTGGTGTTGCGCGGGAAGCGAGATTTGTCTCTCATTCCCGGCACCTGGATCGGAGCAGTTGGCATGCGCAGCCATTCCGAAAAGCGATAAGGCTGCAGTCGCGGCGATTCCTAAGAAAGTTGTTTTCATGAAGCTATCCCCTGAGTAATTTGGTTGCATTGCTTGCTGCACTGCAATCACTTATCGATGTTAGGTGAAAATAAAGATACCGCGGCGATTCTCCAATTTGACGACGAACCCGTTTTTTACAGGAAGAAGGGGCAAGAACCCGAGGTCATCCCGTGCCGCGCTGAGCTAATAAACCGGTACTACTAATACTACAGTAGATGCTAGATCCCTAAGGGGCCGCTGTCAACTATGTGTATAGTATTTAAGGCGGCAAGCCAGCGTGCCGACCCCGGCCGCTGCCGTCTCTGAACGGGGAGTTTGGAAACCGGGATTCTGCTCTGCGGCAGGCCTAACCCAACCCGGGCTGTGCCCGTTTCCTAGAAGGGAACCTTGATCCAGTTCGCAGGCCGCCTGAATTGGCTTCGACGGACGCCCCGCCGCAAGCGAATGACGCGCACGGGTTGCTATTTCTGCTTCTCAGGCTGCGCGCGCTCGCGTGACCGCGGCGCTACCAGGTGCCCATTCAACAGTGGCCGCACGAGACCTGTGCCTACCACATGCCTGTGATCACACGGATCATCAATCGACGGCAATATCGTCCGCGTCTTCAATGATGCGGTTCGCGTTCAAGTAAATAAACCAAGTCGAAAATCCACCGTCTTGACGAACATGGTATACGTCTGCCCCACTCTCGCTCACATGATGGAACTCGATTGAACGCACTGCGCCCCTCTTTCTGTACATCACACGGGTCACCTTCCCTCCTTCCCTGACGAGGGCCGCGTACCATGGAGTCATGTTGTCGTAAGGGAGACTGTCATTAAGTATTCCGTCAATCAGTCGCCGCAGAGCCTCATCGCTGCCCGGCATAGGAGTCTGACTTCTGAATCTGAGATCATTGTTCTCTTTGATCGCGCCGGCAGTCGCTGCATCGATGCGCGTCATAGGGACCGAGAATGAAATTCCGAAAAGAGGCCCGTAGTGCATAACCAGCCCTATGACCCGGCCGGATGAGTCTTGCACAAAAGAGAGGGGAACGGAGTTGCGCTCCTTATCCACAAATTCCTTTCCGTCCTTCGTGGCAAGTTCGAGGGGAGGCGCCTGAGGCCACCACGGGAGGTGCAACTGCAGATGAGGCCCGTCACGCGTTACGGCGAAGATCAGATTTGCTCCACGAAGATAGAAACCGACGTACTCGTCAAGCGTCTCAGGAGCCAGGGCGACGGTTTGCTGCTCGCTGTCGGATGAGCCGACGTTGGGCGGAGTCACCTGTACGGCGATTGCAAGCAGGGCTGCAGACACGCAACCAAACATCAAGACCACGAGCGAACCCCATTTGGCAGGATCCCTGACCATGATCGTAATTCTCTCTTCAAGGAACGACCTGGACTCCGACATGGCAGCTACCGAACCGATATAACCGGATGGTCGCTGACTCACATCGATGAGCGTCTCGCCGTATCGCCCGGTGTCCACGCCAGCTTTGACCACTCTGGCGTCACAGTCGACTTCGATCGCATAGCGCAGGCGATGCAGCTGCCACCATAAGGGCAGATTCCAGGGCATCAGCACTAGCAGGAAAAGCGCCACGGTCAGGACCTGCGGGTCGTGCGCCGCCAGATGAGACTGCTCATGCGTAAGAACCATGACTTGGCGCGACGGCGAAGCCTCCAGTAGCCAATCGGGTACAACGATGCGGGGGCGCAGCAAGCCCACTACCGCGGGGCCAACGTCCCGGGCGATGTACACGGAGATCCCGGCAACGGTCCCCATCCGCCAGCGGCGCTTGTGCCATACCAGCTGCAGACCGGTGAGCACCAGCGCCCCCAGCAATGCAACTGAGACCGCGATCCAAGTGCGTTGCAGCACCCGATTTTCACCGTATGTCGCCACGACATTGCCCGTGTGCTCATGCACCCAGGTCAGCGGGACCACCTGAACCGACGTTAGATCGCGCAACGCGACCGCCTTCCGCGACACAATCGGTGTCTGGAGACTGGGAACTTGGAAGGAGACCGAAGCGATCATCGTCGGAATGACGAGCGACCCTACGATCGTCACCGCCCAGATCCACCGGGTGCGTGCCCGACGTAGCCGGGCGGCGTGCTCGGCCGCGAGAGCGGCGCCGCTGAGCAGCAGCGTGGTCACGATGACGTAGAGCATCCACGTGAGCATTTACGGCTGACCCCGCTTCACGTCTCCGGTTGCGCCGGCCGACGTTCTCCCCAGCCCTGACTAGGCGATTGCCTGGTGCAACTGACGCGCCCATCGGCGCAATCGTATGATCTCCCTCTCGACAGTCACCGGGTGCACCATAAACTCTCCCCGCTGACTGGCGTACTGTGGCTTAGCGTGACCTTGGAGGCGTCCAGGAGCGGCCGCACGGCAATGCTCTGGGCTGTGTCTTTTCGCAGTAGTACCTTCACAGGCATCTTATTTGCGTTTACCGTCGAGTAGCTTGCGCATGCGCCTGATCTGTTCGGGACTGAGCCTCTGGTCGGATACAAGGCGAGCGAACAAGAGTTCCGAAGAGTCCTTAAAAAGCTTGCTCAGCAGATGCTTCAGCGCACTCTTCTGGGCCATCTGCCGCTCCACTGCGGCACAGTAACGGTGCTGACGTCCCTCCTCCTCATGCCTCACGTAGCCCTTGACTTCGAGCGTGCGTAGCACCGTCAGCACTGTGGTGTATGCGAGCTGATCGCTCAATCGCTTCTGCACGTCGCTGACGACGGACGGTCCGTGGTCCCAGAGCACTTGCATGACGTCCGCTTCGCGGTCTGTAAAGGTGATCTTCATCGCGCCCTAACTATTGGATCGTTAGTATACAACGCAAAGTACAATATATCCGCGCCGAGTCCCCGAGTCGCTAGAAGCTGACGCCGGGAACGTGTCAGGGGGTTCACTCAAGCGGTCCGGATTGTGTGCACCAACCCGGACGCCTTGCAGGTACGCCACCGAGCAACGCCCATTCGCGTGCTTCGGTCCAGCGGGACGAGGAAACGGTAACCGACGCTGGACGCGCACTCAGGGTGATCACCCTGGGTGAGTGCTGCGATGCGTCGCAACGGGCGCTGGGACGCCTGCGGGCGTAACATGGGCCCATTGCTGCGGTACAAAGATGGGCAGATGCGTTGGATTCGCGTCGTCGCCAGCCCATTACATCCAAACTCCAAACCATTATCGGCAACGCACAAATGAAAAGCGTTTGGTCCCCAGATACTCCATATGATGACCTGGGGCGCTTGATCGACCGACAGGATGTCGGATGGCCGCAAACGCGAGCACTGATACGCCGAGTGCAGCCCAGGGCCTACGTCGAGTTAGGTAAGAGTGAATCGCAAAGGCTATTGGCACTGTCGCCGAGACAACGGCTGTAACAAGGTGACGGGCGATGCCGCTGCTTCCTCCGGTGAGGACTGCGAGATGGCCTGTCATAAGCTCATCCCTCCGTCTTGTTTGGATCATCCTTTTTTCTTTGCACCGTGACCGACACTGCAACGTCCCAAGCGTTGTGTATCCCGATAAAAAGTAACAGCGTCAATGAGGCAGCGATGCCATACATGGTCTGTTGCGGCTGGCGCCAAATGAAAAACGCCATGGCGAACAGAGAACCGTAAACCGCGGTCGGCAATATCGCATGCCAAAGCCAATCCTCGAGCACCGGAGCGTAGTCGCTCGCGAATCGGCGAATGTTTGCGACGATAACCGCCGTATAAGTCAACGTTCCTATGGCCGTTATACCGAGCCCTAGACTCAGGCTCGTCATGTTCTGGTGTGGCATGCTCAGGAAAGCAGACAGCGCAAGCACGGTCCCAAAGTGCACGATCGTCGGCGTGATGTAGCCGCTCATTCCAGACGGGTGCGCGCGGCGCCTATCCGACAGCAGGGCAATGATTACGAAGGTGAGCCCCATGAGACCCGCCGCGGCCGAGCCGAGAATGACATAGAAATTGTCCCAACCCTCGAGCAACGACATGGCTAGTGCTTTGCTGCTTTGCGCAGGTGTCGACGGAGTGAACTGTCAACGCGACGTGGAAATGCTTCCGGCGTGGAGGCTTGGGCGGAATTGTAACCTGAAAACTCATCGCCCTTGTTCCAGGGTTCACAATGTTGCCGATCGGTGCATTCGGGCTGATCCATGGTGGTTCTCCACGTAGTGAACCACCATTACCCTCCCAATTCGACGCAACGGCGCTAAGCGACCCTGATTGGACAGTGGTGAACGTCCGCTGTCGGCGCCACCGGCCGTGATCGCGACTCAAAGCAGGTACGCGAGGCGACTCTAATTGACGTCAAAGGGGCGTCCCGTCACCGTATCGTGAAGCGTGGCGTGGCTCACCAGCTCCCGACCGAAGCGGATGAATGCCTCAGTACGTTCGTGTGCCGCCCCAGTTGCGATGAAGGTTGCCCAGCACCGCGTTACGGCTCACACAGCAGTTCAGCTGTAGGAAATCTGTCGTAGCGCCAACAGTCGCTGACCGGGCCACAACCGGTCATCCCCTTCGAGCGCTTGGGTTTCCACGAAGCAGACACCGGAACGATCTCTCGAGGCACGGACGCGCTCGCGGCAAAATCGCCGTTGCTACTCAATCCGGAAACCTCAGCACCCGCTCGATCGCCTGGAAACGCGGGTCACTGCGCAGCGGATCCATGAGCGCGTCAGTTTTCACATACACCACGCCGGCGTCAGGCAGTCGCACGGCCCTGGCCAGCCATTCCAGCGCCTTGGCCGTATTGCCCCACACTGCGTAGATCGTAGCGCATTGGTACGCGGAGTTATCGCCGAACGTGGCCTGCAATTTTGTCAGCTCGGCTTCTGCATCGGCATGCCGTCCGAGCTTCTGGTACGTCACTGCGAGACACCACATGCTCGACCAGTGATCCGGCTTTGTCTCACACGAAGAGCGCGCACTCTGAAGGTCACCAAGCCAGTAATATGCGACCCCGCGGAAGCCGTACGCCCGCTTGAAGTCGGGTTCAAGACTAATGACTTCTCCGAAAGCGGCAAGCGCCTCTTGGTATCGGCGAGCCCAAAACAGCGCCTCGCCGAGCACCTCGTGGCTTTGTGGATTGAGCGGGTCAAGCGCGACGGCGTGGCGCACGGCCGCCAAACCCACATCGAAGCGTCCCATAGAAACCGCAAATATGCCGCTGTTGGCTAACACCTCCGCGTCGCCCGGAGCGAGCACCATGGCGCGTTCGTACGCCTCGCTTGCGTGGGTGTAGTCGAGGGGAGCGGAAGCCAAGAAGCGTGCCAACGCCAAGTGACCCTCGGCGAGCTCCGGAGCAAGCTTCAGCGCCTGGCGCGCATCGGCCTGCGCCTTGGCATAGAACTCTCGAATGCCCGCGCCATTCGCGAACTCGCCGGCATAATTGGAAAGCGCGAGTGATCGGCCTGCGAACGCAAGCGCATAGTTCGGATCGAGGCGAATTGCTTCCGTGTATCCGGCAATCGCGCTCTGGTAGCTGGATGTTCCCTGGCCCGAGCGGACCGCCTTTGAGCCCCGCAGATATGCATCGAACGCCCCCGGGTTGCGCGTGCCGCCGAGTTCGATCTTGGCGGCTTCATTCCCTAGCAGCGTGACTTTGAGTGCACTCGCGACTGCCACGGCGATCTCGGTCTGAAGCTTCAGCACATCGCCTAAGTCCCGGTCATAGGTCTTCGACCAAAGGTGAAACCCCGTGACGGCATTGAGAAGCTGTGCGGTGATGCGGATGGTGTGGCCCGAACGGCGCACGCTGCCTTCGAGGATGGCGCCGACGTTGAGCTCGCGGGCGATCGTACCAACGTCGGTATCCTTTCCTTGAGATGACTCGCATGGCATTGTTGGACGACCGCTCCTCAGTCGCGTTCCGCTGCGAGCGGCGCGAGCACTGCCGTTGAGGGCGGCTATTCAACCCTTGCCCCGATGAACACAGTCGAGCTTTGTCTTCCGGTCATTGGACTTTTGCTGGGCCCCGTCCTTATATACAAGGACTTTCCATCGATGTTGAATTGACTGACCTGGGTCATGCCTGTCCACGCTTGGTTCCATGAGGCTTCTATGTGCTGGGTGATCTTATTCCCGTCGACCGCATAACTACCGGCGTAAGCAATCAGCCCACGATAAAGTTCGATACTCTCCGGGTCCGTTGCCACCAATGCGGCCGGCCCCTCACGGCTCTCCTTAACCAGGATGGCGGACATCCGGCAGTCGGGACCGTAGGAAAGATACCCGCTAGGATGCGCGCCGAGCAGATTGTGCTTTTCACCGGTCTCTAGATCTTCAGTTTCCATGGACAGGAGAGCCCAAGTGCCGAGGTGGGGACCGACGCACGCCGGATGCTGTTGAGCGACCGAATTCACACTCCAAAGAAGAAGCGCGCAACATCGCATGGCACATGCAAACTTCATTACTCCACTCCCTATGAGCTAGGCTGTGTGAAAACTCAAAAGGCCTGGCGCGTACGACTGCCAGCGCGCGATTTCAGAGCGCAAATTCTCATGAAATCGCCTCCTACGTGGCTGAAAATGACATGCACAAAAAGGGTGTCAGGCGTTTTCACGCAGCCTAAGTCCATTCTGGGCGACTTCCAAGCTGCTCGAACATCTCCAATCTGATCGACTTGACCTTCTGCACCGCGTGGCTGAGTAGCTGAGTGTCGTGCCAGCGCAGCGACAGGTCCCGGCGTATGATCGGATTGGCCTCTAGATCATGCCTCCTTCATCCTGTTCTGTGATCGAGCGGATCGCCGTCGATCAGATGGTTCTGGTTAAGATGCCCTTTTCCGCCGGCTCCGTGCCGACTGTCAGGCTGGACGCCAGTGACGTCCCGGACACGCTGGCGCTTGGGCCGTTCGGTCCGCGCACGATTGAACTCGGGCAGCACGTTGGGGTCCGCACTCAAGGGATGCTGTTCGTCATGGCTCGGGAGCGCATGCAGCTCGATGGCTTCACCGAAATCAGCGCCGTGTGCGTTCGCCCTCCCTGCCGAGGGCAGGGACTGGCAGCTGAGCTTGTGCGTATGCTTGCGCGTCCGCGCTCTGGAGCGTACCGCTCTAGAGAGGGGCGTCCAAGGCGTTCCCTATTTCGACATTGGTGGGACCACGGTAGCCGGAGCTCAACCTGCGGAACCTGTCCTCCAAACCGTTATCGAGACGGTGGGCCCACTCGCGCTGCGCCCTGCCGTTTGATCTCCCCCACTCTACTGAAACTCCTGCATCGAGCGGATAGGCCACCATCGCATCGTATGCACCCTTACCATTAGTGAGGAAGTCCGATCATGACGAGCGCAACCGCCGGACCCTCGGTAATTCCCGTCATCGACGCAGGGCCGTTCTTCGACACCAGTCCATCGGCATGGGTTGTTCCTGATCGGCAGCTATTCGCGGCTGCGCGAGACACCGGTTTCGTGTGCATCGGTGGGCTACCGACTGACATGCCGCTGGGGCCGGCTGCGCGGGCTCGTCTTCTTGCAATCTTCGGTCTCGGCGCCGCCGAGAAACACAGCCTGTACCGGCGGAAGTTCGCGCCGGAAAACCGCAACATCTATCGCGGTTGGTTCCCCCTACAACCCGGGAACCTCACGTCCAAGGAGGGCATCGACATCGGTGGCGACGTCGTTCACGGGCCGAGTGTCACGGTGCCCGATGATCCCCTGCGCGAGCCCAGCCCGCTGCCGGAGGATGATCGACTTCCGGGGTGGCGAGAACACGTTGCGACCTACTATCGAGCCATGGAGCACGTCGCCCAGACCTTAATGCGTTCTCTCTCCCGCAGCCTTGGGCTTCCGGCTGAGTATTTCGACGCGGCGTTTCATCGCGGACTGTCGACGCTGCGCCTGGTTCGCTATCCGCCCCGTAGCGCCGTAGAGCTCGCGGCGGTCACCGACCCGGGGGTCTGGGTCGAACCGCGTCCGACCGGTCGCCATATCGTGGGCGCAGCTCACACCGACTCGGGCTTCGCAACGCTGCTTGCGCAGGATGGAGTGTCAGGTCTTCAGGCCCGTTCACTGAATGGCAGCTGGATCGATGTGCCGCCGCTCGAAGGAACATTGGTCGTGAATTTTGGCCAGGTGCTCGAACAATGGTCGGCGGGCCGCATCCGGGCGACCGAGCACCGAGTACTGGGCAGCGGCGTTGAGCGCTACTCGATCCCGTTTTTCTATGAGGCTCGTGCGGACGCTACCATCGCACCGCTACCCGTCGACCCGCCAGATCGGTTCCTGCCATTCGAGTACGGCAACTTTCTTTGGAAGCGGATGACCTCGTTCGTGGAGTTTCGCGGCATGGAGGGCGACCGCGTCCCGACGAGTCCGTGACCGCCGGAAGCGGAGTTCAAGCACCGTCAGACGACGGGCCCGGCTCTCCGATAGGCTCTTAGCCAGGTAACAACCCGGAGGTAGAGAAAAGTTCTTAGATCGAGCGAGATGAATTGCGCCTCGCGGTCATCTCCTGGAAACGTGACCAAGCTAATCTCTGCTTCCTGCCCGCCAAGCGTTGGTCAGCACTGGTGCAAAGTCTCCTCCCCGCGCACCGAAGCTGTGCGGCGCGCACCGACAGTTGAACTGGGCTCCGCAAACGGAATCCAAGGTACTCGGGGTCAAAAATGGGGAGCCGGCGATCTACCGGCGCTATTTTGTGTGCAACGCGGTGAAGTTGTGTCTCTGATCGGCGACGGACCTCGATGGCATGCGCATTGCACTTACTTACAAGGAGAGGTCCCGATGTACAGCGTTACCGTCCCTGATTCGCCCGCGCAGGGCGTGCTCCCGCCATCGTCAATGCCGGAGACGACAAAACCTGGCATGACCTCCGGCGCGAAGCTGCGCAGTAGCTCAGAGACCACATGTGCTTATGATGCAGATCTACTCGTGGCGGCGCTTGAGGATATCGAGTCGCGACGGGCGGCGATCGAGTGGTTGCTGGAGGCCGATCTGTTGTGCGTGTGTTTGGTTTGACAACCCGCGCCGGGGCTCATCTGCCTGAGAGATCGAAACGGCGGGCGGCTGCTCGGACATGGTTGGCCTCGTCCGTACGCAGCGCCTACCGACGCCTCGAGGTCGAACCTATGCTCGGTGTCGGGACTCTACGAAATGAGAGTACATCGGCTCCTACGTGCGTGCAGAGGCTTATTTGTGGGTACCGACGCTCACTCAGCATGATCTGAAACTCAGCGTCGCGAAGCACCAGGATCCGGGCGAGCAGGATGCTCGCTAATGCAAAGTTGAACTGCACCCGGGAATAAAACCACCCGATACGAAGTCTTCTCTCCTGAATCACCACTTCAGGAGATGGCCGTGTCGGACGATAAAATACTGCTTTCGCGTCGCAACGCGCTCAAATGCATGGCGCATGGGGGGGCCGGCACACTTTTCGTCCTGGCAGGCGGCGTCTTTGCGCCGGTGGATCTGGCCATGGCGGCCGATGACAAAGTAGGCACCGCACGGCTAGGCAAGCCGCTGTTCGTGCAAATCAGCGACACACACATCGGCTTCAATAAGGAGGCGAATCCGGATGCCAACGGAACGCTCACCCAGACCATCGATCTCGTGAACGGGATGGCCGAGCAGCCGGCCCTCATCATCCACACCGGCGACATCACCCACCTATCCAAGCCCGCGGAATTTGATCTGGCACAGCAGATGCTC
>Ga0209624_10000170_pt1 | contig 60758 bp, 53 predicted proteins | sample JacPinW_OM2H0_O1_FD_188565 | JGI IMG/M metagenome (GOLD analysis project Ga0209624, IMG submission 188565) | Forest soil microbial communities from Algoma, Ontario, Canada - Jack Pine, Ontario site 1_JW_OM2H0_O1 (SPAdes) (version 2) | ecosystem: Environmental > Terrestrial > Soil > Boreal... | reverse complement strand
TCCGCAACCTGCACCACAAAATCCATCCCGCGCTGGCGCGCAACGCTCCGCCGGAATTGTCCCGCAGCTTTTCGTAAAGCAGCCGTATACCATCCATGTGATTTGATTTCTTCCTTGAAGAACCACTGCACGCCCGCTGCATGCTTGGCCGATCCGCCGTCCTGGAGTACGCGCCGTACCTCAGCCGCCGCATGGTGCGGAGTTGTAGCGCGTTTGCTCATGTAAATGAAGCCGGCGCTTTCTATGAAGTGGTAGCCGCGCCCGTCCGCACCACTTTGTCATAAATCCACAACAGCGCCGCGGTCACCAGGCCAACCGCAGTTACCGTCCACCAGATGCGCGCCGGTTGATGCGCGACTTCGCCAAAGTGATGAACCAGCGTTCCACCAAACCATCCGCCAATCAGCGATCCAGTCCCAATCGGCAAAAACGCGAAGCCCATGTAAGTTCCCTGTTGCCCCGGAGGCGCGAGCCGCGAGATATATTCGTAATACCGCGGAGACTGAATAATCTCGCCGAGCGCCAGCACAAAAAGTGAAAGCACCGCGCCCCAGACCGTAGGCCGCAGGGCGAGAATCACCCACGAGAGCGAAGTAATAACCGTGCCCAAAATCACCGCCTGAAACGCCGGAATCTTGCGCGTCAAAAAATTTATCGCGAGCGTAAGGCAGATCACGGTCAGGCCATCAGTGACGAGGATGGTCTCGACGGCGGCGCCAGAGTTGATATACCCGTGAATGTATCCCGGCAAACTGATGTACTGCTGCCAGAAAACAACCCAGTAGCCCGTAAACAACACGAGGAACCACATGAATCGGCTGATCCCCGCCAGCACGAGAACGAGGAGCGCACACCAAATCCACCAAGGCACGTTATATTGCGGATAGATCATCAAGCCGAGGCGCAGCAACAACGCAAACAGCAATGTGGGAAGAACCAGCCGGTAATTGCCCACTACGGTGCAAAAGTTCCGCGCTACCGTCACGATCGAAGGCGGAGGCTCATCCCCGGCCTTGCGCGGCTCGCGAAAGAAGAGAATCACCACGAAGAACATGGCGAAGACGCCGACGGCGGCGATACGGTAAACGTTCTCGACACCGAGGTGGTGATGCGCCCATCCTGCGAACAGAGGTCCGAGCGCGCCGCCGATGTTGACCATGGTGTAATAGATCGAATATCCGATCGACCGAACGTTCTCTTTAGACGCCCGTGCCGTCGTTCCCACCACGCAAGGTTTCACCAGCGAGATGCCGAGTGCCGGAAGGATAAGAATGCAGCCGACAAATAAGCCGAGCGGCACGGCATTGCGCACCGGAGCCAGCCACGACGCCCCAATCGATCCAATCAAGAAATAAGCCGCGGCCAGGATGAGATAAGCCATTGAAAGCGCGCGCCGAAACCCGAGCCGGTCGGCCGCCGCGCCTCCAAAGATGGCGAGAAACCAAACCATCCCACCGAACAACCCGGTAAGAGTCCCCGTCTGCTCAGTAGAAAAATTCAGTTTCTCCTGCAAATACAAGGCCAGCGAAGCGAACGCTCCGTAGTAGGAAAGACGCTCGAAGATCTCGCTGATATTTGCGACCCAGAAGGGCCGCTCAAATCCTGTGCGTATCTCCTCAAAGCGTTGCGAAAAGCTCAAAGTATCTCCCGATGTGTTTTGTGTGGCGCGGGCGCCCCGCCCGCGATCAACCTTAGTAACCCAGCCGCTCTCGCACTTGCTGAGCCGAGAGCCCCGCCACTCGTATCACTTTATTCCGCCCGCTCTGGCCGGCTGCAATAGTAACGGACGAACGCGGAACCTCCAAAAGCTTTGCAAGAAAATCGATGCACGCCTCATTTGCCTTGCCATCCACCGGGGGAGCGGTGAGTGACAATTTCAGCGCATCGCCAACCTCACCAGTGATTGCATTATGTTTTGCCCGGGGATGAACCTTCACCGCAAACGCAATAAATCCCGCCGAATTCTGAATCGCCACCATAGAACTTGTGAAGCGGACACTCCTGTCCGCTGCCTTTGACCTTGTTTTTGATCTTGTTATTGACATGGCAAAAATCAACGACAGCCCAAAGATCAACGGTAGCGGACAAGAGTGTCCGCTCCACACAAAACCGCGGCTAAGCCCTTGCTCTCTCCCCAAAAATCGCCGTCCCGACCCGCACGCAAGTCGCTCCCTCTTCAATAGCCACCACGAAGTCATGCGACATGCCCATCGAGAGAACCTCCATGCCGACCTCCGGCAGCGAGCGTGCCGCGGTGCGCTCGCGAAGCTGACGAAGCTGACGGAAATAAGTTCTCGAACCTTCCGGATCTTCTGCATAAGGCGGAACCGTCATCAGGCCGTTAATTTTCAAATTGCCCCAGCGAGTCGCACTCGTCAGAATCTGCTCCAGTTCGCCGGAATCAGGCGCCACGCCGCTTTTTGCCGTCTCGCCACCGACGTTGACCTCGATCAGCACCGGCAATATTTTGCTGGCGATCCCAGCGGAGGTATTCAACTTCTCCGCCATCCGCAGCGAGTCAACCGAATCGACACAGTCAAACAACTCCGTCGCCTTTGCCGCCTTGTTAGTCTGCAGATGCCCGATCAAATGCCACTCGAGGTCAGTCAGGTCGCCCAGAACCGCCGCCTTCCCCGCGAACTCCTGCACCCGGTTCTCGCCGAAAACGCGCAGCCCAGCCGCATACGCCTCGCGGATGCTTTGCGCTGGAAAGGTCTTGCTCACCGCCATCAAAGTAATTTCATCTGGATTACGCCCCGCCCGCCGCGCCACCACAGCGATCCGCTCGTGCACCCGCGCAATATTTTCGGCAATCGACATAAGGCGAAAACCGCAAAGGACACAAAGTATCACGAAGGAGAATCTGCGCGGACGGTCGAGGGCCGACCGTCCGGCGAACTCAAAGGCACGCGGTTACATCATCCCTACAGGCGGCGCCGGTTCATTCGGATCGCCCGCGCTCGAGAGCGGAATCCGAATCATCAGAGTGGCCAACGCAACCATCACAGCCAGTCCGGCAAGGTAAGAAGGATGCGCGAAAATCTGTGGTATATCCCAATTGCGGCTTTTGTAAACAGCCACAACCCCGGCCCAGACCAAACCCAAAAGAGATTCTCCAACGATCAACCCGGAAGCCGTCAGAACCCCGGCATTCTCCACGCGCGCCAATTGCGCCGAGTTGAAGCCGCGCCGCTTCGCCAGCCCATCTCCCAAGGCGCGGAAAACGCCTCCCAGAAAAATCGCGAACGTCGTCTCAAACGGCAAATACATTCCGACCGCGACCAGCATCGGGCTGCGCACCTGCATCATGATCATGCCAATCCCCATGAAGATGCCGACGACTACAAGGGGCCACGGCATATCTCCACCGACAACTCCGACCGCTAATGTCGCCATAAGTCCCGCCTGTGGCGCGGCGAGATCACGGCTGCCGAAGCCGAACGACTTATTTAACAGCGCCAGTGGGAAATACATGACCAAACTCGCCACCACCACAGCGATCAACTCCGCCACCTGAATTCTGCGCGGCGTGCCACCAAGAATGTAGCCAACTTTGAAGTCCTGCAACAGCTCGCCAGCCACCGCCGCCGAAACGCAAACCACCGCAGCCACGCTTAACACGGCCAGCACGCCTGACGTTCCTGAGACTCCCAGTGAAACCATCAGCAGTGCGGCGATCAGCAGGGTCGAAAGCGTCAACCCTGAGATCGGATTGTTCGACGAGCCAATCATGCCGACCAGGTTCCCAGAAATTGTCGCAAAGAAAAAGCCGACCACAATCAGCACCACCGCCGCCAGAAGTGCCGGCCAGAGCAAACCCGTGAGATGCACATAGAGCACGCACATCATCACGAACATCAGCGCAATCAAGCCAAAGACAGTCTTCGAGCTCATATACTGCTCGGTGCGCGACAACTGCGCCCGCTGGTCCGCTGTCTGCCGTAAATCGCTGATCGCTTTCCCGAAGCCCGCCGTCAGGCTCTTGCCCATCTTGAACAGCGTGTAAGCCGCGCCCACCAGCATTCCGCCAACTGCGATCGGACGCACCACAAACTTCCACACCGCAATCGCCATGGTCGTCCAATCCTCGGGTGTATCCGCCGGAAGGTATTGCTTGATGTGCGGCCCGAGAAAATAAATGAGCAGCGGAACCATCAGTCCCCAAGCCAGCACGCCGCCTGCAAACTGCAGCGACGCCAGCCGCAGCCCGATGATGTAGCCGACGCCGAGATATGCCGGGCTGACACTCGGAGCGGCGAACGTGCTGATTCCCCCCGCCGGCACAATATTGTTGCTTCCGGCGAGGCCCAGCCGCACCTGGCTGCGTCCTAGGCTTCCCACCGCAAAATGAAAATCTTTCCCCGGAGCGAAGAGCCCAAAGCTTCCCAGAATGTAGACAATTCCGCCGACACCGATATTCCAAAAGAGATATTTCGCCGCTTGCGCGCCGCGCTGCCCAGCTTTATGAATCTCCGACGCCGCCACTGATTCGGGGAAGGGCAGCTCGGGGTCTTCCACCATAACGCGTCGCACCAGCGAAATAAAAAGCACCCCCAGGATGCTTCCCACCATGATCAATGCGGTCGACTTCCAGTAAGAATCAAACGACCAAAAGGATGGCCAGACTCCGGCGAGCACAAATGCAGGAAGCGTGAAGATCGCACCGGCGGCGACGCTTTCTCCAATCGACCCCGCGGTTCGAGCAATATTCTCCTCGAGCAGCGATCCCTTCCATGCCCGCAACACCGCCATCGAAATGACCGCCGCTGGATAAGTTGCGGCGATGGTAATGCCGGCCCGCAATCCTAAATAAGCATTGGCCGCGCCCAGCACAACCGTAAGGATGAGCCCCAGAAACATAGCTCGGAGGGTTAGCTCCTTCATTTGCATGGTCTCTGGAACATAGGGGCGATGCTTGCGAATCGTTCCGGGGGCATCGCCCACAGGAGTGCTCATAAGGTCCTCGTGATACTCGGAAATTTCATTAAAGATTATCAGTAGCTGCGACGGCGCACCTTATCATGTTAGAAGGCCGCTTTACAAGTGTGAGCCATCACTTTGCATCACTTTGTGAGCCATCACTTAGTCGAGGTGAGAGTAGCGTTGCCCATCCATGAATCACCCAATCACCGATCGGGAAACAATCGAAGACCGTTCAGCCTGGCGCTTGCCTGGGTGTGCCTCCGTGGCCTCCGTGGTTCCAGTTCTCCGTACGCGCAATAGCAGACCGCGCCACCCGCCCAAATTTCAGGGCCGCAACTTCCGAGCTTAAACGGGGTTACAATAGTCCTGATCCAGGAGGTAATTTGTGGCTACGGATGTTGGGCCCTCTTGGAGGCGGTTTTTCGAAGAATTTCGCTGCCGTGGATGCGGCATACAAGAAGCTTACAGCTCCCGGCCTCGGGGATTCTTTGAAAGGCGTGTGCTTCCGTTGCTGTTCTTGCAGGCCGTTCGTTGCGAGCGCTGCTATCACCGGGCTTATGCTTTGCGTACGGTTCCGACGCTCGAGCGGATCGAGCCTCAACCGAAAACGTCGCAGTCCGAGTCGCGCGATGCAAAGTCCGATCGTCGCATCGCATAGGCATCGCTTGGCCGCGTTGCATTGAAATGTGCACCGCGGTTATACTGGCGAAGTATTGACCGGCGAAGCTTAAAGAGTGCGCCGTGTGCGGGAGGCCGTCTTCAGCAGTAGTAGTACTGGGTTTCGAATGCGGGCTGCCCAGGGCCAAGCGGCGGACCATTTGGCCTCGGCGGGTCATCGGTTGGCTGGCTTTGCCAAGGGCGCGGCTGCGAGTTTATTTTTCACATTTTTCCCCGCCAATTGTCGTATCTGTGGTTGCCCCCTCCTTCAAATTTCCCGCCTTCCCGTTTGTGAATCTTGTCTAGCTGCGCATCTTTGCCCCGGCGTCCTCCAGCGCAGCCGCGATACTGGCAGCCGGATTGGCCTCACCCGCCACGAACGGCGCGAGAACCTGCGAGGTGCCTTTGGTGGGAATGATCCAACGCGAATATTGAATCGCGACATCTTATTGGTGGATGATGTCTATAGCACCGGAACGACGGCGTCGGAGTGCGCCCGCGTTCTTCTCCGTGCCGGAGCCGCAAGGGTGTGGGTGGCAAACGTGGCGCGCACGTTGAAGCTTTCGAATATCATCGAGTTGGCAGGGCATTTGGCAGACGCACGGACTAACGACGATTCGCCTGATGCGAGATCGGGCGAGGGAAGTGAAGATAGCGCGGGCATCGCCGCTCACGGCTAGAAATTATGTCGTTGCGCATACACAATTTCGCCGGCGGCATGCGCTCCCACCTTCCAGCGGCGATTCTCGCCTCCGGCATGCACCAGGACAATGATGGCCACGCGCTGCATCAACCCGTGCTGGTGCTGAACGCCTCCTACGAGCCCATCAACGTCTGCGCCGCGCGTCGCGCCATCGTGCTGGTGCTCAAGGGTGTCGCCATGACCGAAGAAGAAAACGGACACTTCTTGCACGCCGCCCGCGTTGCCATGCGCGTGCCCTCGGTTATCCGCCTGCTCGAGTATCGCCGCATCCCGCATCAGTCGCGCGCCTTGTCGCGCAAGAACATTCTGCTGCGCGACCGCAACACCTGCCAGTACTGCAGCACCACGCTTCCCTCCGGCGAACTAACGCTCGACCACGTAATTCCCCGTTCCCGGGGAGGCCTCTCCACCTGGGAGAATCTAGTAGCCTGCTGCCATCCCTGCAACCGCCGCAAGGGCAACCAACTCCCGCACGAAGCCAACATGCGCCCCTCGCGCGAACCTCGCTCCTTTAATCTCCACACCAGCCGCCACATCATGCGCCTGATGGGCCACTCCGACGATAAGTGGAGGAAGTATCTGTTTTACTAGGATGGCTTCAATAATCCTCGCCTAAGGTTGTCATCCTGAGCGAGGCGAAGGACCTGTTTTTATCTGCCTATAGCCGCGACCGCATCATCAACGCCGCTACTTCTGTTGAAATATTAATGGTGTCGAAATATTAATGGAGCAAAGCGCCCGAGATCATCTCGCCAGACCATCCACGTATGCATCCCCGGAGTCTCAACCGCCGTCACCGGAACATCCTTGCTCTTCAGCCACGCGATAAACTTGCGATTCGGAGCGAGCAGTTGCTCATCCGTCCCGCAAGCAATCCACAGCAGCCGAAGCTTCGCGTTCTTCCCGTTGACCCCAGCGAACCGCTCTTCGTCATTGTGTCCAAGCGCTGAGCTGAACCCTCCAACCCACGCAAACAGCTCTGGATGCTTCAGTCCCACCGTCAAACTTTCCAATCCTCCCATGGAGAGTCCAGCAATCGCGCGGTCATCCCTCTTCTTTGAAACGCGATACTCCGATTCCACTCGTGGCAATACCTCAGTAAGCAGCGCCTGGCTAAAGAGATTCACATTCCGCTCGATGACAGCGTTATCATCCCAACCACCGTGCCCGTTAAGCACAAACTTCATATCGCCGTAGCCGAGCGGCATGACGACCACCATCGGCTTCACTTTCCCCTCGGCAATCAAATTATCGAAAATGAAATTCGCCTTTCCCACCGCCATCCAGCCGTTGGCCATATCGCTCCAGCCATGCAGCAGATACAGCACCGGATACCGCTTGCCCTTTTTCGCATCGTAGCCCGGAGGCGTATAGACGTAGACCTCACTCTGCCCGTCAGCCAGCCCGCTCACAACCTTGGATGTGTAGAAATGATGATGCACCACGCCGTGCGGTACATCGTGCGCCTCCCATAACTGCAGAGTCGCACCCGGCACCGTGACCATGTTCCCGACCGCGACCAGGTTGGGCGTTACTTCAGAATTATGCGGATCGCCCCGCTCTTGCCCATCGACTTCAAACGAATATCCATAAATCTCCGGCGCCAGCGGAGGCGTGACCACGCTCCACACACCAGCGCTGTCTTTCTCCATCGGCAGCGCCTCAGCCGCCCCTTCGAGATGGAGCAGAATTTTTCCCGCCGTGGCATCGAGATAACGGAAGGTGATCCTCCCGTCGGCATGTACTTCGCGGGAATTAAAGGAAGGGCTCTCCTGACCGAGCGCGCGCACCGGCATTACCAGCGCCATAATAAAAAGAGCAAATCCAAACAAGCCGTTAGCCAGAAGAAAGAAGTGACGAGATTTCATGGCGGCCAGTCTACCGGCTCGGCCTCGCCACTGTCACCCCGGCTTTTCTCTGGAAGCCTGACTACTGCGGCTTCGGCGGCTCAGCCGGCTTCTGGTTTGGATCCGCCTTCTGCACTTCCTGCCCGTCGTAGGTAATCCTCGATTTTGATCCGAAGCGCTTGTAGTTCGTGTATTTGATAATTTCGCGGATCTTCACGCCGCCCAGCGAAAACTGCAGCGTATCCTCGGCTCGCGTATAAGTAGGAAACCAATACTGCCCGTCGATCTGTTCGCGCCAGGTTGTGAACTTCGGGAACAAGTTCTCCTGTCCCTTCTTCTTCTTGATGTCGGGCACCGTCTTGCCATAGGTTTCGACGATCTGAAAGTCGTGGTCGTCCACCCAGATCCGCCCCTGAAAGTATCGCTTCTTGCCGACGATCTGCTTGGGCGCGACATCGAAGACATAAGTATTCAATTCATCCTGCTTTTGCTGACCGACATACAGGATGTCGTACTCCCCAATTTCATCCGCCGTCAGCACAAACGGCAGACGATTCTCGATGTCGTCGAAATCTTCCTCGGTCATCTGAATGCGTTGTAACGTCGGCTGCGGCGCAAAAACGACATTCTTAACCCTGCGCCCCTTGTCGTCGAACGTCACGTCAAACACCTGCTGGTAGGTACCATCCGGCGTATCGCCATCGAGTGTCATCACCTTGACGTCCTGCCGATAGGTGTACTGGTCGCGCGCCTCCTTGAATTCCTTTTCCTTCAGAGAGAAGCGCTTGATGATCTCTGCGACCGTGGTCCCCTTGGGTTCGGATTTATCGAGCGGTCCTTCCTGCGCGCGCGCCGCTGGAGTCGCCACCAATAGAAGCGCACTCAACAATGTGACGACAAAAAGCCAAAGCGAAGCAGCCGACAAAAGCGAGGACCGGTGGGGGAGTTTCATATTCCTATTCTAGCGAAAAGGAACAGCAAGAGAGGAATTAACGGCAGCCTCCACCCCTTTTGCCGCCGTGCAATCGGCCTTCACCGGGAGGTAGGAGGCTGCAGTTCTGCCTATTTCCTTCGATGCCGCGCCCGCCGGAAGGTTTGCTGAATTTACCTTTCTTTACTCTTCACTCTTTACTCTTCGACTCTTCGGCTCACCACAAATTTAGTTGTCATCCTGAGAGCTCGTGACTTTTTTAAAATCGCCAAAAATCAGCGCTGCAAACAATATAGTTACGGCGACAAAATGGTCGAAAAATCAAAAAAGTCACAAACTCTGAGCGCAGCAAAGGACCTATGCATTACGGCGAGTGCGACCACGGCTGCCACCGCGTCGATCGAATCAAACTCTCAATTCCGCGACGTGCTCGGATTCTTAATTGCCCGCGCCATGACCCACTCGACCAACCCCGGCCATAACTGATAGAGCTTGATGGCAGGAATCATGGTCCAAGGCACAATGACCTCGCGCTTCGTCGCGCGATACCCGCGATACGTAGCCCGCGCTACTCGCTCCGCCGTGATTCCGCGCACCGATGACGGCCGTGCGTTCCCCTCCCGATTCGCCACCACGTGGGCGCCAAAATCGGTGCTGACGTATCCCGGACAAACGGTCAGCACATTGATATTGTCCCGCTTCAACTCGATCCGCGCGCCCTTGGAGATAGCATTCACCGCAAACTTGCTCGCCGAATATATCGCCATAAACGGCACCGGAATATGTCCCGCAACGCTAGAGATATTGATGATGGAGCCGCCGCCCGCCTTGCGCATCGCCGGAGCGACAGCCTGTATGCAGTGAATCACGCCAAAAAAATTCGTCTCAAACAATTCGCGGCATGCCGACTCCTGCATGTCGGCGACGGTATCGCGAATCCCCACTCCTGCGTTATTCGCCCACACATCGACGCGACCGAAGTTGTGCAGCGTCAGGGCCAGCGCCCGGTCGATCTCTTCGCGATTACGAATATCGCAAGCCATTGCCAGCGTGCGCTCGGTGTGACCAACCCGCTGACGCGCAGCCTCAGCGCGACCAGCATCGCGCGAGAGCAAGACGACGCTAGCTCCCTCATCAGCAAAAACCTTGGCAACAGCTTCCCCAATTCCCATGGAAGCCCCCGTGACCACCACAACCTTTCCATCCATTTCCATGGCGACTCTTGTATCGCTTGGGGAGCGGCAAGTCAAACGGCACGTTCTCAGTCGTCAGTTCTCAGTCATCAGTTTCTCTAAGAAATCAACGATTGGTGTTCTTGCTGATGACGGTAAACTGATAACTGACCATTCTTCTAGCGTAAAATCGTCTGCACCGGAGACGCCGTGAGTTCGCTCTTGCCCATCTTCCCGCTCGAACTGGTCCTCCTCCCCGGAGTGCCCCTGCCCCTGCACATCTTCGAGCCGCGCTATAAAGAGATGATCGCGGAGTGCCTCGAGCAGAAAAAGCCGTTCGGCGTGGTGCGCGCCTCTTCCGACGGAGTGGCCGACATCGGCTGCACCGCCGAAATCATGTCCGTCACCAAGAAATATGACGACGGCCGCATGGACATCATCACTCGCGGCGTCGAGCGCTTCGAAGTAATCGAAGTCAACCAAGATCGCTCATTTCTGCAGGCGGAGATTTCAGTAATGGAAGACGAGCCCGAGAAGCCGCCAGCCGATATGGTGACGCAAGCCGTACGCCTTCACGCCGAGATCGCAAAGCTAGCCGGTGCCGAGCCCAGCGGCCCCGATGAACGTGCCGGCAATCTCTCCTTCTTACTCGCCGGCTCGCTTCCTCTCGACCTCGATTTCAAGCAAAGCTTGCTCTCGACCCTCTCCGAAGCTAAACGCCTTGAGGCTGTAGTGGGATATCTCGAAGCGATCCTGCCCGGCGTGCGCCGCGCCGCAAGAGCGCGCTGGAACTAAGCGCGACCGCCAGGCTCATCAACTCGCTTCGCTAACCCCAAAATCAAAGGCGGCATGGATGTGCACCGCAGTAGTGTTGATATACAAGATGCTGCCGTATCGAAACGTAGTGAGCATCTTCTGCTCTTGAAATGCCAGTGGCAACTCCGTGCAGGCTAAGCACACTGCGGGCTGCGCTCTGAACTGCCCTTCGAACGATTGTCGTGCGATCTTTCCCAATCGCTCGGCGCCGCCTTCCACATTGCCCATTTGCAACTCCTTTATCAGAGCGACGGTCGCGGCCCTCGCCGCCTCATCCTGCGGGCCTGAAGCCTCCACTCCGTACTTCGCAAATCCCTCGCGAAATCGCAGCGATCTCATCGTCAGGGCAGTTCCTAGAATCAGCACCTCCCGCGCCCCGATGCGAGCGCTTTCCTTCGCCACCGCGTCGATGATACTAATGACCGGGATCCCAATTCCGCGCGTGATCGCCGCAAAACGATGGTGCGGAGTGTTCGCGGCCATTAGCGCAAACTCCGCGCCGCTCGCCTCCAGGCGCAGCAGCGCTGAGCGGTGATATTCATCGAACCGCGACCACGATTCCACGTCTTCATCGTTGCCAATATAAGAAAGAGCCTTGTTCACATCCAAGGATTCAATGCTCATCTCCGGCATCCACGGCGCCGCCTGCGGATTCCTGGCCTTCTGCCACTCTTCACTTCGCCGGCAGAGTTCCGAGTAGTAATCCACCGTCGACGGCCAAGCCAGCCCTCCGACAATGCCAATCTTTTTCATTGGTTATCTGGATTTACTTTCTCCCCACGAGCGTCGAGGGCAAGCCAAGCGTGCCATCGACTACCTCCACGAAGTTTCTCTCTTCGCGCAGTATAAGCCGCTTGCTTTGCGCCATTGCGAAATTCTCACGCGCCTCCGGAGCAGACCGCAGTCGCGCCCGGTAAGCCTCATAGGACGCGAGACTATCGAACGCAATCAGACCCCAAGCGACATCGTTGGTGCCCTCGTGCGGAAGAAAATATCCGATAAGATGGCCGCCGCATCGCGGAATAATGCGCCCCCAGTTCTCCGCATACTTCTTGAATTCATCTCGCTGGAACGGATCGATCTGGTAGCGAATGAAGCATGTAATTGTCATAGCCAACCCAGTCTGACAGTTGCACGGCATCGATATTTCGTTTAGCATAAAACTATGGATGTAAAGCCGATTGTCGAGCACGCCGCGGATGATGCAGCCTCCGCAATTGCGGCCGCCATCGGAGAGCCCGCCCGCGCCCGCATGCTCTACTGCCTTCTCGATGGTCGTGCGCGAACCAGCACCGAACTGGCTGCCGTCGCCGATGTCACCGCGTCGACCGCCAGCGTTCACCTCCAGCGCCTGAAGACGCAGCGCTTGGTCAGAGTGTTGGCCCAAGGCAAACATCGCTACTACAGTCTGGAAGGTACCAACGTCGCCTCGGCCCTCGAAGCCTTGAGCGTGCTCGCCGGCCGGCCTCGCGCCCCCTTCGTTCCAAATACGCCAAACCATCTGCGCGCGGCGCGAACTTGCTACGATCACATCGCCGGCACTCTGGGCGTTTCATTGCGCGACCGCTTTCAGACGTTGGGCTGGCTTGAGCCCGATACTAGTCCGTCTGATGACGCAACAACGAGCCGCCCGTGCGACCTCACTCCGAGTGGAGCGAAGGCCTTTGCAGCGCTGGGCATCGATGTCGAAGCCGCCCGCACGCTCCGCCGCCGCTTCGCCTACGCCTGCGTCGATTGGAGCGAACGTCGCCCTCACCTAGGCGGTGCGCTCGCCGCCGCTCTTCTGAAGGTCGCGCTGAAAAGAAAATGGATGCTCCAGGATCTAGACAGTCGTGCCCTCCACATAACGCGTTTTGGCCGGCGCGAAATGATGACGAGATTTGGCCTTCACGTTTAACGTGCCCTGACTCTTCACCCACCGAGGATCCCGAAGGATTCAAGGTTCTGGTCTCTCCTTCGTGAGCCGGGGCCTGCCCTGAGCGCAGTCGAAGGGTGCCCTTGGTGGTGAACGGTTTCGCAAGTTTGGCGATACTCCCAGAAGGGGCCAACAAGCTGGCATCGCTCGCCGGCGGTATAATCCGCATAAGGCTTCATTTTGGGGGTTCCCACCATGAGTTTTTCCCGGACTCTCGGCGAATTGCGTCGAAGTCCCTTCACTGAACCGCGTCTCCGCGCGCGCCGCGTTAAAGACGAGCTCCGCGAAAACCTTATGGCCCGGCTGCGCGAAGGTGGCCCCATATTTCCCGGCATCATTGGCTACGACGACACTGTCGTACCGCAGATCATCAATGCCATTCTCTCGCGCCATAATTTCATCCTGCTCGGCTTGCGCGGACAGGCGAAAAGCCGCATCCTCCGCGCCCTCACCACACTGCTCGATCCTCAGATGCCTTACGTCGCGGGCTGCGAGATCCACGATAATCCCTACGCTCCCATCTGCCGGCGCTGCCGCGAGTTGCTCGCAAAAGAAAGCGACGCGACGCCCATCGCCTGGCTGACGCCCGACCATCGCTACGTAGAAAAACTAGCCACGCCCGATGTCACCATCGCCGACCTGATCGGCGATATCGATCCCATCAAGGCAGCGCGCGGCGGCCACGAACTATCCAGCGAATTTACCGTCCACTACGGATTGCTTCCCCGCGCCAACCGCGGAATTTTCGCCATCAATGAGCTGCCCGATCTAGCCGGCAAAATTCAGGTCGGACTCTTCAACATCATGCAAGAAGGCGACGTGCAGATTAAGGGATATCCCATCCGTCTGCCCCTCGATGTAGCCATCGTTTTCAGCGCAAATCCCGAAGACTACACCGCGCGCGGCAAAATTATCACGCCGCTGAAAGATCGCGTCGGCTCGGAAATCCGCACCCATTACCCATCGACCGTCGAAGAAGGCATCGCCATCACCGCGCAGGAAGCCTGGATTGACCGCGTCCACCACGAAACTGACGACGAACTCCGCGGTGAGAATGATCGCGACGGCTCGCGCTTGCACGTTCCCAAGTATGTGCAGGAGGTCATCGAGCGCATCGCCTTTGCGGCGCGCGAAGATAAGAAAATCGACAAACGCTCAGGCGTGAGCCAGCGCCTGCCCATCTCGGCCATCGAAAATGTAATATCGAACGCCGAGCGCCGCGCTCTCACCCATCAGGAAAAACTGGTCGTTCCCCGCATCAGCGACATCTATGCCGCACTGCCTGCGATTACCGGCAAACTCGAACTCGAATACGAGGGCGAAATGAAAGGCGCCGACCACGTCAGCCGCGAACTGATCCGCACCGCAATCGCGAAAACGTTCGATACCCACCTCCACGGCGTCAACCTTAGCCAAGTTGTCCAGTGGTTCGACCTAGGCGGAGAAATTCAGCTCAGCGACAACGCTGGAGCCAGGGAAGTTCTCGAAGGCCTGCGCCAGATTCAGGGCCTGATGGAAAAGCTTGGCAAACTAAACGTCGGCCCAAAAGAGCCCGCCGAAGTGCAGGTGTCCGCCGCAGAGTTCGTGCTGGAAGGCCTGCACGCTCTAAAAAAAATCGGCCGCAACGAGGAGCGCGTGTTCAGCGCCGGAGAAAAGCCCATGAAAGTAACCGAGAAGCAACCAGCGTTCGATCGCGACGAATCAGAATTTGGCAGGAAGCGAGGATTTAACTAGAACGTCGTTGGCCGCTCGTCGTTCAGAAATCTGTATAGATACGATGCGGTCCGGCGCTCCGAGAAATAAAACGCGAACGACAAACGACTTCCCTCATGAAACGCGTCCGCTACAGCAAATACGTTCCCGACCCCGCCGGCGAAATGAGCATGGAAGACCTGCTCAGCGCGCTCTCTGACTATTTCCTGCAAAGCGGATTCAACAACAATTTCTGGTACGAATTGCCCGAAGGCGAACAAACGCTCGACGACTTAAAACGTGCTCTCGAACAGGCTCTTCTCGACGGAGAAGTGTTCGACGAAGAGATGCGCGACCGTCTCCAGCAAATGCAGATGGAGGGCCAACTCGAAGAACTAATCGAAAAGCTGATCGAGCGCATGCAGCAGGAAGATTACATTTCGATCGATCAACCGCATGATCCCTCCAAGCGATCAAGCGTAGGCGGCCAGGTCGGCGACGCGCAGCAGCAGGCAAAGTTCGAGATCACCGACAAGAGCTTAGATTTTCTAGGATTCAAAGCGCTGCGCGATCTCCTCGGATCGCTCGGCAAATCTAGCTTTGGACGCCACGACACGCGCGACATGGCCACCGGCATCGAGGCCAGCGGAGCCTCCAAGCAATATGAATTCGGCGATACCCTGAACCTGGATATCACCGCGACGCTTTCAAGCGCGATTCAACGCGAGGGCCTGGGCCTTCCCATCAACCTCGAATACAACGACTTGCAGGTCCATCAGTGCGAATACCAGTCATCGTGCGCCACGGTGCTGATGCTCGACTGCTCGCATTCCATGATTCTCTACGGCGAAGACCGCTTCACTCCCGCAAAAAAAGTGGCGATGGCGCTCTCGCAGTTGATTCGCACACAGTATCCCGGAGACTCGCTCTCGCTAGTGCTCTTCCATGATTCGGCCGAAGAAGTTCCCCTCTCGCAACTGGCACGCGTCAAAGTCGGTCCCTATTACACCAACACGCGCGAGGGCCTGCGCATGGCACAACGCATCCTCCAGCGCCAGCGCAAAGACATGAAGCAGATCGTCATGATCACCGACGGCAAGCCCTCGGCCCTCACATTAGAAGACGGACGCATCTACAAGAACGCCTTCGGCCTCGATCCCCTGGTAGTCAGCCAGACGCTAGAAGAAGTTTCCAAGTGCAAGCGCGCAGGCGTCCTGATCAACACCTTCATGCTCGCGTCAGATTACGGCCTGGTACAGTTCGTCCAGAAAGTAACGCAAATGTGCCGCGGCAAGGCCTACTTCACAACGCCCTACACCTTGGGCCAATATCTTCTGATGGATTATATGTCGCGAAAAACCAAGACGATTCACTAGCGTCGCTGACCTGTCTCATGCGTCGCCCTTTGAATGGTTCTCCTTAACTCGGGGATGCAAGAACGTGTTTCATATCGTTCTTTAGAAAGTGGCTTCACTCGAGTCGCGTAGAATGCTTTCCACAGATCGTGGTTTGAAAGGGCCCGGCGTTAGCCGGGCCGTAAAGGTCACAAGTACTGGGCTTTAGCCCCTTGGGGGAACTGCCGAAATCGGCTTAACAATAGAAGGTTGGTCGCAAAATGCCCGATTACAGAAGTAACACCAAGTGCGCCAACCGCCCCCCGCTTCGGTGTAATATCGCTTCAAGCACCGTCCGTTCGGAGACGTTATGAAACGAATCGCTACTTTCATGTTGCTGGCCGTTCTGAGTATGGCAGCGGCAATCCCTGCCCAAGCTCAACGCATCAGCCCCCAGGAAAATGCGCGCCAATCCCGCAAGGCGATCAAGCACCAGCAAAAGATGTTGAACAAGGCCAATAAGAAACAAGCGAAAGCCATGAAGAGAGCCGCGAAAGCGCAACGCAAAGCAACCAAGAAGGCGAACCGCCGCCACAGGTAACTCGCGCGTTCTTCGCGGCGCCATCCCTTCGCTCGACTTTAACGGTTTGCCAAAACCGAGACCTGCCGAGCCTTCAGCAATTGTTCATCCGCAGTCACGAGGGTTAAATCAAACACGCGCGCCCGTGGCAACCAGAAAGCGATCGGCGGGATCGCGATGGGGAAGTTGCACGCGCAGTTTCCTGCGCAACCTGAGACGTGATCGGAGCTTCCCGCATGGGGAACGCGTCCAGCGCGTCGACGCCTGCGATCTCTTCATCGCCGTCAATGCCGGCACCTCGTCCGCGCAATTTGAAATGGAGAGCCTCCCCGCAATAGTTCTGCCACAATCGCAGATTGTCGCCGCCCCCGCGCGAACCACGCCTAGCGACCATTTGTTCGCCGCGCAAACGCCTGCGGCGCAACCATTGCCGGCCATGCTGAATGAAGTTCCCCAAGGTATTCCGCTGAACGATCCTGCGGCGAATCAGGGCGATTGCTCCGAGTCGCGCCCAGGCGGAACCGCGACCGCTTCGATCTTCGCCGGGACTGGAACCCCCTGCGACTCGCCATCGGAGCCGAAAGTGGAAACGCCGCCGCCCGGTGAATCACCCGCCAGTTTGCCCGGCCCTCTTGAGAAGCGAACGCCCTCAGAAGAACAAAGCCGAACCGGCGGAGCCGCGCCCCCTCCCTCAGAAGCCCCGTCAACATTTTTCCCCAGCGCAGCCGATCCCTCAGCCAGCAGATGCCAGAGGACAAGCGAAGCTGTCGCTTCCCGCAAAACGAAGGCCAACTTGGGTTCGGAGTCTACTGAAGCAACGATAAGACGTGAAGCCGATCAAGAACGAAGAGCGAACGGCGAACAGTGAACGACGAAAAGTGTCAGCGACCAGCGACTAACGATCACCGACCATCGACTAACGACCCCTCCCAATCCACTGATCCACCCAATCATTCACCGTCTTATACCAAAGCTGAGAATTCTGCGGCTTCAGCACCCAGTGCCCTTCATCCGGGAAGTAAAGCATCTTCGAAGGCACACCCATCACTTGCAGCGTGTCGAAAAGCTGAAGCCCTTCGCTCACATCTAGCCGGTAGTCAAGCTGCCCATGAATCACCAGCGTAGGCGTCTTGAAATTCTTGGCCGAGTTCCGCGGAGACCACTTCTCATACATTTCCGGGTTCGCATAAGGAGTGCCCTTGAACTCCCAGTTGTTGAACCAGAGCTCTTCAGTCGTGCCCCACGCCGAGATCGTATTAAACATGCCATCATGCGACACAATGCACTTGAAGCGGTCCGTATGCCCAAGCACCCAGTTAGCCATGTATCCCCCATAACTGGCGCCCAAAGCGCACTCCCGGTTCTTGTCAATAAACGGATAAGTCTTCTCCGCGTAATCCAGCCCCTTCATCAAATCTTCAAACGGAGCGCCGCCCCAATCGCCATTGATGGCGTCAATAAACTTCTGCCCATACCCCGGCGATCCATGAAAATTAATCATGATGACGACGTATCCGCCTGCCGCAAAAAGCTCCGCATTCCAGCGATAGCTCCAAAGGTCGCCCATTGGAACTTCAGGCCCGCCATGAATGATGAACTTCAAAGGATATTTCTTGCGCGTATCGAAATTCGGCGGTTTGACAAGGAATCCCTGGACTCTCTCTCCGGATGCGCCGGGAAACCAGAAAGGTTCGATCGGCGCCATGGCAGCTTCGGATAGGACGGCATCGTTGAGATGAGTGAGCGAAGAGGCCTTCGGCAATGCGCAATCAGGAGTCTCATACGAGGGGGGGAAGCCCGGTGGAGAGAACGCGTCAAGCGCACAATTCTTGTCGTTCACCAGCAAGACGCCCGACATGAAGATGTTTGTGGGACTGCCAATCGACATACGCGTATATAAAATCGTGCGCCCTCCATCAATGATGGAAATGTCGTCGTCGTATCCGCCGCCAGCAATTTCTTTAATTGTATTGGTGCCATCAATCGCAATTTTGTAGATCGGCGATTGGCCAGCGTTTGCGGAACTGAAATAAATAATTTTCGAGCTTGGATCCCAAGCGATCGCATCCACCCAACGGTCGAAATTTGGAGTTAGGTCTTTCTTCCTTCCCGTCTTCCGGTCATAAAGCATCAGCCGAAACCGGTCGCTCTCGTATCCCGGGCGCTGCTGCGCGCGGTACGCGATGTACTTGCCATCGGGAGAATAAAGCGGAGTCGAGTCGCTGGCAGGATTGTCGGCCGTAATATTCTTCGCTTGCATCGAGCCGGCCGCTCCTCCATTCACCGAAACGATCCAGAGATCATTGTTAGTAGAAGCGGCCTCCACCTTGTCATGATTCGAGGTATAGCAAATCTCCTGCCCATCAGGCGAGAACGCATAGTCATCTTGTCCGCCCAGCGAGAACACGGGAGCGTCGTAGTCACCCGGTGTCAGATCGTGCGGGAGTGGGAAGCCGTCGACTTTGTCCTTGTCGTCGCCGATTCGCGCAGGCTTCGGCCATTCAACCCGAACCAAGAAGATATGCGTCCGCAGACTTCGCTTGTAGGCGTTCCAATGACGATATAACAACCTGTCGAAGATGATCGCTTTGACTCTAGACGCTTCCGCTTCCTTCACTTTTCTTGCATTGCAATTCGCCTCGTCAACGGGCGCGCCGTCGCACTCGGGATAAACATCCGAAGTAAAAAGAACATTCTTCCCGTCTGGCGACCAAAGTTCCCCGCCAGCTTCCGTCGCGATAGAAGTCAGCTTGTGGACGCCACTAACCGCAACCGCCGTCCCATCAAACTCCGCAATCCAAACCTGCGAGCCGTCGTCTTTGTTCGAAATAAAAGCAAACCGCTTCCCATCCGGAGCCCAGCGCGGACGATCGCCATCCTGATCCGCAATAAGAACGTGTTCCGCCCCGCCCGTCAACGGCACGATCCAGATGTGCGATGTCTTTTTGTTAGCCGCGAGATCCACATCGACCGCAGCAAACAGCACCCACTTTCCATCGGGAGAAGGCACCGGCTCGCCCACCCGCTTCAGCTTCATCATGTCTTCAAAAGTAAAAGGATGCTTGCCCTGGGAAAATGCGGGAAGTGAGAAGAGAAGAAGAAAAAGAAAAGCAAAGCGGCGCATACGTCCCTCCGGCAAACAAAAGAGAGTGTAGCAAAGACGGAGGAGCTCAGGGGTGAGAGGTCAGATGGCAGAGGTAAACGCTGGGGCTTGATCTCACCTCTGCAAGCAAACCTCTGACCTCTGCCATCGCCCTACCCCAGCTCTTCCAGCAGCGCCGTCATCTCCGATTGCGCGTGGTTGTTACCGGTGCGGCGCGCGGACGAAATCCCATCCACCAGCCAGCGCTTGGCCTCATCGGCGCGGCTCGCGTTAGCCAGCGCCTGCGCCGCCATAAAGTATCCGGGCGTGTAATCCGGATTCTTTTCAATTAGCGTTTTAAATTCGGCCAGCGCCTGCTCAATCTGTCCCGCCTTCGAATACTCCATAGCCAGCCCATAGCGGGCGAACGAATCCGCCGGATTCGCCGCAACGATCTCGCTCAACATCGCAATCCGATCCATAAGAATAGGTCTCAGGTATTTGGTCTCAGGTCTCAGCGAAAAGCCAAGAGCGAACAGCGTGCCGTCTTTCGATTCTACATTCATATCCGGCATTCCCATCCCCTCCCGCGTTACAATAACTGTTCTCCGAGAGACCAACTTGGCTTGCCCTTTTTTTGTGCCGCGAGAAATTCTAAACGACGGCTCCTGGCCCCATCCGTCGCGTCTTCCCTTGGGAGCAGGATGGACTGGCGCTTGCGCCGCCTCCGGCCAAGAACTGCCGGCATCCGATCTCCACATACAAGAATTCTGCAACCTGGGTTATGCAACCGCCTGCCCGCATCTTCCGCAGCATCGTGACTACGACGCCATTCGTTTTGCGATTGCGCGCTCTAGCACGCAGCAAGTGACGCTCTCTTTTGTCTGCGAGCTCGGTCACGCTCCGATGGAGCATGGAGAATTAACTTTCGACTTGGCGAACGAAGCCTGGATCATTCAACATCCCGACCCGCGTGTGCTCCGCCTGGCGACCAGCTACATCCAAGCCTACCGCGTGCGGACAACTCCTATCTCGCCCGCGATCGATGCCTTGCACTCGGTGACTGACACGCTATGAACACCCTATGAACAATGACGACAAAGCATTGCGTCCTCGTCCCGTGCGCGAGTCGATCTCGGAAATGGTCGAGATCGTTCTTCCCAACGATGCCAATCCGCTGAATGCGCTGCTTGGCGGCCGCCTCATGCACTGGATCGATCTCGCCGGCGCCATGGCCGCCCACCGTCACTCCCGTGCCTACGTAGTTACCGCTTCCGTCGATCACATGGATTTTCTCGTGCCCGTCCGCGTCGGCGATTTCGTCGTTCTGCGCTCGTCCGTCAACCGCGCCTATCACACTTCGATGGAGGTGGGCGTCAAGGTCTGGGTGGAAAATTATCGCTCTCAACAGAACCGCCACGTCAGCTCCGCCTATCTGACCTTCGTAGCCGTTGATGCCGCCGGGAATCGACTGCCGGTGCCGCAAGTCATCCCGGAGACCGAAGATGAAAAGCGCCGCTACGAAGGTGCCGCTCGCCGCCGCGAGATACGCAGAGCGGAATCGGCCCGCAAGAAGAAAGTTCCAAGTGAGAAGTTGCCGTAGTGATAAGACTCTCAGTTAGCAAGCTTCAACTGATAACTGATAACTGACAACTGACAACCGCTTCGTGACTTATGGACAGCGCACTCGTAGTTGACCGCCTGCATTTCGCATTTACTGCGACCTTCCACTATCTCTTTCCCCAACTAACCATGGGCCTCGCGCTCTTGATCGTTGTGCTCAAAAGCGTCGCGTTGCGGCGCAACGATCCTGAGTACCACGAGGCCGCGCGCTTCTGGGCCAAGATCTTTGGTATCAACTTTGTCTTGGGTGTCGTGACTGGCATTCCCATGGAATTCCAGTTCGGAACTAACTGGTCTCACTTCTCGCGCTTCGCCGGCGGCGTCATCGGCCAGACCCTGGCCATGGAAGGCATGTTTGCCTTCCTTCTAGAGTCGGCGTTAGTCGGATTATTTCTCTTCGGAGAAAAGAAGTTAAGTCCGCGCGCCCACTGGTGGTCTGCCTTCGGAGTCTTTGTAGGTTCGTGGTTATCAGGTTATTTCATCATCGCGACGGATGCCTTCATGCAGTATCCCGTCGGCTATTACAAGGCTTCCGACGGCAGCTTGCAACTGGCGAGATTCTGGACCTTTGTCCTTAATCCCTGGGCGGGATGGCAATACGCCCATAACATGAGCGGAGCCGCCATCACCGGTGCCTTCATCATGACATCCGTCGGCGCATTCTACTTACTCTCGCATAAGTGGACCGCGCACGCCCGCATCTTTGTTAAGACAGGCGTAATCGCCGGTTGCATCTTCAGCGTGCTCCAGATTTTTCCCACAGGCGACCGCCAGGGCAAAATGGTCACCGAGCTGCAACCCGTGACCCTGGCAGCAATGGAAGGATTGTTTCACGGCCAAACACAGGCTCCGTTAGTCATCCTAGGTCAGCCGAATGAGCAGCAAGGTAAGATCGATAACCCGCTCCAGATTCCGGGCATGCTAAGTATGTTGACGTATAGGCGCTGGAGCGCCCATGTTCGTGGCCTCGACTCCTTTCCTAAAGAAGATTGGCCGGGCAACATTCCATTGCTCTATTACAGTTACCACATCATGGTTGGCCTCGGAACAGTCTTCGTCGCCATCATGGCCGTTGCTTTGTTATTGCTCTGGAGCGGTAAGCTTTTCAACGCGCGATGGATGCTCTGGATACTGATGTTGGCAGCACCATTTCCTTATATCGCCAACACCGCCGGTTGGATGACCGCCGAGTTAGGCCGCCAGCCCTGGCTGGTCTACGGTTTGATGCGAACCGAAGACGGTTACTCGAAGTTAGTCTCCGCCGGCAACGGCATGTTCACTCTTTTAGGTTTCATGGGGATGTACATGGTGCTCGGAATTCTTGGGCTGTTTCTGCTGTGGCGAGAAATCGAGCATGGCCCGGTCACCGCAGCCGTATCTAATCTTCGGTTGCCAGCCGACGCAATAAGAGAGGCGAGATAAATATGCCGACTCTTTGGTTCTGGATCATCGCCGCCATGATCGCGACCTACGTCGTGCTCGATGGATTCGATCTCGGTGCCGGCGCAATCTATCTTCTCGCGGCCAAAACCCAGGACGAGCGCCGCCGTATCCTGCGCGCCATCGGTCCCGTCTGGGACGGCAACGAAGTCTGGCTGCTTGCCGCCGGCGGCACACTCTACTTCGCGTTTCCTAAACTCTATGCCGCGAGTTTCAGCGGATTCTATCTGCCGCTCATGATGGTCTTGTGGCTGCTTATGCTGCGTGCCATCGGAATCGAGTTCCGCGCTCACATCGAACACTCCGTCTGGCAGGATTTCTTCGACGTGGTCTTCAGTGTCTCCAGCATTCTGCTCGCTATTTTCTTCGGCGCGGCTTTGGGTAACGTCGTTCGCGGAGTTCCACTCGATGCCAGCGGTTATTTTTTCGAGCCGCTATGGACGAACTTCAAGCTCGACGCCGATGTGGGTATTCTCGATTGGTACACCGTACTCATAGGAGTAATGGCGCTAGTTACTCTTGCCGCACACGGCTCTTACTATGTCGCTCTCAAGACGGATGCCGACTTAGGCCGCCGCGCTCGCGGCTTCGCCTTGCTGTGCTGGCCTTTGCAATTTTTTCTAACTTTCACCACGCTGGTCGCGACTTACTTCATCCGCCCCACGATCATGGCGAACTACCGCAATCACTCGATCGGGATTCTGATTCCGATCATCGTCGTTAGCTGCCTGGCAGTTATGTTGTGGGCCAATCCCAAAGGCAAAGAAAGACTGGCATTCATCGCGTCCAGCCTCTATATCGCCTTCATGCTGGCGGGCGTGGCATTTGCTCTCTATCCAGTTGTGCTGTCCGCTCGCGAGCACCATTACGATTTGACCATCTACAACAGCGCCGCAGGCAGTCACGGATTGCGCGTAGGCTTAGTCTGGTGGACGCTTAGCGCGATCTTGGCCGCTGCCTACTTCGTATTCGTCTACTGGAAGTTCCGCGGCAAGGTGCAGTTGGGAGAAGGACACTACTGAGCAATCAGCGCTTCAGCGCTCAGCATTCAGGAAAACCCGGGAACCCACTGATCGCTAAATGCTGATCGCCGAGCGCTGCCTTCCCCCGTATAATCGAACGATGAGCGCTCACTCCCATCATCCCGGCCAGCAGCAGCCCACTCCGCAACCTTTACCTGGCGTCAATGCCATCATCGCCGTCGGTTCCGGCAAGGGCGGAGTCGGCAAGACCACGCTTTCCGTCAATCTCGCAATCGCCCTCAGCAAAACGGGCCTCAAAGTAGGACTGCTCGACGGCGACGTCTACGGCCCCAACGTCCCGCTTATGCTCGGCACCAACGAGCAGCCGAAGGTGATGGGCGACAATCAGATCGCTCCCATCAACTCGCACGGCCTCAAAGTCATCTCGGTGGGCTTCCTCAATCCAGGAGACAAGCCTCTGATCTGGCGCGGGCCGATGCTCCATTCGATCATGAAACAATTTCTCGGATCGGTGCAGTGGGGACAACTCGATTACCTCGTCATCGACCTTCCTCCCGGAACCGGCGACGTCGCGCTCTCGCTCATTCAAACTGTTCCATTGACCGGCGCCATCATAGTCTCCACGCCCTCGGACGTTGCGTTGCAGGATGCGCGCAAAGCCATCGAAATGTTTCGCCAGATGAAGGTCGATATCGTCGGCATGGTGGAAAACATGAGTTACTTCGTCTGCCCGCATTGCCAGCACGAGATCGACATCTTTTCGCGCGGCGGCGCCGAAAAAACTGCGAAGCAATTTGGCATCGCCTACCTCGGCGCAGTGGAACTCGACCCGGAGATTCGCAAAGGGGGCGACGGTGGCTCCCCCGCCGTGCTTAAGGGCGAAGACTCGCCCCACGCCAAATCGCTATTCGCCTTCGCCCGCAATGTAGTGTCGCGCGTTGAAGAGCTGAAAGCCGCCAGCACAGAGAGCGTGATTCAGATTCAGTAGTCGGGCTAAGTCAATTATCGGGCTTTGAGTTAATTTGAGTAATGAGAAGTTAGTGGTCATCCTGAGAGTTTGTGACTTTTTTGATTTTTCGACCATTTTGTCGCCGTAACTATATTGTTTGCAGCGCTGATTTTTGGCGATTCTAAAAAAGTCACAAACTCTGAGCGAAGCGAAAGACCTCTGCATCTGATCGTTGCGGGAATCCATAGGTTCTTCGCTTCCCACCCCAGAACGCGCAAAGGGCGCGCGTTCCGGGGGCCCCGGCTTCGCTCAGGATGACAATCCTATTTGCCCTGAAATCTCTCCAGCCGATACAAAGCCTCCGCAGTCCCCTCAATAAGCACAAGCCCAGCCACCATCTCCCCCACGGCCGGCCCATGCTTAAAGCCGTGCCCCGACCCGCCGCCCACGATCCACACATTCGCATTGCGCGGATGCCGATCGACGATGAAGTTGTGGTCAGCCGTATTTTCGTACTGGCAGACTCGCGTCTCGATCACCGGCGCACCCTTCATTCCCGGGAACCGATAACCGAGATATCGCCGTGCCGCCGCCAGCCCCTCTTCGCTCACCACCCGCTCGCCCGACGTCGGATCGAACTTCGCCCCGCGCGTGTCATTTGCCAGCTTGAATCCGCGCCCTTCATTTCCCGGAATGCCATACATAAAGCGATCGCCATGATCGGCCCACACCGGCAAGTTATTCTCGTCGTACCGTCGATCTCCGGTTGGCGTGCCAAAGAAAAAGACCTCCTGCCGCGTTGACACAAAATATGGGCCGACGGTGCGAGGGAACATCTTCCCCAGCCACGGCCCGCAGGCGAACACATAGCGATCAGCGACAATGCGGTCAGTCGCGACGGTCGAAGCTTCAGAAGTCGCCGCCGCAGCGGGCGTGTGCACGAGTCGCAGTTCCTTCCAATCGCCCGCATCAATATCCGCAGTCGCCACCGCTGCCTGCCGATACTCTCCGCCTTCAGCCACAAACTGATCGACCACCTCCCGCGTCGACGCCCGAGCCAGCAAGTATCCGCTCTGTGGCTCATAGATTCCCCACTCCACATTTTCGCAACTGATCTGCGGCCAGAGGCGCGCCAGTTTTTTGACGCCGAGCTCTTCGTAAGAAAATCCCGCATCTTTCAATAAAGGCAGCGATCCGCGCTCGAACGCGCCATCGCCTTCGACCATCCACAACACTCCGATAGGAAAAAAGAACTGCCGCTTCCACTCGACCTCGTGCTGCTTCCATAGCTCAAGGGCACGCGCCGCAAGTTTCGTATAAGGCTGATTCGGCCCGTAAGCTCCCCGCATGATCCGAGTCTCTCCGCCTGAAGATGCCCGAGAATTTCCCGGCCCCCACGCATCAATCAGCGTAACCCGGGCCCCGCCGCGAAGCAGATATAGCGCAGCCCATCCCCCAAACGCGCCTGCGCCGATCACCGCAATGTGAGGCCTGGTGTTCATAGTTCAGAGAGTCGTGCCCGCGCAGTATATCGCGGAGACGTTCCCCTCCCATAAAAAGTACTTTCGTAAGCCCAACGCGGCCTTTTGCCGTGAGTTGCATTCCGGCTTCACGGAAAATTGATGCAAGTGCATTTCAGATTTCGAGTGAGGACGAGGTAGTGAGGACGCATGAGAAGCTTCGGGCTGCGCGGTAATTTTCTAGCTATTTACCTTGTGGGATTGGTGACGCTCTCGGCGTTCGGCCAGCAGGAAGATTCAGGCCGGAGCCTCGGCGAAGTGGCGCGCAAGCTCCGCAAAGACACTACGAATGAAGTCAAAATGACGGATGCCGACACCAAGAGGCTATTCGAGGCGGTGGACAGGATCTTTGCTTTCGTAGAAGAAGATACTGGCATGCCCAAGCGTGTGGCGGTCAAGCGAAGACTGGTCAGCAAAGCCGATGTAGAAAAATATGCAACCGGCCAAATGGCGAAAGAAGAATTTGCAAAAAGTTTTGCGCGAGAAGAGTTGAGCATGAAGAAGCTCGGCTTTCTGCCACGCGATTTCGATCTCAAGGGATTCCTGGTGAAGTCGACGGGGCAGGGAATCGCGGCCTACTACGACCCAGAGACTAAAACCATCTCTATGTTGAACTGGGTGCCTTTCGACCAACAGGAACCGATTCTCGCCCATGAATTGACGCATGCGTTGCAGGATCAAAACTACGATTTAACGAAGTGGATGAAGGCGCCCGGTACTACCGCTAAGGCCATCGACGCTGGCGATAGCGCCCTTGCGCGCAAGGCCGTGGTCGAAGGTCAGGGCATGGTTGTCTATGTCGACTACCTGCTCAAGCCTCTTGGCCGCAGCCTCCAGGATACGCCCGATGTCATCTACCAGATGGAAGACCCTGCGGTGAAAGCGGCAATCGATTCGCAGCTCTTGCACGATGCCCCTATGATCCTCCGCGAAATGGGAACCTTCGCCTATCAGGGAGGCTTGATCTTTGAAGGCGAACTCTTGCACAAGGGTGGAAAGAACATGGCATTCGCGGAAGTGTTCGCGCACCCGCCGCGTACCTCTCACGAAGTGTTGCAGCCCGAGACCTATATCAACGGCGAAAAGCTCCCTCCGGCGCGGATTCCCGACATGAGAAAATTGCTGGGCGACCAATATGACGTGTACGACTCGGGCGGAATTGGCGAAATAGATGTGCGGGCACTGTTGAAGCAATACGGCGAACGCAAAATTGCCGACGATCTTTCTTCGGCATGGCAGGGAGGATCGTTTGTTACGTTCCGGCGCAAAGATGAGGATAAGGATAAGGACAAGGAAAACGCAGCAGCTGACGCTCCGGTGAGCACGGCTGATGTTGCCCTGCTGTACATTTCGCGGTGGAGGACTGCACAGGCCGCCGAAAGATTTGCCCGCTTCTATGCGGAGGCAGTGTCGCAGCGTTATCGTAGCGCGACTGTTGAAGAAGTGCAGGCTTGTTCGGGCGCGAACTGTCCGGTATCGATGGCGCAGATAACGACCGAAGAAGGTCCGGTCATCGTCGAGCGCCGGCAGGATAACAGCGTAATCGTCTCCGAAAGCTTCGACACCGCCACCTCAGCCAAGCTACGCGCCGCGCTGCGAAATCGAGTTTCTGATAACGATGAGAAGGATGCCGTGCACGCCCAGTATCTGCCGCAGGAAGAAATTGGATTACGCCTCTTCGAGAACCCGGCGTTTAGCGCCTTCGCCCAAGAGATCGGCGAACGGATCGCAGAAAGTATAAGACAACAGGTTGGCCGCTAGCCTAGCTGCTTTGTCGGATTCGAACGCGGAGCAAACCGCAATACCTCCCATCCTTCTAGACTAGGGCGTCCACTTAAACACAGTGCCAGAACCGTAGGCGCCGTCGCTCGAAGTTGTGTCGTAAAGATCGAAGCCACACCCGCTTCCCGGCTCAACTCCCCCCCGGTCCGAGCCAGTCGGGCCCGATCCGGGCGGTTTCCCTTTGCGAATTTGCATTCCGACACTCCAGTTTCGAGTGTCACTCATCATTCTGAACGAGAACAGGGCACACCCAGACCCCGGTGGGGGCAGCCGGGCTTGTCCTCGCCAACGACCGCCCCGGCCCTCGCCGGCGGCTGCTTTTGAAGGATTTCACCTACAACTTTATTAAAATTCATCGTACACTCACTGAATGTCTGTGCGTGGTTACGATGAACAAGATAGTTAGACTACTTCTAGCGGCTCGCAAAATCCGGCTTGGTCCACTGGAACAGAGGCTTCTGTCTGCCATATGGCAGCAGCCGGACGGTATCACGATACGCGAACTCCAAGACCGCGCTGACATCGGGCGAGCCTATATAACTATTGTGACAACGCTCAATCGCCTGCGGAAGAAAGGATTGGTAGACCGGATCGCCGTCGAAGGAACGAAGGTGGTCACCTTCCGATACGTGCCTCGGTACACGATGGCGGAAGTAGAACGAGATTTCGCAAGCAATGCCATCCGTCACCTTCTGGGTTTGGACGTGGCTGGGCCACTTCTGCTTTCACGCATGGTAGAAGAAATCAGCAAGCACGACGCCGAACTGCTTGATGAGCTCGGCCGCCTCGTCGATGAAAAGCGCCGTAATAGTTCAAAGTAGCCGCACTAATATGACTAGGATTTTCGGCGGTGTGTGTTCGGTACCGGACAAATTGTTTTCCCTGTCGGCGAGCGGCAGGAAGGGTGTATGATCGGTGCCGTTTTTGAACCAAGCCGAAAATTGGAAAAGCTTTCATCATGGCAAATGCGCCGGGGTATGGTCACTAAAGAGTTCCAATTCCTGGTCGAACACAAACGCTGGAAAGCGAAGGGCCGGGAGAAAACCTGGGAGCAACGCTGATGTTTGCCCTGAGAATCGCAGTCTCGCTCGATTGTTTCCTGCTGCTCTACTGTCTGCTGTCGCTGCTGGTAGAGACGGTATGGCGCCCTCTGAAACCTTTGGATGTGGCGCAACAAAGCGTGGCCGCGATACTCTTCGCGTTACGGATTCTCCCGCTCGTAGCCTCCCTGATCATCACGTTTGCCTTGGTCGTTCCGTCGCTTCAGCTGCTGCAACCGCTACCGATCGATGAGAGCATGGGCGCGATACCGGTCGCGCTCGGCGTTTGTGCTCTCCTCTGGATTGCTTGGGGCTTCTTCCGCGCCATCGCCGCCCAAACCAGGACGACACGTGCAGTGACTTGCTGGCTCGAAGGCGCGCGCCCTCTGCCGGCCAATGACAACTCTACCGCCACCTTTCAGTCGCGACGCGAGAGTCCCCCGCTCATCGTGGTGGGCGTCCGCCGGCCGAGAGTGCTAGTTTCAGAATCTACCGTTGCCCTCTTAACCCCTGACGAGCTCCGCATGGCGCTGCAACATGAACATGAGCACATGAAATCTCGCGATAACTTGAAGCGGCTCATCCTGGTCTTTTGTCCGTTTCCCGGCATGGCCAAATTGGAGAGTGCCTGGTCGCAGGCCGCGGAACTCGCCGCCGATGATGCCGCTGTCTCGAGTCAGCGCGATGCCCTTGACTTGGCCGCGGCCTTGGTCAAGCTTTCTCGCTTGGTTCCTGTCACGGCTCCTCCGGTCTGCAGCGCAGGCTTCGTAGCAGGTTCCGTCAGCCAGCGCATCGAGCGTCTTCTTGCCTGGGACGAAGCAAGCAAAGCGCGCCGCGTGCACATTCGCACTTGGTTCGTAATCCCATTTGCGGTAGCCGTCTCGTTGCTCGTGAGCGTTGCGCACGGCCCAGTGTTGGCCTTCACTCATGAAATCACCGAGTGGCTTGTTCGGTAACCCTTACGTTTCCAGTACGACCTTCATCTTGGTCTCGCGAGTCTAATGAGCGCCTATCTCCCGGCGTGAAGATGATGGCACATCTCCAGTATCGGCTTCTTTGGTTTGGAAAAGACTGCAGATGACGACAGAACGGGTGCGGAAGAGTCAATTGCTCTGGCTCGGACTCGTTGCGCTGAGTCTGTTCACCGGGTTGTGCTCGATTTTTGTGCTGATTGTGACCGTAGCACAGGGCTGGCAGGAGCACGCACAGGCGCAATGGCCGGAGGCGACGGCGCTCGTTCAGAGATGCGGGGTGGATATCTACACGCACAAGCCTAAAGAGAGGTATTGGATCGATTGCCGCATCCGCTATCTGGTTGGTGGCGAGGAGATCGTAACCGAGGTTCACTCACGCAGCACTCCTGCTCCACGCCGAGTTATCTCACAACACCCAGCGATGCAGTTCGGGCTCATGCAAGAGTGGGTTGATGAGCATTCCCCGGGGACACCGATCGCGGTGCATTACGATCCCGCGAACCACAGGAAGGCAGTATTGGTAGCGACCGATATGCCGCTGGGCGGCCGCGTACGCCGGACAACTTGAAGCTGATGGGAGTCGCGGCAGGGAGTTGTGCGCTACTGCTGGCAATTGCCAGAATTACAAGGTCATCATCAGGCGGGTTGGCACCATATCGCGTCAATAGTACTTATTGATCGCGCCCCATCCTGATTACAACAGCCACAGTGTCCGCGCACTATCCCAAAATTGCCTGGGTGATCGCGCGCCACCAGAAAGGATTGATCCGCCACATGTAGATCGCGAGGTTTTGGGCAACGATCAACGCGGGCAGCGCATAGAGATACACCTTGTGCACGCGGTGCACGCGCCGATCAACCATCAGATCGCGCGCGCCGCCGAGTACCATCAGAAGGTCCAGGCAAAGATAAAAGAGGTTATGGTGGAATATAAAATCAAAGCGGTCCACGGGAGCGTCCATGAGGCCGCGGGTTGCGATGAATACGAGCCGGCGATGGAATTCGGGCGCTTTTCCTCCAATAGACGGCGAGCGCAAGGCACACGCCGAAGGCGATCATGTCGTAGAACGGGATCGACCGGAAAGCATCCCTGCCGCTGTGATGGAGTTGAACTGCATCAAATTGCGCACAATAAAGGCCAGGAATCGCTGGTTTGCACCTGTTCCATTTAATAGAAATCCGATCAAGGCTCAGGAGCGCGCCACAGTGTAGCTTAGGTGGACCTCGGGGTGGCGCAAATCGCGATTCGACCGGAGGCTTAATGTCCGACAAAGGCGGATCCGTTGAAAAAACATTGCGAAACGGGCGCCCTTTTCGGCCCAATCCTTGACACCCCTGCCCCCGCTCCCTAGAATTCCAATAGCAGTGGTGAATCCTAATCTAAGCCACTGCATCTAAAGTGTTTACGGAGCGTATCCGCTCCCAGATTTGGGTTAATATGCCGGCAGGGCCATCCGGCGGACGGGAACGCGAAATCCTGACCGCCATCGTCGAAACATTTATAGCCAGCGGAGAGCCGGTCGGCTCGCGCACACTTGCGCGCGCCAGCCGCGAAGGCCTGAGTGCGGCCACTATCCGCAACGTCATGGCTGATCTCGCCGATGCCGGATTTCTCGAGCAGCCGCACACTTCGGCCGGCCGCGTTCCGACCGCCGAGGCCTATCGTTATTATGTCGAGCAACTGAGTGGCGAGGCGCATCTTTCGCATGAGAATCAAAGCATCATCCAGGACGCTCTGACCGGCGTCAGCGACGTGCAGGAATTCATGGAGCGCACCTCGCACGTCCTCTCGCTGATCTCGCACGGCGTCGGCGTTACCGTGACCACTACCGGACCGCGCAATGCTCTAGATCACGTTTACTTCTCGCGGCTGAGCGATCAGAAAGTGCTGGCGGTTGTGGTCACGCGCTCGGGAGTGGTGCGCGATCGCGTGCTGCGCCTCGACATCCAGCAGTCGGATCTCGATCTGGCCGCGCGCTACATCAATGAAAATTTCCGCGGGTGGACGATGGGCGACATGCGCGCCGAACTCGCCCGCCGTCTTGAGCAGGAGCGCAGCGAGTATGACCGGCTGATGAAGTCGATCCAGCAGCTCTATCAGCAAGGAGCGCTGGCGTCGAACGACGACACGCAGGCGGTCTTCGTTGAAGGCGCGGCGAACCTCGTAGGCGGTGACGTCACTGGCCAGGAAGACCGGCAACGTCTCCAGGACATGCTGCGGACGCTCGAGGAAAAAGAGAAGGTTGTCAAGCTATTGGGCGCCTATCTCGACACGCGGCAGGAGGCGGTCCGCGTAGTCATCGGCCTCGATGAGGCGCTACCCTCCATGCAGAATTTCGTTCTCATCGGCGCGCCCGCTCGCGTCGGCGGCGAAGTGATGGGTTCGCTCGCCGTGATTGGGCCAACGCGCCTCGATTATCAGCACACGATGTCGGCAGTCTCCTACATCGCGCGCTTGTTCGACAAACTTTTAAATGAATCGGAGTAACGCATTCGTATGGCTAAAGGAAATGGAAAGACCAACACAGATTTCGATCTGGATCGCGAGCTGCCACCCGCCGAGGCTGGGGAAGGCGCAGCCCCCAATGTGATCCCAATCAACGCTACTGACGCTGGCGCGGCATCGGAAACCGAGAAGCTGAAGGCCGAGCGCGACGCACTGCTCGATCGCTTGGCGCGTCTTCAGGCCGAGTTCGACAATGCGCGCAAGCGCGCAGTTCGCGAGCAGCAGGACTTCCGCGAATACGCCGCCGCCGACGTGATCAAGAATTTTCTGCCTGTTCTCGACAGTTTCGAGCTTGCCCTCAAAGTCGCTGGCGGCGCTAACTCCAATTCCAATTCGAGCGACTTTCGCAATGGCATCGATCTCATCTATCGCCAGTTTCAGGATGCCTTGCAGAAAAGCGGGGTGCAGCCGATCGTTGCAGTGGGGCAGTCCTTTGATCCGCGAATCCACGAAGCCGTTGAAATGGTCGACACGACCAGTGTGCCCGATCACCACGTCCTTGAGGAATTGCAGCGCGGCTACAAATATAAGGATCGTCTGCTGCGTCCCGCCATGGTGCGGGTCGCGCGCAACCCCGGCGCCTGATGGGGACTGATTTGCTCGGAATGACTTGCTCGAAAAGATTTGCTCAGTTGTCGATCTAGATCCAATCAACTTGATCTGACCAACTAAAACACTGGGGGAGTTTCTGGCAGCCAATACAAAACGCGATTTTTACGAAGTACTCGGCGTCGCCCGCGCGGCCACCGATGTCGAGATCAAGAGCGCTTACCGCAAGTTGGCGATGACCTACCATCCCGACCGCAATCCGAATAATCCTGGCGCGGAAGAAAAATTCAAAGAGATTACGGAAGCCTACGCCATTCTCGCCGACAGCGAAAAGCGCAGCTTGTATGACCGCTTCGGCCACGCCGGTATCGGTGGAAGCTCCGGAGGAGCAGGATTCGATCCCGCCATCTTCCAGGATTTCGGTGACATCTTTGGCGACATTTTTGGTTTTGGCGATATGTTTGGCCAGGGGGGACGTCGCCGCAGCCGCGCCCAGCGTGGTGCCGACCTGCGCGAAGATCTGAATCTGGAATTCGACGAAGCCGTCTTCGGCACCGAAAAGCAAGTCAGTGTTCGCCGCCACGAAACCTGCGATGTGTGCCGCGGCACCGGAGCCGCACCCGGCAAAGCCGCCGTCAACTGCAAGACCTGTGCCGGACGAGGCCAGGTTCGCTATCAGCAAGGCTTCTTCAGCATCGCTCGCACTTGTCCAACCTGCCAGGGCGCTGGCAGCGTCATTACCGATCCCTGCACGAAATGTAAAGGTGAAGGCCGCCTGCTGCGCGAGCGCGCCGTCGAAGCCAAAGTTCCCGCCGGAGTCGAAGACGGCACGCGCATCCGTTTCACCGGCTTCGGCGAAGCCGGAGCATTCGGCGGACCGGCCGGTGATTTATACGTTGTCCTGCACGTCAAGGAGCACGCCTTCTTTGAGCGCGAAGGCAACGACATTCACTGCGTCGTTCCCATCTCGTTCCCGCAAGCCGCCCTCGGCACCGAGATTATCGTTCCGACTTTAGACGGAGAGCACAAGCTGAAAATTCCCGAAGGCACACAGTCAGGAACCTCATTTCGCATCCGCAACAAAGGCGTGCCCATGCTGAATAGCCACGGCAAAGGCGACCTCTATGTAGAGGTCCGAATCCAAACTCCCGGAAAACTAAACAAACGTCAGCGCGAACTACTGGCCGAACTAGGCGAATTATCTCCAGTAGAAAATAAGCCGCAACACCGCTCCCTGTTGGGCCGAGTGAAAGACATGTTTGTCTAGGACGGTTCCCGGTTCTCAGTTCTCGGTCATGGACGCCAGTGATTCTTTTTGCCTCGAATGAATAGAGTTTCATTGAGAACCGACAACTGAGAGCTGAGAAGTGATTCATCATGCGCCGCCGCTGGATCGCCGACGAAGTAACCGGAGACACTGCCGTTCTCGTTGGCGACCACGCCGCTCATCTCGCCCGCGTGCTGCGCGCCCAAGTTGGCCAGGAGTTCGACATCGCCACCGGAGATGAAGTTCGTCGCGGCACCATCACCACCATCTCCCATGACCGCGTCGAATTCGCGCTCGGTACAAAACCATACCGCAATCCCCGCTTAGATCCGACCATTGCCAAACTCACCGTCGCTCTCGCCATCTTCAAGTTCGACCGCATGGAGTGGGCCATCGAAAAATGCACGGAGATCGGCGTCGCTCGCATCATTCCCGTAATCGCGCGGCGCAGCGACGCTCACCTGGCCGCTGCCGCGGCAAAGCGCCACGACCGTTGGCAGCGCATCGCGCGCCAAGCCTCAGAACAGTCGCGCCGCGAGGCTCCACCTGAGATAGCAGCCGCAGTCAAGTTAAAAGATTTAGCCGGAGAAGCGGTTCCCACCGCCGATGCCCCTAAGCGCATTGTGCTAGATGAATCCCTAGCCGAGTCCGCAGACGGAGCTCGCCTTGCAGAAGTTTTGCAATCAAATCCGACAGCGACCGAAGTCATCCTCGCCATCGGCCCTGAAGGCGGATGGACCGACTCAGAGCTCAGCTGGTTCCACGATGAAGGATGGGCCACAGCTTCGCTCGGCAAGACCATCCTGCGAGCCGAAACCGCCGCGATCGTCGCCACCGCCCTCGCTCTCGAAGCGCTGCGTTAAAGCAGCATCCAATTCTCCGCGCCAAACAAGTTTGTCATCCTGAGCGAAGCGAAGGTCCCATGCATTTGTCCCGCCTTACTTTTGTTTTCCGCCGAGCTACGAAAACAATTCGGAACACCTTCCACACCCACCTCTGATATTCTCCCGCTAGAGACTTTCCCGTGGCCGTAACCGTTTTTCCCGTAACCAAGCCCGCTCCCGCCAAGAAGATCGTTCCCGACGAACGCCAGCGCCAGGGCATTGAACACGTTGGCGGCCCCATGCTCGTCCTCGCCGGCGCTGGCACGGGGAAGACAACGGTTCTCGTTCAGCGCGTGGCCAACCTCATTCGCGAAGGTCACGCCCGTCCCGACGAAATCGTTGCCCTCACCTACACCGACAATTCCGCCGCCGAGATGTTGGCGCGCGTTCGCGCGGAACTGCGCGACACGCACGTCGACGGCCTTCAGGCCTGCACCTTTCATGCGTGGTGTAATGGATTGCTTCGGCTTCGCGGCGCTGGTTTCAACGCGCTCGATGATAAAGATCTCTGGGTCTTTTTACGCCGCCGTATCCGCGACCTTCGCCTCAAGTATTTCGTCCGTGCCGCCAACGTAGGACAATTCCTCAACAGCCTGCTCGAATTCATGCGCCGCTGCCACGACGAACTGGTCGGTCCCGCCGACTACGCGCTCTACGTCGAGCGCCTAAAACACGGCGAGTTCCCGTTGCCACGCGTCGCCAAATCAAAACACCAGGGAGATTTGCAGAAAGAAGAAATCATCGGGCGCTGCCAGGAGATTGCTCGCGTCTTCGACACCGTCGAAACCATGCTGCGCGAAAGAAACCTCGGTACCTTCGGCCACATGATCACCAACGCCTATCACCTGCTGATGAATGATGCCGCGTTGCTCGAAGCCCAGCGCAGCCGCACAAAGTTCTTGCTGGTCGACGAGTTTCAAGACGCGAACTTTGTCCAAGTTGAACTTCTCGCGCTACTCGCAGGCGAGGCGGCCAATGTCTTTGCAGTAGGCGATCCCGACCAGGCCATCTATCAATTCCGCGGTGCTTCCAGCGAAGCATTCTCGCTTTTCGCGAAAAAGTTTCCCGCCTTGCAACTGGTCGCCCTCGACAAAAACCGCCGCTCGCTCTCGCCCATCCTCCGCTGCGCCTTTGGCATTGTGAACGACAATCCACAGGCGTTCTCCAGAGGATTAGCGCCTGGCGGAGATACCTACCAGCGGACGCCGCTCGAATCTCTCCGCGCCGAATTGGCAAGACAAAATGGCGAAACCGCGCCCGCACCCCTCGTTGAAATTGTCACCTGGAGAGATAGAGAAGTTGAGGCCGCCGACCTCGCGCGCCGTATCCAAAAGATGCGTAAGAATAAAGATAAGAATACGAATACCAATAAAAATAAAGACCAGCGCTGCGCGTGGAGCGACTTCGCCGTCCTCTATCGCCAGCACAGCAATCGCGATCAACTGGTCCACGAATTCACCGAGCGCGGCATTCCGTTTTCCATCGAAGGACTCGACGTTCTCGATACGCCCGAAGTACGTGACGTAGTCGCCTGCCTGACCGCCGCCGTCTCTCCCAGCGATGCCGCCAGCATGTTTCGTGTAGCCGCTCTTCCGCAGTTCAGCGTCGACCCGATCGCGTTACGAGCCGCGATGCGCGCAGGCCGTCGCGAACTCGATCTGCGAAAGGCCTTGTCGCAACTAGCCGGCGGTTCAGCCGTCCTGGACAAAGTCGAAAAGATTCATCGTGAAATAAAGAAAGATGGCGTGCGCGCTGCCGACGCGGTCAAGCTCGCAATTAGCCACTTCAATCTCGAGCACTCAGCCCTCGTCGATACGCTCGTGGCGTTTGTCGAAGCCTGGCAGAAAAAAGCCATAGCCGAAATCGGCAGCCCCTCCGAATTTCTCGAGTATCTCGATTATTACGTCGAAGCGGGCGGCGGGATCGCACTCCCGCGCACCGAAGATGATGCCGTCCAGCTTTTGACCGCCCACGCCGCGAAAGGACTCGAGTTCCGCCACGTCGCCATCATTCGCGGCTCATCCATTTCTTTCCCCACTGCCTGTCACGAGCCGCTCATCGCTTTTCCACCCGAACTGCGCCGCACAAATGCCAGCACCTCCAGCGCCCGGCCGCCCGACGACAAAACGCTGCATGAAGAAGAAGAGCGCCGCCTTTTTTATGTCGCCATGACGCGCGCCAAAGACACGCTTGCGATCTATGCGCACCAGGGGCAGAGCAAGAAAGATCCGAAGCCGACAAAATTCCTTCGCGACTTCATGATCCACCCCGCATACAAGAATTTCTGGTCAACCCGCTCAGCCGCCGCCCTGCAGGACACTTTGTTTGCCGAAGAAGAAGAGAAAATCGCTTTGCAGCAATCAACCGTCGCCGCCTGGCTGCTCATGGATCCCTCCGCAAATTTCATCACCGGCCTGAGCGCTTCGGCAATCGAAATTTACGAAGCCTGTCCGCTCCGCTTTAAACTCGAGCGCGAATGGAACCTGCCGCGCGAGGTCTCGGCAGCATTGCACTATGGCGCTGCTATGCACGGCGTGCTGCGCACTTTCTACGATGGCCATCGCTATCAACGCGCCATCAGCGACGACGAATTGCTCGAACAATTTCGCTCCGACCTGGCTGCACGAGGCATCGCGGATCGCTACCAATACGACCTCTATCTCCGCCAGGGCGTCGACCAGTTGCGGCAGTTTTTCGAATGTGCTCGCAACGAAAAACTCCCCGACGTGATCGACACCGAACGCGGGTTTGATCTGCAAGTCGGCACCGCAAAGCTGGCCGGGCGAGTTGATCGCATCGACAGCACCGGTCCCGACACAGTTGCCGTCATCGACTACAAGACCGGCAAGCCGAAGACGCAAGATGACGCCGACGAGAGCCTGCAGCTTTCCCTCTACGCCATCGCTGCCCAGGAAACCCTCGGCAAGCGCGCCGACCGCTTGATCTTTCACAATCTCGAAAACAACACGACCATCGCAAGCGAGCGCAACGACGCAGAGTTGGAAGAAGCCAAACTGCGCGTTCAGAAAGTCGCCGCCGCCATCGCCCGCGGAGAGTTCCCGCCCAATCCCAAGTATCACTGCGCCTTTTGTCCCTATCGCAATCTCTGCCCCGCGACCGAGAAGGTTGTGAGAATCGCGGCGACGCAGAAAAACCCGCGCGTCAACTAGAACGGTCGCAATTCGCGCCACGATATCACCACTAAAAAACTTAGGGGACGCTCATCGCGTCCCCTTGGTCATTGCAGTTGCCTGTTGCAGGTTCTAGTGCTTCTTGCTGCTTTTCTTCTTTGCTTTCTTTTTGGTTGCCATGGATCTATTCTCCCTTTCCATTCTTCATGGAATTTCGCAACGATGTTTTGTTGCAACTAGTTGAATGTATAGAGTCATCGCAGAACGAAGTCAAGAGAAAAATGATGAAAAGAGATACACGCAATGCTGTACCAAAGTCACGTGTGTGGGTCGATCGCAAAAAAAAATTCACCAACACGATTCTTCGTTGGTCGTCAGTCGCCAGTCGTTAGTCGTTGGCAAAGCCCTGCGAACGACGAACGACCCTCCTCGCGCATCTATAATAAAAGGGAAATTTGGATTCGCAGGAGCGCAATCATGTCCAGTTCAAACGACGTAGTAATCATCGCGGGATGCCGCACTCCCATTGGAAAATTTCAAGGCAGCCTGAGCGACATGACCGCTCCGCAAATCGGCGCGGTCGCCGTGCGCGAAGCGGTGAAGCGCGCCAATCTCCAGCCGCAACAGGTCGACGAATGCATCATGGGCAACGTCGTCTCCGCCGGCATCGGTCAAAATCCCGCGCGCCAGGCCGCGCTCTTCGGAGGGCTCACTCCCGAAGTGGGTGCCATGACTATCAACAAAGTCTGCGGCTCAGGATTGAAAGCGGTCGCGCTGGCGGCGCAGGCGATCGAAACAGGCAACAGCTCCATCGTTGTCGCCGGCGGCATGGAGTCGATGACCAACGCGCCCTACCTTCTGCCCAACGCGCGCAAAGGCTATCGCCTCGGCAACGGACAACTCGTCGACTCCATGGTCCACGACGGCCTCTGGGATATTTACAACGACTATCACATGGGCCTCACCGGAGAGAACGTCGCCGAGAAATACGGCATCACCCGCGAAGAGCAGGATGAATTCGCCGTCAACTCGCATCGCAAAGCCATTTCCGCGCAAAAAGAATGCCGCTTCAAGGCGCAGATCGTTCCCGTAGAAATTCCCTCGAAAAAGAAAGGCCAGCCCCCCGTGATCTTCGACAAAGATGAAGGCCCGCGCGAAGACACCACCATCGAAGCCCTGCGCGCTCTCAAGCCCGCCTTCAAAAAAGATGGCACCGTCACCGCCGGCAACGCTCCCGGAGTCAACGACGGAGCCGCCGCCCTGGTGGTGACCAGCGCCGCGCGCGCAAAAGAACTGGGCGCAAACGCCATGGTCCGTATCGTCGCCCAATCTACCAGCGGAGTCGATCCGAAGTGGGTAATGATGGCTCCCGTAGGCGCCGTGCAAAAAATCTGGCAGAAGACCGGCTGGAAGAAAGACGAAGTTGATCTCTACGAACTGAACGAAGCCTTCTCCGTGCAGGCGCTAGGCGTGATTCGCGAACTCAGCCTCGACATCAACCGCGTCAACGTCAACGGAGGCGCCGTAGCTCTAGGCCATCCCATAGGCGCCAGCGGAGCCCGCGTCCTCGTAACCCTGATCTACGAAATGATCCGCCGCGACGTGCACCGCGGAATTGTCGCGCTTTGTCTGGGCGGAGGAAATGCGGTGGCGATGGCGGTGGAACGGTAGGGTGGTCTTAGAGTCTATTGTGAGTGTAACGGCGATATTACGTTAACAGGCCAGCCAGTCCCACATTTGAAGCAGAAGATAGCGCCGTCATCTTTATGTACAGTAGGGCAAAGCCGACGAACAGGAAGGGCTCGACTACTGTCACTCCCGCAATGGACGCGACGGTAAGGACCCGCAAGGGCAATCGAACATAGGCCCAAATCCAACCAGCCAGCCAGAAGGGGAACATTCCAACAATGTAGCCGCCAATCAGGGACTTCGCGAGAAGAACTGCTAGAGTGACCCACTTTCCTTCAGTTAGTTCGTCACTGCGGAACATTGCTTGACCAACTCTGCAATTGTCCAAGATGAGGGCAGGTAGCGCGAGCCCAAACCGTGATAAAACGAGCAGGACGAAGCCCGCGAGCAAGAATGAGACTACCCTGATTATGAAAAAGCTAGGATGCGCCTGACGGTGACGGAATATCCAAAAAACAGCGCCACCTAGCAGGCCAGCCCCTGCCACCGCCGCAAGGGCCAAAAAGAAGAGCAATATTGAAGGCCGCGGGGAAGGTGGCGTGCAATCTCCTGTCCCTCGTTGCGACCCATAAAGATTGCGATGTAACCCATCACGACAGCTGGGGCGGTGAGCTTGACGAAAAGCCAGAAGTGGCCGTGAAAAACGCGGAGAACCTCCCGTAAAAATTCACCGACTGATTGGACTGATTGCGACTCACGGAGAAGCGGCGTCGTGCTACCCCTTTGTTGGCTATGGTCGCTTTGGCCGTTTTCTTCGTGCGCGTTCAGGTGTGTGCGGCTATCGATTCGGCGCTTGGCCAATTCACTTCCTAGAGCGGCGCGCGCCTCGGGCGTCAACTGCTCTGGACATCCCCCAACTGGAGGAGTTCCTCGTCGGTCTTCGTCTGGTAAGCAAGGACAAGATCGGGAATCGGCATCGCTCGGAATACTACTTCAGTGGGTTGATCGAAACAACAGGCAGGATTACCGTCGATTGCACCCAGAACAAATGTCGCAATCGTCGCGCATTACTTCGTCGTCGCGCCGCTCTCTGTAGTCCCCACCGGCAGCGTAATAGTAAAAATTGCCCCACCCCCCGGCGCCGACGCGGCCTCAATATTCCCACCATGCTCGCGCAGCACAGTCTTGCAGATACTAAGTCCCAGCCCCGTCCCACGCCCTGGCCGCTTAGTCGTAAAGAACGGATCAAAAATGTGCGCCAGATTTTCCGGCGCGATTCCCGGACCATCATCCTGAAACACAATCCATACCGTGTATGGATTCGCAGCGTCGCTTCCTGCATTGCCACGCCCCAACCGCACGCGAATCGTCCCCTTCTCGCGGCTTTCGCGAATTGCCTGCTCCGCATTCAGCAATAGGTTCAAAAACACCTGCATCAACTGATTCGGATCGGCCACCACCGCCGGTATCGTCGCTTCGGGCAAAAAGTCCACCGTGATATTGCTCTTGCGCAGCGGATACGCCTGCATCTGCACCGTCCGCTGCACCAGTTCATTCAGATTGACCGGGCTGCGTCCCGGCGCCGGCGGCCGCGCGAAATATTGCAGGTTCTGCACAATCTCCGCCGCGCGCCGCGCCTGCTGATGTAGCACCGCAAGCTGTTTGCGCGCCCCTTCGCTGATGCCGCCCTCTTGCAGCAACTCCGCCATCCCCAGAATGCTGGTCAGCGGATTATTAAGCTCATGCGCAAATCCGCCAATCATCTGCCCCATCGCCGCCAGGCGCTCGCTCTGAATAATCTGCTGCTCCAGCTTTTTCTCCGTTGTCACATCGCGGACAGAAATAATCACGCCCGCGGGCTTCCCCTCCGCATCGAGCAGAGGGCTGGCCATGCCGAGCATCGTTCGCCCGGTGCCGTCGCGATGCCGCGAACCGTATTCGCACGAAGTCAACTTACTCTCGCCGCTCGCGACCGTCCGGAAGAGGGTCGCCAGTTCCGGCGAAGTGATCTCCGCGTCCTCAACATTCTTTCCCAACAGCTGTTCCGGCCCATAGCCCAGCAGTTGCCCGATGCGCGCGCTCACGAACGTATATTGCCCCTTCAGGTCGAGCACCAGAATTAAATCTGGGAAACTTTCCAGCAGCCGCCGCCGGAATTCCTCCTGCCGCCGCAATTGGTGCTCCAGCGCGCGCTTCTCCGTCACATCCACCAGCGTGCCGTGGTAGCGAATTACTCTTCCGCTGTCCATCACGCCCGTCGATGTATCTACGCACACTGCGATTCCCCCGTCTTTTTTCCGCAATCGAATCTCGCGCGTGCGCGTGCGCCCGCTCTGGCTACCGCTTCGCCCCAGCACCGGTTCGCCGCCCGCCTCCACTCCCAACTGCTCGGGAGGCAAGTCCAGCAATTCTTCCTTGCTCGAATATCCCAAAATCGAAACCAGCGCCGGATTCACCTCCAGCAGCTTGCCGTCAGGACTGCTGATGTAAACACCCTCCTGCAACGACTCGAACAACTGTGTGAAGCGTTGCTCCTTCTCTCTGTGTCCAGTGACGTCGCGCGCCAGCACACTCGCCCCGGTCACATCGCCGCCCTTGACGATGGCGTTAACTACGCAGTCGTAATAATGCCGGCGCGGATCGTTCTTCAGCTGAACCTCGACCACCCCCGACCAGTTTCGCTTTTCCAGAAACCGCTCCAGGTTCGTCGATGCCTCCGTACGCAAAGGCGCTCCCAGAAATTCCTCAAGCTTGTGGCCCACCAGGTCGGAATATGACACGCCGATAATTTCTGCGACTCGCCGGTTGACAGTTCGCAGCGTGCCATCGAGCGAGATGGCGAGCGCCACGTCGTCGAGTGAATCGATCAGCTCTTTGAAGTTGCGCTGCGAGCGCATGATCAGCTGGCCCAGCTGATCCAATTGCTCTTCGGAGGGTGTGACTCCACCTTGACTCTGAAATCCCTTCAGAATCTGTTTGAGCTCGGTAACTTCGCGCTTGCGCCCAAACGCATAGCTGGCAAACAAAATGGCGAGCACAAACAGTCCCGCCGGAATTGCCCATAACCTGTAAGGAAGGTCTTTGAGCTGCTCCCACGACAGCGCCGCCACAGCTGCCGCAAATAAAACCAGCAGCCAAAGCGCCCATCGCCACAACTGGCTCTCTTCGCGCTCCAGTCGGCTGGGTGCCGGATTGGGCCGTTTTGCAGTGGGATCTTCGTCGACCATTCAGCCACCCCGCTGGCACCGGAAACAATCGTCCCAAACGCCACATTCTGTTTGAGAGATTGCCCCTTAGCGTAGCACTGAAATCCCCTGCCAATGCGAGAACGTTCGTTGACGTTCCATCACGGTAACCCGGTGATGGCCATCACATCGCCCAATGGTTTTAGCCGTCGGGGCGTTCGAATTGAGCGCGCAGTACGAAGCGCCATTGCACTCGGGCGAATTCAATCCTAGCGAAGTACACAGGTGCCCTATGTTGGACGCGTACGTAGTCTCTCCACCGATTCGCGCCTCAGGCAGTTGAGCGATCTCTTCCCCGTCCTATACGGTTGTCGTGGAGCTGCTCCTTGGACGTCCATCTAATTGACGGCACATACGAGTTGTTCCGGCACTACTACGCGCTGCCGTCTGCCCGGGATTCTGATGGCCCAGAAGTCGCTGCGGTGCGAGGCGTTCTCGCTTCAGTTCTGGGCATGGTGAAGGCCGGAAGTTTAGCAAAAATCGCGCCGCAACAATCATCCATGCTCACCGCTTCCCCTCCGACCGCATCTTCATCCGCGCTGGGGCAGGAGTGAGCGGAAAGCGGCACTGCAACTTTCCGTGGCGTGGGTGGATTCTGGAATTACCGGATCGAGGAGGTCGCTTCGCCTGAGACTTGATGCCGCGATCCCCGCAGTTGCCGCAGACCTCATTGCAGCTTCGCGTACTCCGCTTTGGCTTGCTTCAGAATGGGGAGATCAGGATCGGCGTCTTTCCATAGCGTTAGGAAATCTCTGTAAGCAGTGAGTGCCCGGGAGTGCGCGACATCGGAATCCGCACTTTGTCCTTGCGAGGCTCTCGATTGCAATGCATTGGCACGAGCCAAGCCCAGATGCGCCAATGCTCCCGTCCAGCAGTTCCACACTATCCCGCTGTGGTCGATAATTTGCCGAAACTCGGCAGCGGCAGCGCTGCCTTGTCCGGCTTCCAGGTATGCCTCGCCACGAACATACTTTGGGTAAAGACAGGAGACGTTGCTGCTGAACGAAATTACTGCAAATTCTATCGGCGAAATCGTGCGCAACGCATCTATCGCAATATCCGGATTCTTTTTGTCGAGCGCTAATTGCGCCTGAATCGCAGGCAGCCAAAGAGCGTGAATCTGCGTATCTAATGGGAAGCGCTGCTGCAGGTCTTTCGCTAAGGATTCGGCTCGCGTCGTGTCACCCGCCATGGCAAAAGCCAATGCGACTTCGACCTCCACGCCCTGACTCGCGGGACTCAGCTTCAGAGCCGCGGCTGCCGACTGTCGGGCTTCGACAGGCTTGCCGTAAGCCGCTTGTTCGAGAGCTGCATTGGCTTGCCACACTGCGCCACTTTCCTTACTGTCAGCTCGTATGGCCGACGCTACGGAGCGTTGGGTTAGCTCCCGAGCTGCGGTCAGACGCCCCACGTAGGCATCAGTATCGGCTGCGAGCGCAAGCCCAAAGTTCTCATACGCTGGCTGGCTTGAGTACCACTGTTCCTGTTCTTCCAGCGCTGCGAAATTGCCTCTGAGAAAGGCGAGAGCGTAAAGAGCATTGTGTAAACTTACATCATCTCCTTTTCGTGCCTGTGCCTCATGAATCATCTCTTGTGCTTCATCGAAACGCTGCGTGGCGAGGTTGTAGTTAGCAAGATTCGCGTATCGATACAAGCTTCCCGGTGCCAGCCGCAAGGCTTGCCTGGTTACCTCAATCGCTTTCTCATACTGCCCCAGTGATGCGAACAGCGTCCCATAATTACCGTATCCTCCGGCATCCCGAGGATAACTAGCGATCTCCTGCTGGCGCGTTTCCGCAGCCTTGTCCAGCTCTCCAGTCACGTTCGAATAATAGTCGGCTGTAATATCGAGCCTTTCTCGCTCACTGGCATGCTCCCGCAACTGAAATGCTTTCGTGTAGTATTCGCTTGCCCGCCCTACTTCACCAAGGCTCCAGTAGTCGCCGCCCAATGCCATATAGGCCATGGCAAAATTTGGATCCAATTCAATGGCTCGTTGCTGGTAGGAAATCGATGCGCCAGTGTCTTTCTCGTGAGCGACTTTCCGGCCGATGGTGTACGCATTCAGAGCTTCCAGCGAAGATGTAGTCGCCTGTTCGAGCGAAACGTCAAACCTCTGTACCGTAGCCAACGATTCGCCCAACTCTGGGCGCAGCTTTGATGCCGCTTGGCCCAGCGCATCCAGCACCTTCTCCTTGGACGCTGCGGTGACCTGCTGCTGCGCCAGCGTGTCTCCGCTCCGGCAATTCACCGCCTTGAGGGCCAGCACATATTCGCTGCCCAGGCTGCCAATCGCTCCGGCAATGTAGGCTTTGCTGCCCGCCCGCTGACAAACCTCGCGGGCGACATTGGGCGTGAGTTTTTCGTCTGCCTGGCGCGTCATCAGTTTTAAGGTCCTCGCGACTTGACTGTCGGAGAGCACATTCAGGAAAGGCGATTGCCCCAGGGAAACGCTGAGCGCAGTCTTGAGCGTGTCGTCGAATACCGCATCGCCGGTGCTGTTGGAAAAATCGGCGAGAACGATGCTGTCTTTTTCGCTTAGCAACTTGCTTTGCAGATGAAAGCGGTAATAGTAGATTCCGCCAGCGATCAGACCAGCGATGAATAAGCTCGCGAGCAGAACAGTAAATGCAATGTTTCCACGCGATGGCTGCGACGCCGCGGGCTGGGGACCAGAAACTCTCGCCACCGCCACCCTTCCCGAGGATGACAAAAAAGAAGATGGCCCCGAGGCCGCGACCGAAAACCGACCGCTCTCGGTATCGCGCTTCAGCCGTTGCAGATCGGCGCGCAACTCCGAGGCATGCTGATAACGGAGGTCGCGATCTTTCTCCAGCGCCTTAATGATGATCGCCTCCAGCGGTGCAGGAAGCTGAGCGTTCGACTGGCTGGGCGGGTCTGCAGGTTCGTGAAGGATGGCTCCATAAGTCGCGCCGTCGGTGCCTCGATCGAAAGGCAGGTGGCCGCTGGCCATCTCATACAGTGTTACGCCGAAAGAAAACAGGTCGGTGCGTTCATCCAGGGTCTTGCCGGCAACTTGTTCGGGCGACATGTAGCTCACCGTGCCCAGAGCCGGGTTCCCGGTCGTGAGATCCTTGTCGGGAAAGGTGGACTCGCCGATCGTGGGATCATCCGATCCCGATGCCGATTCTAGTCTCCTGATCGAATCGGTCCTCTTGGCCAGCCCGAAGTCGAGAACCTTGGCATGCCCACGCTTGGTGATAAAGATGTTGGCGGATTTGATATCCCGATGGATGATGCCCGCCGCATGCGCGGCATCGAGCGCGTCGGCGATATCAATGGCAAGCGCCAGCAGCAGATCGGTTTCCATCGGACGTCCGGCGATGCGGTACTTCAGCATTACGCCGTCGAGATACTCCATGGCGATAAATGCTTTCCCGTCCTGTTCGCCGATGTCATAAATCGTGCAGATGTTGGGGTGGTTCAGCGCGGATGCGGCTTGAGCCTCGCGTCGAAAGCGCGCGAGTACCAGCGGGTCGCGGGCGACGTCCTCGGGCAGGAATTTCAGGGCGACAAAACGCTGCAGGCGCGTGTCTTCGGCTTTGTAGACCACACCCATGCCCCCGCCGCCGAGCTTTTCAACGATCCGGTAATGCGAGATGCTCTGTCCTATCACTGGCGCGAATATTACGTCGATGAAAAGGTGCAAGTCAATGAAAGCCGTGGGATTGGCGGAATTCCAGGAGAGGTTGGTGTTGAAACAGCCCCATTATACTCGTTGAGCCAGACCGACCCAATTCCCGATGGGTCAAATCCCTGATTTCAGCACCTAGAATTTTCGCTTGTCAGCGTGTAATAACAAATACCTAGAACGCCGAATCGGCATTGCGAACGAGCATAATTCTCGCGAGATTTCTTAAGATATTTGGCCAAGTTCAGCGCCGCAAAGCCAGCGCAACGGCCCTGTTCTGGGTGTTCGGGACATCCTCCGCCACTCGCAGGCCTATTATGGGCCCAACGCTTGGGTGGAATCTCATCTAGCTAATCCGCAGCACTGATCCTGCCTTGGTTGAGGCCATCCTGTTTCCCTTTCAATATGCGATCGATTTCTTCAACCAATTCCATCAGCTTTTTCGGATCTTGTTCTTTCGAGGCTTGTTCGCAGAGTTCCAACCAACGTTCTTTCGTCTCGCCGTCCACGGGTATCTCCGTATCGTTCTTTTGGAGGAGGAAGAAAATCATAGCGAAATGTGGAAATTCATTTCGGTACGCTAGCACACGTCGATTGCCAATGTTTTGAATGGTTCGATACGATACATACTTCATTTCCAAGAGTGATTATGATCAAGACTCGGGTGTTTCGAGCGCGTCATCCCACGCTCACGGTGGCGGCGATTGCTCCGATCGCCATCCTCACCCCCGCGAAAGGAGAGGACCAAACGCGGGGGTAAGGCTCGCACGCGCTACGGTGAACAGTAGCGGAACGAAACAAAGACCGGTTTGGGTGCCTGTTTAAGGCGACCCGATTATTCCCTATCGCGCCGTTGCAGGCGAAGAAATGACTTGGGCCTCAGTCTTCTCCGCTCCACTGCCGACGCGCAAGAGCAGTCCACTGTGCTCGCCGACCCTCACAGTCTTCTTCTCCGATGTCAGCGTGATTTGGCCCACCGGTTCTGTCCGTCCGGCGTGGAGGACTTTCAGGTCCTCGAATCCATAGGCGCCGCAGGCATCCACTGAGAAGAGCCAAAACGCTTGTGGACGGGCATTACCGTCGATCGCGCCCCGGCATTCGGTTCCCTGACGCTGACCTACATAGGCCAAGACGCCCTGGCTAGTGCTCTTGCCTACGACTTCCGATCCCACCATTACCGGCCCATCGGGACCGTAAGACATCTGGTCGCCTCCGATTTGAATTTGGTTGTCGGCATAATCGCCCGAGCTTGGCTGGGGTGTGGCAGCAAGCACTGCCCTGCTCGATGCCACCGATCGCAGGTTAGTGGTGACGCGAAGGGTCTGGTTGCCAACTCGAATTTGATCGAATTGGAAGGAGATCTTCGCCTCGTCAGAACCCCGCCCCGCCCCGATTGCCTCCACGACGTGGCCCGTTACCTTAGATCCCGCACGGAGAATTGTCCTCGTGCCCAGCGGAACGTCTTGCATGACCGTGGCCGTGATCGCGGCTCCCGGCTGGCTTCGGTCCGAGCGCATCGTGGAATCTAGGCTGACCGGAATAATCGTTCCGGCTGGAATTGTCGCCGAGAGTCCGTTGAGATCGTTGGCGCATGGTTTTCCTTCCGACGGCAGGACTCTAATCAGTCGCAGTTCTTCGAAATGGTCTGGCGACAAAGCCACGCGCATCCAGTGCCCGTCTACAAGTACATTTAAGGTGCGATTGGGAGCGATTTCGATCGGCACGTAGTCGTTCGCCGACTTGTATCTGGCGACATACAGCGTGCAATCTGCTCTAATACCGATGTCGTAGGCGTAATTGACCGTCGAGGAAAGCTTCGTCACCGAAACGACGGTTGCGGGCTGGTACGCCCCTTTCAACTCTTGTCCTGTACCCGCATGCAGACACGCGGGCAACATGTAAGCAACGAAACCGATCACCATCAATGTTTTTTTCATGATCTCCTCCAAAGAACAGCCTAAGTAACTCGGAAGATTGCGCTGCAATGCAGTGGGCTTCAAAGTTTACTCGGCTCGTTTTCGAACTCACGCAGGCGTGGTGCCAGTAGTGGAGACCAAGCCGTCTCAATCGGTGACTGAGTTGGGGTTCAGTTGGAGTCGCTAATTTTGATAGTGAAAGCGAAAAATCAGCAGGTGGGAGGTGGTCGATTGTAGAGATTCTCTTCGATCAGGAGAGTCGGAATAGGCGGGCCGGCGGGAGCCACGCGTGGATAGAGCATAGGAGCTAGCAACACCGTGACTTTAGCCACGGGCGCTGCCCAACGGACCGCATCGCGATCCATGTGCTGTCGCATAGCCTGCGGCGAGTTGGACTGAACCGCTATAGAGTGGGAAGTTGTACCGCGGAAAGTTCGCGTTGCCAGCGAGAGGACGAGAGAAAACATGACAACGCTGACGAATGCCAAACGTCCCCGTGACACTGAACAAGCCGCAATGTCCGTTTTTTTCGCCTTCTCCACGACAACCTCACTGTAATTTTACACCATCTGTAAGCAATGCTACCGGAAACAATGGTATCGATCCAATCCCCGTGACGGCGAGCTTCAGATACACGAGGCCTTTGTTACGCGTTCCCTTTGGGAGCAGATTCGATACCGTCTGCCCGGCCGTTGGCACATAAGTTCCGTAAACGTGATCGAAGCTGCGGTTTTCTCCGATGATCACGATCACGTGCTCAATCGCTCAATCGGAGTTACGGATGCGGGTGCGTGTGTCTGAGCGGCCGCGCTAGTCGGGGCCCCATGTTGACAAGCAAACCAACCAAGCTCATGCCAACGGCGAAATGCTCTCTGATTTTCGTCACAATACTCGACGAAGCCATCGATTTCCTCCTATGATTGTGAAAACAAAACTAATCCCTACCAACCCGAATGGAAGGCTGAGCCGAAGGTATGAGGTGAAAGTTACGGGTGGGTGACACGAAGGTGAATCGGAGATGAAAAGAATCGAGCGTTGTGAATAATTCTTAACAAATCAGCGAGTGTAGGCGGGAGTTACACGTGGCGGAAGTGCTGAGCCAGTTCGCGCGGCGCACATTCTATAATCTCTTCGGAGGCTTCATGCCAGGTTGGGGCACAGGCAGTTTTGAAAACGAAGAGGCGCAGAATTTTCTAGGCCAACTAAATTCGTTGGGCGTAGATGACCTGTCGCCGATCCTCGCTCGCGCAGCTGATCAGGATTATATGGACGCGCCGGAAAGCAGCGTCGTGATCGTGATTGCCGAGATCGTCGCCGCGGCGTGCGGCAATCCTCCAGAAGCCATGCCCAGTCAGATTGCCGAATGGATCGCCAAGATCGAAGGCAGCCCAAGCTCCAAGATGTCAGAGCTCGCTCGGCGCGCGGTAGAAAAGGTGCGGACCAACTCCGAACTCAAGGACTTGTGGCTAGAGGCGGAAGGATTGAACGAGTGGAGCGCTTCGCTCCGAGACTTGGAAACGAGACTCGCATAGTACCACTAAGCATTGTGATCCACGAAAGTCACAGCCTAAATCCCGCGGCACAAATCCCAATTGTCATCCCGAGAGTTTGTGACTTTTTTGATTTTTCGACCATTTTGTCGCCGTAACTATATTGTTTGCAGCGCTGATTTTCGGCGATTTTAAAAAATGTCACAAACTCTCAGCGAAGCGAAGGACCTAGGTATTTGGTCTGCGCGGCGAAACTCCCTGGACACGACCCTCGCGACCGCCGCCCGAGTGAGATCGAAGGCTCGAGGGCGAGCGGAGCTAGCCCCGAACCGACATAGTTCAGTCCGCCGCGGCGCCAGTCGTAGTATTGCTGGTGGTCTTGCTTCCGTTAGTTCCGTTGGCGCTATCTTTCTCCGCCTGCCGCAGCCTCAGCGCGCGGTTCGAAGGCAACCCTGCATCGCGGATCTTATACAACAGCGCGCGATAGCTGATGGCCAGGGTGCGCGCCGCCTGCTTGCGATTCCAGTGATGCTGTTGCAGTACCTTTAATATGACCTTGCGCTCCAGTTCGCGCACGCATTGCCGTGTCAGCTTCTTCAGCGAGATCGGCCCATCCAGCGAAATATCCGAATTGAAAAAGTCCGGCTCCCGAGTCACCAGGTCATTCGTGATCACTTCCTCATGCCCCAGAATCACGTAGCGCTTGATCAGGTTTTCCAACTCACGAATGTTTCCCGGCCAGTGATACTTCTGCAGCACCGCCATCACCTCGCCCGACAACGGACGCGCCCGGCAGTTGAACTTCCGGTTGTAATAATCCAGGAAGTACGCGCACAAATCCGGAATATCGCTACGCCGCTCGCGGAGCGCCGGCATCCTTATATTCACGACATTAATTCGATAGTAGAGATCCTGCCGGAACGTTCCCGATTCAATCTCTGTCTCCAGGTGGCGGTTGGTCGCGCAAACTACGCGCACCTCAACCTTCTTATCTTCCTGCGCGCCGATGCGGCAGAACTGTCCATCCTGCAGGAGTTGCAACAGCTTCGATTGCAAAGTCGGATCGAGCTCCGAAATTTCATCCAGGAACAGCGTCCCGCGGTGGGCCATTTCCACTCGCCCGGGCTTCGATCCAACCGCCCCGGTGAACGCTCCCTTTTCGTAGCCAAACAGTTCGCTCTCCAGCAGAGTGCCAGGAATTGCCGGACAGTTGACCTTCACATACGGCCCGACTTTCCACGGCGAAAGGCTATGGATCAGCCGGGCAATGATGTCCTTGCCGGTTCCGCTCTCACCCGTTATCAAAACGGGAACGTTAGCAGCGGCAACCTTGCTCAGCCGCGAACGCACCGCCTGCATGACCTCAGAGTGGCCAAAAATGATGTTATCAGGAGGAATCTCGCCCAACGATTGCTGCAAAGAGCTTACCGAAAGTGTGGTCATAAGAGTGAATGCCCCGCTGCGGAAGGTGTTCATCCGCATGCACTAAAAGTGCATCCCAAGCACCAAACTGGGGAAGAAGGCTGGGCGCTTTGCTTGTTTGACCTTAAGCGCTCAACTTATGAATGGCTTGGAGGGATCATAGCCCATAAGCGCTAAGTAACGGCATGGCACTAAAGTGCCATTATGAGACGTGTGCTAGAGAGGAAAAACATTTCACACTGGTGACCGGACTTTCCTCAAATGCTTCCCCGAAACCGCCTCCGCGTCCGTATTCAATGGACGAGCGAATTTCAGCCCGAGCAGATGATGCTCATCCGTATGTGCTACCCACACTGCTTTCGCCTGCATGATTCGCGCCGAGGTCTTCAGGCCGTGTGTAGATCCGAGCGGGGCGCTCGGGATCTCGAGTGAAACCACCGCCGATTCAGGCAATGAACGCCGAACTGCCACCAGAGCACCGCCTGCTCCTATATTAATAGCGGTGGCAAACTCCAGGGAGTCCTTGCCATTTCCGTCCCGCGCGCGGATAAAAACCGGAATGGCCAGCTGTAACCGCGCCCATTTACGTTGTTCCTTCTTTGATAATCTGTGAGGCAAGGTTCTATCCGCTCCCATAGGGTTAGTGCAACTAGAGGGCCGCATCTGATGGGCCAAACCTCGGAGATATGCCCTCCCCGTCGGCTGTCTCCAAACCGCGCCTCTGTCACCGGAGTACGCAAGAAACTGGTAAACCTCAGTCTAACTAACGACCGGCAGTCATAGGCGAAAAGTGCAAAAGTTTTCTCTTTGGTACGTTGGGTACATGGTTTCTAATTGACAGTCCGGAATGCCTCCCCTATGATGCATCTACATCCCCACGCTCTGACGGTAGTAGCTTACCTCCCCAAGTGCTTTGTTTGATTGGGACATCCATGTCTTCGATAAGCGAGAAAAGCCCAGCCGCCGCTTTCGCTGGAGCAACTCCGACTGATTCCGCGCCGGTAACCGTCGCCGCTTCCGCAGGTGCCGCCAGTCTCGGGGATGATGGTCTGCGTGAGCTCGAACAGTTGCGCGATCGCTTCCGCAAAACCACCAACGCGCTCGCTTCCGCCGCCCACGACTTAAAAACTCCGCTCGCCATCCTCAATGGCTACATCGAATTGCTGCGCAGCCAGAAGCTCGGTCCACTCAACGAGCGCCAGCGTGAGGTCATGGCTGATATGTTTTCGAGCGGTCAACGCTTGCAGCAGTTTATTCAGGACTTCCTCACCTTCAGCGTGCTCGAGACCGGCGAACTGCGCATGCAGTTCGTTGAGGGCGACATGAACGCCTGCCTCTCTGAAGTTTGCCGCCTCTGGTCCGGCCGCTTTCACGAGCGCGGCCTCGCTCTCTATTTTCTTGCGAATGATAAATTGACGCCCTTTGCCTTCGATGGCCCCAAGATCCAGCGCGTGATTTCGAATCTTCTGGAGAACGCCTCGAAATACACGCCCCAGGGCGGCACCGTCTGGCTGCATGCCGAACCTCATATGTGGGAGCGTCGCGGCGTCAGTGCGTCGTCCGTCAATGGCGAACGCCGCCGTCAAGCGATTAACGTTCCAAATGCCGTCAAAGTCAGCGTTGCCGACACCGGCCCGGGAATCCGCCCCGAATTTCATCTCGAAATTTTTGATGATTTCTTTCGCCTGCCAGGAAGCGAATCCGCCGATGGTATGGGCCTCGGGTTGGCCATTGCGCGCCGTCTTCTCCAGGGCATGAACGGCAAGATCTGGGTCGAAAGCGAACCGGGCGCGGGTTGCAAGTTTTCTTTTCTCATCCCCCAGAAACCCATTGGGAACACTTCAACACAAGGAGCCGAATGAGCAAAACCGCCAACATTTTGCTGGTGGATGACGAACCGGGAATGCTGCGCTACATCCGCACCCTGCTGGAAGTCGACGAGCACAAAGTTCAAACTGCCAGCACGGGCGAAGAAGCCGTCGAGCACGTCCAGAAGGGACTTCATCCCGACCTCGTTTTGCTCGATCTTCTAATGCCCGGCATCGACGGCTTGCAGACTCTCGAAAAACTGCGCCAGCTGAAGCCCGGCCTTAAAGTCGTCATGCTCTCCTGCGTCAACGACACGCGCAAGGTCGTCCAGGCCATGCGCCTCGGCGCAATCGATTATCTGACCAAACCCTTTCAGAAAGCCGAACTCGACGCAGTCATCGGACAGTGCATCGGCACCGCGAAAGGCGAAAGCTACGCGGGTGAGGTTGAAGAACTCTGCGACGATGTATTCTTCGTAGCCGCCAGCCCCGCGATGAAAAAGATTCGCTCCCAAGCTGCGCTCGTCGCCAACGTCGAGATTCCCGTTCTCCTGCTGGGAGAGAGCGGCACCGGCAAAGAAGTTCTCGCGCGCCTGATCCACAAACTTTCTCCGCGCGCTCACCGCACTTTCCTCAAAGTGAATTGCGCGGCCGTTCCCGCGGATCTGCTCGAAAGCGAACTCTTCGGCTACGAGGCTGGAGCCTTCACCGGCGCCACTCATCCCAAGCCCGGTAAATTCGAGCTGTGCAACAAAGGCACTATCCTGCTCGATGAAATCGGCGAAATGCCGCCGCTCCTGCAGGCCAAACTGCTGCATGTTCTCCAGGACCAGACCTTCTCGCGCCTCGGCAGTCGCACCATGATCAAGGTCGACGTCCGCATCCTCGCCGCAACCAACATCAATATTCCCGAAGCCCTAGCCAACAAGCGCCTGCGCGAGGATCTCTACTACCGCTTGAATGCTTTCACCATGTCGCTGCCGCCACTGCGCGAGCGCAAGGAAGAAATCCCCATCCTCCTGAAACATTTCATGTCGCGCATGTCCGAATCCTACGCCCGCCCTCCGCTTCCCATGTCGGGGCCGCTGATGGAGGCGTGCCTGCGCCATACCTGGCCCGGCAATTTGCGCGAGCTGAGCAACTTCATCAAACGCTATCTGGTATTGGGAGACGAGACTCTGGCCGCATCCGAATTGCAGCCCCGGCCCGATGGCGGTGGAGGAATGCATTTCGATGCCGCTGGCAGAGCCGCCGTAGTCGGCGCCGATGGATCCGGGGGACTGAAGTCGGTGTCGCGCAACGCCAAAGATGAAGCGGAAGCCGAAGCCATCTCCCGCGCACTGGAAGAAACGAACTGGAATCGCAAGCAAGCCGCAGCCTTGCTGAAAATCAGCTACAAAGCCCTCCTCTACAAAATCCGCCAATACGGCATAGCCCAAACCAGAAGCACCCACCGCCTATCCGCCGGCGCATGATTTTGGCTTCAACCGAGAGCCGACAACTGAACGCTGATAGCTGATTCTGGTGCGGATAAGAGGACTCGAACCTCCACGACCTTGCGATCACTAGGACCTGAACCTAGCGCGTCTGCCAGTTCCGCCATATCCGCATTAGAGAAAAAATCGGCAGGGCCTTCAATCAAGGCAACTACGTTAATATTCTACTGGCTGCCGTCTGCCTGTCAAACAAGCGTGCCTTTTGCCACGCCGGATTTAGAATCTAAAAAGCTGCAAGGATGCGAGCGACCATGGCCAACCTGCCCAACAAAATCCCCGCCGACTTGGCCAAAGAGCTCCGCATGCTGGCCCACGATCTCAGCAATTCACTGGAGACCATCGTCCAAGCCACCTACCTGATCTCCCAATCTGGCCCTCACGACAACACTCGCCGCTGGGTAGAACTGATCGACCAGGCCTCGCAGGAAGCCGTAAAAATCAACCAAAAACTGCGCCAGATCCTCCACTCCCAAAGCTAGCCCAAAATCAGATCAAGTCTAAGACGCGGATCCCAGCTTTTCCATCGTGGACATTAGTGCCCTCAGTGGTGAAAGCCTTTCGCAAAGTGCGGTAGGATGCCTATAGTTTAGAGACTTCAATTTATCTCAGGAGATTGGCATGCAACGGAAAGCTAGCGCAGTGTGGAAGGGTGGTCTTAAAGACGGAAAAGGGACGGTGTCATCCGCGAGCGGCGTTCTCGCGAACACTCCTTATTCCTTTACGACCCGGTTTGAAAATGCCCCAGGCACGAACCCCGAGGAACTGATTGCGGCAGCGCACGCCGCTTGTTTTTCGATGGCGCTGTCGGCGCAACTGGGCGGAGCGAATCTGACGCCGGAGAGCATCAACACATCGGCCACGCTCACCATGGAAAAGCTCGAAGCGGGATGGGCGATCACAGCCGTCCATCTCGACGTTGTAGCGAAGGTGCCGGGAGCAAGCGCCGAGGCGTTCAACACCGTGGCCGAGAACGCTAAGGCCGGCTGCCCTGTCTCGAAGGTGCTGAACGCCAAGATCACCATGGATGCGAAGCTCGGATAGTGTATGAATGGCGAAAATGTTCCCTGTGGAACAATCGTATAGCCAGTTTTGTACATACTTTTTGTACGTATAAATTTATACGTATAAAATCGTACGCTTATGTGGCAAGCGAAGGGATGGCGTTTCAGTAAAAGTCAGAGCAGCTCAGGTAGAAGCCGCATTTCTTGCAGACCACCTTGCAGCGGTGTCCGCGTAACTCGGTCGAGCAGTTGGGGCAGACCGAGGACGCCTTTTTTCTTAGATCGGTGGGCGCGATATTGCCAAGAATCGCGTTTGGTGGGGCAGGGTGCGCGCCGACATCGCGAGCGGAAGGGTTCCGGAGCGAACCGTTGCTGGGGCTTGGCGAACTCATGTTCGGTGTTTGTAGCACAAATTGAGCCGCTGGAAAAAACAGAAAGACTATAGATTGGGCGCGGTACCCAAGTGGTAAGGGAGAGGTCTGTGAAAATCCCTTTGATTCGATTGTCCTTACTGCGCTCTCTTCGGTTTTTTCCTCAAAAATTGCCCCGCAAAACCCGGATTCTTTGCTCAAATCTTGCTCAAATTTCAGGTGCTAGCGACTCCTCCCATTCGGCGTCCCGAGGAATTGAGCGTACACTCAGCCCACCCTCGCCCCGCCGCCGCACCGCTTGTTCTTCTTGCCGGAGCCGCAGGGACACATTTCATTCCGCCCGACCTTGGGATTCACCGCGTCTCCGGGCTGATCCACTTCTCCACCCACACCGGACGCCACCCTTCCAGTGCTTGCAGCAGATCGGCAGGCGATTCCCGCGCCAGCACCAACGTCCGGCTCTCCGGCTTCAGGAAGCCCTCCTCAAGCGAATGGTCGAGCATCGCCAGCAATGGAGTGTAAAACCCCAGTACATTGAGCATTCCGCAGGGCTTCGCATGCAGACCGAGTTGCGTCCACGTCACCACTTCGCAAAACTCCTCCAGCGTCCCGAATCCGCCCGGCATTGCGATAAAGGCATCCGACAAGTCCGCCATGAGCGCCTTGCGTTCGTGCATGGAGCGGACGACATGGAGTTTCGTTAGCCCCTTGTGCCCGACCTCCAGCGCCATGAGGTTTTCCGGAATGACTCCCTGCACCTCACCGCCAGCCTTCAGCACAGCGTCCGCGATTATGCCCATCAAACCCACATTGCCGCCGCCATATACCAAGCCGATATTCTTCCGCACTAATTCCGCACCCATCTCCTCAGCGGCGGCGCGGTATTCCGCGCGGCTACCCGGACTGGAGCCGCAGAAAACACAGATTCGTGTCATGCAGCCATTCTAAATTTCGCTTCGGCAAAATGAGGGAAATTCGCTTTCGGCTGTGGTGATTTGATCAGGGACGGATACGCACCAAGAGCTTCGTCAATGAGTTCTATGGCGATCCTGTTTGGCAGCCAATGTCACTCTGCGGCAAACACCTGTGCGGAATTGGCGATGGATAGTTCAGCCGCATCGTGGAGTCCTTTCCAAATCCACCGCATCAGGGTTGTATTGTCCAGCGTGATTTTCGACCTGTAAAACTCTTTCGGGTTCCTTCGCATCAGTTCATAGCCACTCGGCACGTTGCCGAAGTCCAGATCAGATCTGCACGATTGGTAAAGTTCGCCGTGCGCCGTCTTTCAGGCAGTACGAGAGTCCGGATCACGAGGACTGGGACATGGAAGATGAGAGGGTGAAACCCGATCCTATCGCCTATCAGAAGCCCCTTCTGCTGCGATTTGGCTGCCGGGAGGGACTTGGGTCGGTTATTACGCCTCAGAGGTCATGGCAGCCTTTGTGGCCAGTCTGACGGCTACCCTGTGTGACTATCGGGCGAGCTTGCCGCTGACGTAAACCCGGAGTTTTTCAACCAGCGTGGGACCATGAGATGATAAACCGCTTCGTCACCTGCTCGTTGGGGCGGTAGATGGTGCCATGTAGTGTCGCCTTTTGTACTGCTAATTGTCCGTCACTGCCGCGATAGAAAAGGAGAAATCGAATGGCCTTGATGAAGACCTCGAACCCGGCCTTGAACGTCAACAGCTTTCGTGTAGATCAGGCGGTTTCTAGCGAACCGATGACATTGACCGGAACCGTCAATAAGACGGGTGTTCTCTTGATTTGCGTGGTGGCCACTGCGGCGTGGAGTTGGAGTCGGTTTTTCCACGCTCCTACTTTAGATACGGCGTTGCCACTGATGGGGATTGGGCTGGTCGGTGGATTCGTTGTCGCAATGGTGACTGTCTTCAAGAAAGAATGGTCTCCCATTACCGCGCCGATTTATGCCCTACTGGAAGGGCTGGCGCTGGGTGGCATTTCCGCAATGTTCGAACTACGCTATCCCGGAATCGCAATACAAGGGGTAGGCCTGACCTTTGGGACGTTGTTCGTTCTTCTGATCGCCTATCACTCGGGAGTGATTCGAGTGACGGAGAAATTTAAGCTCGGCGTAGTGGCGGCTACTGGCGGCATTGCCGTCTTCTATTTGGTTCAATTCGTTCTCGGGTTCTTTGGTGTCCGCTTCGCTGCTATCAATGGCTCTGGTCTCCTTGGGATCGGATTCAGTGTAGTCGTGGTAATTGTCGCTGCCTTGAACCTCATCCTCGATTTTGACTTCATCGAAAGCGGCGTTAGCGCAGGTGCTCCGAAGTACATGGAGTGGTACGGGGCATTCGCCTTGATCGTCACTTTGGTTTGGCTTTATCTGGAAATTCTGCGCCTGCTATCGAAGATCAACAGTCGCAGATAGCGGCCAAGGGTTGGGGAAGGATTACGACGCAGTAAATTGGCAACACATAAAATTGGCAACACACAGAGTTAAGCGCCTGACCCAAACACGAAAGCCTGCCGCGAACTCTCCGCAGCAGGCTCCCCAAGCTACTAGGCTGCCTTCTTCTCCTGCGCCCGTATCGTCGCCCACCGCGCCTTTTGTGCCGCCGCGACTCTCTTCCTAAGATGAGGTTTATGCCAGTCTCCTCGCACCGGAAGCATATCCACCATAGGAACAAAAGTCTCGCGGGAGGGTTCCGATGCGATTGCGAGGCGTGGCGCTGAGAGTTTGCCGAAGGAACCCAGCAGTGTGAGGTTGCCTCTGAACAAGGTCGTAAGCATTGCCCAACCCATCGAGTGTCCCATGCGACGAGTATGAGCGTAATCAGGAAATCCAGAACCTAGACGGAATTCTTCAGATCAATTCATAGGGCTTCAGTCTGGCTCCATGGACATTTCCCCCGAGCAGGAGCAAGATCAATTTCATTGAGCAGGTTCGCTGGTCGCACTCAAAAAGAGTCCGGCAAGCTTAGGAGCAGGAGGATTCGGGAAACTTGGGGAAGGTTCCCCGAACCTCCTATTCACTTAAAGAAACGGGTTTGGGCTCGCCAATAACTCCACGCACGTAGTTCCGGTCAAATATCCGCACAAATCTCTTCTTGCTCACCTCGCACCCAAACCCGAGGCCCCCGCTCACGTGTTCGGTTCCGCAAGCATTCCCCGCTACTCTAAGCTGTCTTCTTCTCCTGCGCCCTTATCTTCGCCCATCGTATTGGCTGCGATTTCTTTCGAATGCTTGCCCACCTCGCCCGCTGTGCCGCCGCCATTTTCCGCCGCGATGCTGCCGAAATAATTCGTTTCGGTTGAACTGTGTTGTTGGGTACTGCTGCTCCCGTACCGTTCAAGGACTCTATTCCAGAAATCAATTGGTCCAGCTTTTCAATTTCTACCTGTGCGTGGCTGCGCTTTTCGCGAAGCTCCCTTAATGCATTATCCAAATTCGACATTGTTACCCCCTCGGGTATTTTGACAGCGGGATGATTGTATAGGAGTGGAGTGACTTGCGGCAGTGGGGACGGGGTTTGGAGCGGGAGTGATCGTCTGTCGACGATGCAAAGAGGAACAGTGTAATGAAAAACCCCGTCCAAGCTGAGTTGGGCGGGGCTGAGTTGAATGAGCCGCACGATTCTAATATCGCGCACCTTGCGGCTTCAAAGTAGGGAGTTGATGAGCACTCCTACGGAGTCACCTCGAATACAACCGTATCCATTTGATCCACCCTCGGGGGTCGTGCCATAGAGATTGCCTGCGCTGTCCAGAATCAGGCTGCTGTATGGCTGACCTCCGTTCGCGCCGGTAAAGGTCAAAAGAACTTTTTCCTTATAGACTTTGCTGGTGCCAACCGGAGCTACTAACTCGAAGACAATTCCCAGACCGTGCTTGCCGCCTTGGGTCGTGGTGCCGTAAATATTCCCAGCGGTATCGAATACAATCCCCGAATTAGCCTCACTGCCATCTTTGGTGCCACCCTTAAACGAGTAGAGAAGTTTCTCTGTCCATGTCCCCTTCTTTTTCCCCGTCGTTACAAGAGTAAGCTTGTAGACCGTTCCGAAGTTCTTCGTACCGCCCTCGTTTGACAAGGTATGAACGCTATGTTTGTGGGAATGGCGACTTTTATTATTTCTTCTATGCCAAATGGACGATCAACCAGTCAATGCCAGCATCGGTCAATCGCATCCTAAGTTCTTTCCGACTGCTCCCAAGCACCAAGTAGCTACTTGCGTGGCGGGCCACAGTCGCCTGTTTACAACAGCGATACCGACGAGGCATTCTAATGGTCTGTTGACGAAGCCGCCTATGCTTGCTGTTCTTTCGGGGCCAACGGGGGTGGTTCTGTCAACTTGATTTGGCCCCTTTCGATAGTCTCATTTGGCCCCACCCCAACTTTAGTTATTAGGTACAGTTGTTAGGTTCGTAGAGATACCAGCAGCAGTCGTGGCTGTGGGAAAAGTGG
>Ga0209624_10000169_pt1 | contig 61004 bp, 38 predicted proteins | sample JacPinW_OM2H0_O1_FD_188565 | JGI IMG/M metagenome (GOLD analysis project Ga0209624, IMG submission 188565) | Forest soil microbial communities from Algoma, Ontario, Canada - Jack Pine, Ontario site 1_JW_OM2H0_O1 (SPAdes) (version 2) | ecosystem: Environmental > Terrestrial > Soil > Boreal... | reverse complement strand
TGTCATTATTTATACATTTTTATTTGTAAAATAGCCTGAATAAAATACTTTTTCTATGGCTTATTTGTAAATTTTAAAAATTTTATATCTTTTTTTTTTAGTTATTTATACTATTTTTTTTTTTTTGCTTCAGTTAAATTAAAAAAAAAATTATTTTTATTCTCAATATAGTTTCTACTAAAATTAAATTTTATTTTTGTAGAATTTAAATATAATTTATAATTAAAAAGTAATTATAGGAATAATTTATTATAAAAATTAATCCAAAAGATTAATTTATTTTCTAAAATAGAATATAAAGATTTAAATATCAAATAGTAAATTAAAAATATTTACAGCATAGAAATTGAGCTTAATTTTTTGTAAACTCTATTATTTTTTATAGTTGAGTGTACTTAATTGTCAAAATTAATTTTATCTACTTTATTTAATTTTAGGTGTAACTCAAATTTATAATTTATAATTTTTAATTATAAAGTACGGCTACGGCTAAATTAAGTTTAAATACAGAAATATAAGCAACTATATAATATGTAAAAATTTTATATATTAATAGATATTTATATTTTTACTCAATATTTTAAATAATTGATTAAAAAAAGGCTTTAAACAAAAGTAAAAAAAAAACAAAATTTTTTTTACTATACTTTTGAATTTCCAATTTTATATATCTAGTTAAAATTTTATTTCAAAAGGTTGCAGGTTTTACCTAGAAAAATTTACCTAATTAAATATTAGGTAGGATGACTTTGCATTCTAACCCTAGAATTCTAAAACAAAAATATTAAATTCTTATACTTATTCTATAAAATTTTATAAATATAATAGTATCAGTCTGTTCTAAATTTTATTTGATATTTTCTAAATCTAAGCTATAAAAATAGAATAATCTAGTTCTCAATTATATAGGTTAATTTATTTTTATTAAACCATTTACAATTTATGAGAATTAATAAAATGACAAATCAAAAATTACCATTTTTTTTCACAAGTATAAAAACAATGAAATAAATATTTACCTTAAATAAATAAATTAATTTTTTTTTGATTCTAAATTTAAATATTACTAGTTAAACTTATTCTTAAATTATATTTATTTGAAAATTATATAATTATTTTTATATAATTATAAGTTAAAAACAAGATATTTATTTTTTTTTTTATTAAAGAGGAGAACTTTAAGGATTTTATAAAAGTTATAATTTAAATTAGAAAATTAAATTATATAACAATAATATCCTTTAATTTAAAACTTAAGGAAGATTAAATAAATTTATTATTGTTAGTTAATCATATAAAGATTAATATAAAAAAATAAATTTAATTATTAAATTAAATAATTAAAATTTATTTCCTGAAATAAAGAATTTATATATTTATATTATAAATGGGATTGATTTTTATTTTCTATTTATATTAGGTTACTATCAGTTCTATTTATTAAATTTATATTTCTATATAATTTTCTTTTCTATATTAATAGTAAAAACTAGAAACAAAAAAGTAAGATTTATAAAAATAATATAAATATAAAATATTTATATGCTTTTTTGTTTTTATTCTTTTCTTACTAACAAAATTAACCATCTCTAAATTAAAAAGAAATAAAATGAAGTAAAATTAAAAGATTTAAATATTATAAAGTAAAGCAGAGATAGAAGTATGAAGAGGATTTAATAAGATATTAGGGAATATACCAAAAATAATAGTAGGTAACAATAAACTAATTAAAAGAAAAAATTCTCTTCTGTTAATATCTTTTAATACTGGTAGATGAGGTGAGTATGATCCATATGATATTCTATTATATAAAAATAAAGAATAGCAAGCAGATAAAACAATACCACTAGCACCTAAACAAGCAATTATAGGATTTTGTTGCCAGATACCTATTAAAGATAATTGTTCACCTAAAAAATTTAAACTTAAAGGTATACCAGTATTACATAAAGTAAACACAAAAAATAATATTGTAAATACAGGCATATAAGTAACTAAACCTCTAATATAATTAATAATTCTTTTTCCAGTTCTATCATAAATAATACCCCCTACACAAATAAATAAAGCAGGACTAACAAAACCATGAGCTAAAGCTAATAGAATAGCACCTTCAATTCCTTGTATTGTATTAGAAAATAAACCTAATACTACAACACCCATGTGAGCAACACTACTATAAGCAATTAATCTTTTAGTATCCTGTTGAATAATAGTAGATAATGAAGCATAAATAATAGTAATTACTGCAATAGTTTGTATTAAAGGATTAAAATAATTAGTGGCATCAGGTAAAAAATTAATTAAAACTCTTATATAACCATAAGTTGCTAATTTTAAGATAGTTGCTGCCAATATAATAGAACCAGCTAAAGGGGAGTCACTATGAGCTTTAGGTAACCAAATTATAAATGGATAAAGTGGTGTTTTAACTGCAAAAGCTATAAAAAAACCTAACCATAATATCTTTTGAGCATCTAAACTTATTTCACTTAAAGATATTAATTGAAAATCTGTAGATCCTATATAACTTAAAAGTATTAAAATGGATAACAACATAGGTAAACTACCAGCTAAAGTATATAAAAATAATAAAAATGCTGATCTAAATCTATCTGTCCCATGACCAAATATAACTATAATTATAAATAATAAAGGTAATACGCTTTCAAAAAATATATAGAAAAGTAATAAATCTAGAGAAACAAAAGCACAAATTTGTAATGTTTCTAATAATAAAAACGCAATTAAAAAAGATTTCAGATTTTTATTAATATTTGTATAATTAGATAGTAGTGCAATTGGGGTAACAAATGTAGTTAATAACACAAAATAAAGAGATACTCCATCAATACCAAAATTTAAGTGACAAAAATTTAATTGATTAAATTCAGAAACAAATTGATATTGAGTAGTATTAGAATCAAATTGATACCATATAAATAATGATATAAAAAAATTAATTAAAGAAGCTGTTATTGCGATTTTCTTCATTTTAGTTTGACCATTTATAGTACTATCTGATAGGGGTACCAATAATAAGGAACCTAATATAGGTATTAGTAATAATAATGTTATCATGATACTTTGAATTTTTTTTTTTTATCTATTTACTTTTTATTTCAAAAAGAAGATATTATTAATTATTAATTTTTAATCTTTATTTTTATTTTTTTTTTTCTTTTTTTATAATTATTTTTTTAATTAATTTATTTAACCTTAATTTTTTAATTTTGTTTTTTGTTTTTTTTAACTTAGATTCCTATTGTTTATAAATTATAGGTTAATTTTAACCATTTTTATTTTTTTTAAGGGGCTAAAACTATTTTTTTTTTAAGGGGCTGAAACTCTTTTTTTTTAATAGATTTGTTATTTCTTAGTCATCTAACAGTCCTAACCGTGCCATTTCTCTTTCTACTTCAGGATATGGATCATACAGAGGATAGGTTGGAGGTGTCCAATCTGGATTTACGGGGCCTCCCCGTCCGCCGCTTCCGCTAAATAAATCCAATAAACTAGATAGAACAGAGATAATTTGATCTGATCCCAGGTAAGCTAAAATGAATCCACTGGCAATAAGCGGAACATAAAAATAAGGAGAAGTATAAAAAGGTGATTTTGGTTTATTACTTTCTATTACAGAAGTATTTTTTGTAATAGTTTCATTTGAAGTATTTGTGACTTCATTTGATAAGGTATTTTCTTGAGAAGGTAATTTTGTTTCTTCCATAGGATTCAATAGATTAATTCTTTTATTAAAGATATAATCTTTAATATCATTTATATATTTAATATAATTATTAAATATATTATTAAAACTAATAGAAGGAATAATTAGTTCATTATAATCTAATATTATACCTACAAACAATAAACCGTTAATTACTAAAGTTAATCTATAAAATAACTTTAAAAGTTTAAAAAAAGGAGATTTATTTAAAGTTAAAATTTTTTGTTTTAAATTATTAACACAATAAATAAAAAAATTTGGTAACGACAGCAAAAATAGTGGTTTTAATGTCACTAACTCTAATTTAGATTTTAAAAAGTGGCTAAAAAGTTTCATTTTTTTTTAATTTTTATCGTTTTCGGTACGTTTAATAAATGTTATTTTTATTGAAAAATTACTAAGTTATAATGTAAAAACTTTTATACTTAGATAAATTATCAAAAGGGGATCTGGGTCTTTCCCTAAGGAACAGATACCCTGTATATTATACTATGCTACTCTTTGCCTTACTCAGGACTTTCAAAATAATTAATTCTAATTAAAATATTCACTCTTAAATAGTATTATCTCTATATTCTTTCTATTTCTGTTAAATAAAATATAAAGTAAAAAAATTTTTTTTAGTAAGTATATAAGATTTAATATATACTATACTCCTTTTAGATAGAGATCAAATTTTATAGAATTTTTTTTTTTGTTTATAGGTTATAAGTTTATATTTTTTATTTTAATTAATCTTCCTCACCATAAACGGATAAACCTTTAAATATTGGTATAACACTAGGTAATGCTAAAGGACTATTATCAAATTTATTAATAAGGAAAGGTTTATTTCTGAAGAAAGCTAAGTTATTTAATTTCATTTCTCTTTCGATTTTAAGAATATGATTTAAATTGAAGTCTATTAATTTATCTATATTAATTTTATTTCCATCAGTATTATTTAATAAATTTATAAACCAATCTAAAAAAGGTACATTAGAATCTAGACCTTTATTATAAAATTTTAATTTAAGATAATTATATTTGTCCTCTATATTTAAATCTTGATTAAAATTAGTAAAATTAATATTAGCCGACCTCTTAATTAAATTAATCTCTCTATTATCTGATAATTCATTCTCACTATTTTCATTATCACTTGTATCACTAATTTCCTTTTCTAATTCTTTAGTTTCTTCTATTAAAAAATCTTTATTAGAGTTAGAATTAACTAAAGACAAGTGAGAACTAGTAGATTGAGAATTATCCTCAAATCTAATTAAATTATTTGTTGAATCATAACCTAAAAAAAAATATCTAATATTATTAATTTTATTAAATTCTCTAAGATTATCAAAATTTTGAAAAAAAAAAAATAAAGAATCTTCAGTAATTATACCAGTATAAAAACTATTAAAAATATAAATAGTAATAAAACAAAATAATTTAGACCATTTTATAAATTGTTTTATATTAGAAACTGGTAAAATTAAACAAATAAAAATAAAAAATCTATTTATTTTATCACGATAAAATAATATAAAAATTCTAAAAATAATCATTAAATTCACTAAAATAAAAAAAATAAAAGCTATAAATAAACAAAAAGTAATAAACCTATTATCCTTAATTATTGGAAAACTTTTATTATATATTTCTAATAAAAAATAAAAATCAAAATATATTCTTTCTAGATCATAAGAACCACAAGGGAAAATATCTAAATAACTAGAAATAGTTTTTTTAATAAATAAGGTTATTAAATTAAAAAAAAATAATACTACTATTATTTTAGTATTAATTTTTATAATTTTTAAAATTAAAAGATTTAATGTTTTAATTATTTTTCTTATTGAAAAATTATAATCTCATTTAAACAGTTGAAGATGTGATAAATAAAAAGATACATTTAAATATTTATACATTTTTTTAGGTTTATCTAAATCCACTGAATTGGCTCTATTATTTCAATAGCCTAAAAAATATATTATGGGTTTAATATATTTTTTTAATCTCATTACCATTTTAAGTTGAAATTTAAGATTGAATTGGTAACATTTTAAAGGCATGAAATGGTATTGGACTAGCTAAAGTCCATTCTAAAGTATTTACTGTTTGAGTTTCATTTTTAATTTGAGAATCACTTGTAAAATATGATACCACTTGCCAAGGATTATTTGAGCAAGAAGGTTGGTTAACAAAAATATCAAAAATAATATAACCAAATAAAACAGTAGCTACCACAGAAATTATAGACCCTAAACTTGATACTGCATTCCATCCGCTAAAAGCATCTGGAAAATCTGGTATTCTTCGTGGCATACCAGCCAAACCTAAGAAGTGTTGAGGGAAGAAAGTTAAATTAACCCCTATAAATAATGTCCAGAAATGGATTTTACCTAGGAAATCATTGTATGTTTTACCTACAATTTTTGGAGTCCAATAATAGAATCCAGCAAAAAGGGCAAATACAGCACCCATAGATAACACGTAATGAAAATGAGCAACTACATAATATGTATCGTGGAATGCTATATCTATTGAAGCATTACTTAGTACTACACCAGTTAATCCTCCAATAGTGAATAAAGCTAAAAATCCTAGTACAAATAATAATGGTGTATTATATCTTAAGCTTCCTCCGTAAAGAGTAGCTAACCATGAGAATATTTTAATACCTGTGGGTACAGCAATTACCATAGTGGCTGCTGTAAAATAAGCTCTAGTCTACAATATTTTTTGTTTATTTTTTATAGGAGATGATTTCCTAATCAAAATTTTGTTTAAAAAATACAAAATAATATATTTGTGTGGACTATATCTTCATCCAAATAAAAATTTGGAGTTTGGCATATTAGTCTCTGAGATTCTCCTTAAGTTTACTAATTTTATTAAAACCTTCCAAAGTTAAATGTTCCTTACGTTGAATAATTCGATAAGCTTTACGCCATTTTAAAAAATGAATGAATTTAGAAGCATTTAATAAATGGTAAATATCAAAATAATTAGCAACATTAAAAGCATTTTTTAAATTAATAGAAGAATAAGAATACAAATTATCATTAATTTTAAAAATTTTACCACCTAAATTTTTGGCAATTAGATTAGGTAATTCAAGATAGTTATGTTTAATCTGAAAAGTCAAATTTACAAAAACTCTAGTATTAACTGTTTTATAATAATAAATATAAGTATTAATATGAAAAGAACCTTCCGCGTCTGCAAATCCTGCTAACCAATGATTAGTCAAAAGATTAAAATTAGCTTTAGGTAAAATAGGTCTTCCAAAATTAATATCAAATTTATTTATAATTAATTGATCTATAATAGGTTGACCTAATAATTTTCCATTAATTAAATAAAATACTTTTTTTAATCCAATAGAATGAGTTAATATAAATTTAACTGAATTTTTATTTTTTAATACACTACCATAACCTATTCTTTTTTTTATATAATAGGCAGAACTTATATCTTCTTTATTATATTCTATTTCAATTCTATTATCTTGAATATTACCAGTTCCTTCTATTAAACCAGCCAAATAATAACCAAATTCAATTTCAGTTTTAGGTTTATTCTCTTTTTTCAAATGATCAGAAATAAAGAAATCATTTGAAATAATTTGTTCTTCAAAGTTGAATAAATTTTCAGTTTTATCTATTTTAGGTTGAACTAAAGGATTATCTGCTGATTTTTTCTCATTTAATTGAAATAAAAAATATAAATAATTTAATATTAAATTAGAGTTAAAGATTTTTCCTACTATGATAAACAAAGGTGGACTTACTCTTAGAAGAAAATTTCCAGCAAATAGCCAAATAATAATAAGAAATGTTGCCATATCTAACGACACAAGAGAGGTATCAACATCTAAACCTACTGAGAACATATGATGGCTCCATACTAAGAAACCTAAAATACCAATAGAGAACATAGCATAAACCATACCAATATAACCAAATATTGGTTTACCTGAAAAGGTTGAAACTATGTGACTTACTATACCGAAACCTGGTATAATTAAAATATAAACTTCTGGGTGACCAAAGAACCAGAATAAATGCTGATATAATATTGGATCACCACCCCCTGCTGGGTCATAAAAGCTTGTATTAAAGTTTCTATCTGTTAATAGCATTGTAATTGCACCGGCTAATACAGGTAAAGCTAATAATAATAAAATAGCAGTTACAAAAATAGACCAAACAAATAATGGTAATTTATGTAATGACATTCCATTTGTTCTCATATTAAGTGTAGTACTAATGAAATTAATAGCACCTAATAATGAAGAAACCCCAGCAAGGTGTAAACTGAAGATAGCTAAATCCACAGAACCTCCAGAATGAGATTGGATACCAGCTAATGGAGGATAAATAGTCCATCCTGTACCAGCTCCATTCTCAACTAAACTACTCATTAAAAGTAAGATTAGTGCAGGTGGAAGCAACCAAAAGGAGATATTGTTTAATCTAGGAAATCGTTAACCTTTAAGTAGTTTCCTACCCGGACGGACTATGTCTTCATCATTATTAAATAATGAGCTTCGCGTGTAGTCTCTGAGGATCCTACTTAAGATTTAATTAAAAAACAATAAAATTTTTTTAATTCTTATTTGGGCTTCATTTATTTAATTTTAATTTTGAATGTTGAACATTGAAACCTAGCCATATTTTTTATAAATTAATTTAATCTTGTTGGTTTCCTGCATATTCTTCCCATGTATACATAATTTTTACTGCTAATTCAGTTGATAATAACAACTTTATGATTAAATATTAAATATTAAAAATCTAAATAATAACCCAATTAGATGTATATGTATCTGTTAACAGGATGATTAATCCTAATTCGAGAGATTCTATGCATATAGTGAAGTAATAATATAAAAGTTCACACTTTTACACGGCATTTCCTTGTTTAGTTAAATATATTGCTTAATTCAATTTATTTAAATGATCCCAATTAAAATTTGTTCTTTTTAAATTCATATTACCTTTCAATGATTCTATTTCTAAAATACCTTGTTCAGTGTAATGAACATTATTTAATATTAAATTACAAGCTTTTTTTCAATCTTTATAGTCTAAGTATTTAGAAGAATATAAAGGAAAATCTTCACAATAATTTAAAATTATAGATAATGATTTTCTGCTAGATGCTGTTAATGTATAGTATTCATTACCAGTACTTATTTGTTTTCTAGTTTTTAAATTACAACCTAAAAAATCAGTAATTTTTTTTAAAACATCAAAATAATTGTAACCAGTAATAGGATCATACAATCTTTGTTCTATTCTTAATCTACAAGAAATTTGTCTCTTTTTATTATTATTTACTAATTTAGTATTTTTAATAGAAAAACTTCCATCAGCATCTATGAAACCAGCTAACCAATTATCTGTAGATAAATTACATTTTTTTAAAGGTAATTTAATTATTTTTGAACTATGATTTTTATTTATTCAATCTATTAATTTATAAACTTGAATAATTTTAGGTGTTCTTAATTTACCATTAATTCGTTCAATTATAAATTTTAAACCTTTTACTGGTGAAATAACTAAAACACAAGCATTATCTTTAGGTTTATAACTTATAAAACCATAACCTATTATAGTTAATAATTTTTTAGCTAATGGTTCATTCTTTAAGGAAAAAGTAATACAAAATCTTGGATTCTTTTTCAAATTTTCATTAGGGATTCAAATATGTCCATCCCCTTCAAATAAACCTGTAAAATAAGAATCAAAATTAACATTGTATTTTTCTTTTTCTACCTTCGACCATAATTTGTAATAATTTGTCATATTTTTTTGTTAATAAGAATTTTTTTTTGTTTGGAATTATATTGTAAATGCAATATATCTAACTAATAAGTCCTTTAGTTTTGCCATATCAGGACTTCCGCAATGTATAGGTAAAAAATAGTTACCAAATCCTCCCACCAATCCAGGCATAACCATAAAAAATATCATAATAAAGGCGTGAGCTGATATTATTAGTGAAGTAGGAAACCGAATCATGAACAAAACCCTTCATATGATTAAGGGGTAAAGTCTTTAGATCCTGAGACCCCTTCCCGAACCGTACGTGATACTTTCGCATCATACGGCTCTCCAATGTATTAAGTTAAGTGAATTAAATTATAAAAATAACATTATTCTTTACTTGTAAACTCTAAAGGTTCTCATCTCTGTAATTTAATGTGACAAGGCTTACAAATAAGGAAATTGTTTCCTATTCATTCTAGACATCAAGCTAGTAAAATAACCTTGTTTTATGGCACAACTAGAGTTTCGATGTTTTTTTAACTTGAATAATTTCTATGTTTTCATTATTCTGCAAACAAGGCAAGAGGTATTCAAGATAGTTCTGGATCTGGATCTAAATGTAGCAGAGACTATTTTATCTTTTCTGGCTACAGGATCCATATTCGTTAAATTTTTTAAATTTAGAAATTTTTTTAGGTTTAGCAAAAGACGGTACAGGGAAAGAAGCTACTATTTTGTTATTCATAAGAATATTAGTATCTTTACCTAATTTAGCGAAAACTTTATTAGCTGTGAAAAGTCTAAGCTTGGAGGCTAAGGTTAATACACATGAATATTTTAAAATATAGTAAATTCTACCCATTTTTCCATAGTTATCTGCAAAAGAATAATAGTTACTGATGCCTCTCCACATTAAATTAAGTTGATTAACTATTTGATGAGTCTCAAATGGAATCATTCTAGTAACTCTAGTTGGTTTTCCTCCGGGTTTAGCAAAACCTTTCTCTACTAGTTTATTTACTATATTATTTATAGGAGCTAGAAGTTGAGGTCTTGTACCCAATTTACTTTGGTATCTAGAATTTACTCTAATTATTAGTCTCGAGGGTTTCTTGTGTAACGGTGTCATTCTAATATCTGTCCCTAAAAAATGAGCTGAGTCAAATTTCGCATGAGTAATTTTAGAATTATCTAAATTAAGGTTAAGTTTCAGTTCATTATGTAAAAAGAAAAATATTTTATCTCTAATTATCTTACAATCAGCTAGACTGCCTATAATTCCTAATAGGAATTTGTCTCCATATCTAACGTACACTAGTCTTTTATAACTAGTTTCTTTGTGTAAACAAGAGCCAATCTTTTTGTTATGAACTTCTAGAATATTTCCAACCCGAGTAAGGTTTTTCCTTTCCGGATTAGTTTTACTTCGAGTCCCAATATTGAAATTTTCTTTGAGAGAAAGAACATATTCATCTAATCCATGCAATAAGATATTACATAGAATAGGACTAATTATAGATCCTTGTGGAATACCTAATTCAGGGGAAAAATTTTGCCCTTGTAAAAGATAACCGGCTCTAAGAGCTTTATGTAGCAGGTCCATGAAACCTTTGTCTTTAATTCTCTTAGATACCAAGCTTATTAGTAATTTTTGATCAAAGGTTTCAAAAGCTTTACTAATATCTCCTTCTATGAACCAATTTACTGCTGTGAAGGTTTGTTTAACTTCCTCTAGTGCTGAATGGCAACCTCTGTTAGGATGGTATCCATATCCGTATCCATGAGAGTGTTGTAAAAATGAAGGTTCAAAAATCGCCTCTAATACAAGAAGTATAGCTCCTTGAACAATTTTTTCCCTAGAAGAGGCTATACCTAGAGGTCTAGTACATTTACCATTAAGTTTATGTATTTCCAGTCTTCTGGCGGGTCTGAATTGGAATTGATTTGTATGAAGTTCTTTCTTCAAATTCTCAAACCACGCTAAATTTATTCCATCTAATTTCTCCTTGTGTACTCCAGGAATCCTATTTCCAGGGGTAGATTTTAATTTGGTATAAGTACCTATTAAAATATTAGTGTCACACATTAAATTTAAGATTTTAGTATTAACAATAGAAGTATTCTGTGAATTTAATTCTCTTAATTTCCCCAATTTATCAAAGCCCGCAGGAATTGATTCTTTGGTTGAAATACATCTGGACCCCTTCACAAGAGTAGGGTTAAATTTGCCTACTCTTGCTAATATGAGTCCTCCGTCACCCCAGAGCTTTTGCCCGTCGGGTGATCCCGAGTTCTTGTTTTGTCCGCCAATTGGTTCCTTTAGGTGTCTCCTCTCCTTGAGGTTGCTTCTGGCTACCCGTCCACTAGACCAAATCAAGATAAGTACCTCAACGTAAAATACTTGTCCCAAAAAGTGGAGCCATGAGGCTAATAAGTATAACTTATTAACCAGCACGTCTGGAGTTAAAACCAGCGTGGAAAGTTGTAGAGATTTGTTATCCTCACCATGGGAACCGTAGCTTGCTGACATTCTTTCAGACAGCTTTACAACCGTGCTATTTTCACCGTTCAGTTGGCCTAAACTGGCTAAAGTTGTTGCTTTAAGGCTCAATAATTCCTTTGATTTAGAAACTATTGGATTTGGTTGACCCTGTGATGTTAAAATTATAAGTTTTACTACTACTAGTCATTTTTCATCACTACGAACAAAACAATTAAGCGGCGCACCGTTAAATAATTGATGATCTCCTTGTAAAAATTGAACACCAGGGGACGATAATTCTAATCTGATTAAGACAGAAAAAGCAGTACCTATCATTCCTGCAAATACTGCAAAAATTAAATAAAGGGTACCAATTTCTTTAGCATTAGTAGAATTAAGCCAGCCCACTTATAGATTGGACAATTCTTCTCAAATTTAGCTAATTTACTTTTAATTTTTATTTTAAATTAAAAATTTTTCTCCAATTTAAGTTATTTAAATTTTATATTTTTTTTTATAATTTTATTTATTTTTTTTTTTTAATGAGGTTTGCTTTTGCTAGACATTTTTTTTATTTTTGTTTTTTAATTAGGAATAAAGGTGATTTGAACACCTAAGGGGGTTAACCCGAACAATTAGCAATTGTCTTATCTTACCTATGAACATTATTCCTTATAAATCTTTATTAAATTTTTAAATAAATTAAGTATAATTATTCTAATTCAATTATATCAGGTAGCAAATTTAAAAAAATTTTTACTTTGCTTTATTTCTTTTTTATATATCTTTTTATTAATTAATTATTTAAAATAAATTAAGTTTAATATTAAATTAATAATATAATTTTTTTTTTTTAGATAACTAATTTCAATATAGTTATATATATATTTGTTGTATATAAAAAACATATTAATATGTTTTATGATCCTTATCAGATTTGAACTGATCCTAGCTTCTTGAAGGGGAGCTGTACGCACCACTATACTAAAGGACCTTATATATTTTTTGTTTACTATTTTTTTTTTTCAGGTTTTATTTTAGGTTTTATTGCTGATTAATTTTTTATACTCTTTTAGTATTAAAAATCTTCTAAATTTAAAAATAAAATAGAAAGGAAACAGAAATTTAGAAAAAATCACAAATATTAAACCAAGGACTAACTTAACCCAATTATAATCTCAAACATAGGAGTAAAATTTAATTAATTTTGATATTTGTTTCTTGTAATTTTAAGCTTCTATCTTTAGAGAATATTTTATCTAACCAAGTAAATCTAAAGATATAATATTTTTAGATCCTACAGTAGTCACTAAAACAATAAGTACTATAATACTTATTTGTAAAGCTAAATTAAATATAAATAAGGTTTCAACAGGATTAGCTTATATCTCTATTTTCTCTTTAACACTGTTAATGAAGCCACCACTCACTATACATCCCATTTTTGCACAATATAAGACTCTAGCAAAATTGTGAAGCAAATTGATTTAAGGGTTAATTTCTTACTTCAAACTCTTTAGGTTTATATTTTAAAGTATATATTCCATCTATTAATTTAATGCAAATTATCATAATAATCTGTATAGACTGTAAGCATCCTGCTATAATAATCATTAATTGTAAATATTTAGGTAACCCTGAATAAGAAGAAGTTAAAACAATCAATAAACATAAACCACCTATAAACCTTAAGATTCTAACATATATATTATTAAGGATTATTTCTACATTTTTAGGTAGGGTTGGTACATTATATCCTTTCACAATACCTAAATATATTGAATTTTTATCTATTTTATTTAATATACATTTTCTAAATAAATTTTTCATAATTAAGTATTATTTTTCATTTTTTTAATGACAATGAGTTATATTATCTTTATTATATATTTAATATAATATTATATTTAGATATTAATTAAAAAAACATACTAATGTTTACTCAGATTGCTTAAATTATAGTGTACTAATAAAAATTTACACTACGTCTTTTATGTTTATTTTTTATATTTTAAATTATTGAAATTGTATTCTTTTTTTTTTATCAATATGATTTTGATTTTATATAAATTAAAAATATCAAACACTAGCTTTAATAATATTTAAATATATTTAATTGACACTATAACAAGGCTTTTTTTTATAACTAAATCTAGCGAAATCAGGACTTGAACCTAAACTAACAGATCATGAGACTATTGTGCTACCAGTTACACTATCTCGCTTTAATATATTTATTTTACTATATTACAAAAATATATTATATATACACTATCTTTGAAACACGACTACGAACAAAGAGACTTGAACTCTTAAGGGATACCTCCCACTTCTGCTTAAGAGAAGATTGTTTACCAAATTTCAACATATTCGCTTAATTTCTTCTCTCTTTTAAATATTTTTTTGTTTTTCTTTGTTTTATATTTTTAAATTTATATACTTTTATCTATTAAAAATAAAATATATCCTTTATTTTATTATTCTTTATAAATTTAATGTAAAATTTTAATAAAAAAAAGGGGTTTAAATTTTTATAGACTACATAAGATTCAAACTAAATTTTAGGTCTTAAGAGGATTTGAACCTCTGTAAAAAGTATTAACAGTACCTCGCTTAAACCACTCAGCCATAAGACCTTTAATCTGTAAACTAATACAGTTATTCTATTCTTTTTTAACTTTTAGTTTAAAAAATTTTTAATAGATTAGAAACCTTTATTTTACTATTTTATATTATACATTCTTTCTATTATTATAATAATAAATATATTTTATAAGATATAAAAAAAAATATAGGCAAACAATTATTAACAAAATAATAATAGTTTTATTTATAAATATAAAATTTACACGGTAGGCGCGATTTGAACGCGCAATATGTCTCCCACCCAAAAGGAGCGACTGGCCAATTTGTCATCCACCGTAAAAATTATTTTTTTTTTTAATTAATTATATTTTTCATTTTTATTTCTCCTTATTTATATTACTCTTTTATAAATTTTAATGAGATATTTTTGTAAATATATCTAATCTTTTTTATTTCAAATTTCTTAACTATTTATTTTTAATTTTTTATTTTCAGAATTAATTAATTTATAAACTAAATTTTAATAAATTAAAATATATTCTATTTAAAACAGAAAAATAATTTACATAGTAAAACTAGTAATTATAGCTTATATTTTTTTAAAAAAATATCTATTTACTACAAAATAATTATAAAATAAATAATATAATACGGGCACTGTGAGATTTGAACTCACGACTTTTGAAAAAGTATTCGTTTTCAAGACGAACGCCATAAACCAGACTCGACCAAATGCCCTTTAAATTTTTAATACTTATATAAATTTTATTATAAAATAGAAATATAAATTGAAATTGTTTCAAGTTAAGACCTAAGGGAGTTGAACCCTTATAATATCCATTATGAGCGAACTGCATTAACCATTATGCTAAAGTCTTTTATTCTTTTCTATAAACTCATATTTGTTTTTTAAATAAAAAAATTAATTTTTTTAAGAAAGCTAACTAACAGAGAAAAATAAAATATAAAATATAATTTAAAATTGCCTAATTATTTATATTTAATTAAGTTTATAAAATAATAAAATTTTTAATTCTTAAAGGTTTATCTCTTTTATTTTCAAAACCATTTTTAATGTATATTAAATTAAAATATTACTATTGATTTAAAATTTTTTTAGTTTTCTTTAATCTCTCTTTTTAATAATATATTTTCTCAAATGACATATATAAACTAAAGAGCTAAAAATATTTAGTATAAAATGGGTTATATACTTTTTTTTCTATTGTTTATGTTTATATTTTTTGGAATTTATAATCTATCTCAATATTTTAAAGATATTAATTTTATAGTTTTAAATTTAATTTTATTACTAAATTAAACCTAAATCTTAATTATATGACTAATTTAGTAGCTAGCTAAATATAAAAAAAAAAGGGATATCAAATATATAGTTAATTGAGCAGCAAAGGAATCGAACCTTTTACGGTTATTAACCAATTCTTTTACAGAGAACCACCATTACCAATCGGATCACCTGCCCTTATTATTAAAAAACAAAAAACAAAAAAGTTAAATTATTTGAAATTAAAAATATAAATTTTTATTAAAAAGATTTGAATTTGTAAAAAATATTAATATAAAATGATTGTTTTATTACTATTTAATTTTATAAAGTTAAGAGTGACAAACCTATATTTAAAATACAAATTTATTTATTAAGATGTAAAATATAAAATTATAACTCTAGTTCCTTTTAAACCTGTAATTATTTTATAAGTGATTATTATAAATTGAGTATACTTTATATTTATATAATAACTGTATTATTTAATCATTAAAAAAAAAAAAAGATAGAAATTAGATAAATTTATGTCTGAAAACACCTGGACTTGAACCAGGACTTTCCCCTTAAAAGGGGGACACTCAAACCACTCGAGTTCTGTTTCCTAGTTAGTTATTACACTTATATCTATAATTTTCTATATATATATTTATAAAAAAAAAAAATAAGATTAAATTTTAAATAAAGATAAAGTATATAGAATCTAAATAAAAAAAAAAAGTTCAATAAAAAAAGGAGTTAGAAATAAAAAAAAATGATATATAAAAATAAAATTATACTATAAACAAAGTAAATTTAAATTTGTGAAAATAAATATAAATAATAGAAATTAATTATTAAATAACTTTTTAAATAAACTATTTTTATTTAAGATCTAATTTTAACTATAAAATTAACTGAGTTGACCAGACTCGAACTGATATAAGCCATTACCAAAAAATGGTGTTTTTCCAAATTAAACTACAACTCAAAAAATATAAAATACTGATTTAACTGGTCTATATCTAAATCTATAGTAATGACTAAAGTTCTAATCTCATTTTTTATATATATTTTATTTTAACAATAATAAGTTTATTGCTATAAGCCGAAAACTGGACTTGAACCAATATTTAAATCTTACAAGGAATTTGTTTTACCAGTTAAACTATATCGGCACTAAATTAAATTTAATTAATAAAATAAATTGCTATTGACTATTAATATAAAATTTGTACTAGAAACTACTATAATTTTTTAATTCTTATTTAATTTATATAAAAATCTTATTCTTAATTAATTTATTTTTTATCTATAAAAAAGATGCCTATTTTAAAATAAAAGGATCTTTCAAATAAAGCTAAAACTTAGAACCTCTTTTAATTTAATAATTAATTATTCAGATTAATAAAAAGTAAACATTTTAAAGTATAACAATATTGATTAAATAAACCGTCATTTTTTTTAATAGGTATTGCATTGCTAAGATATTTTATATTAATAATTTCTGTTCTTTATATTTGTTGCCTCGGGAGAGAATTGAACTCCCATCTCAATTTCTTCAGAATCACGCTTTGACCACTAAGCAACCGAGGCTTTATTAAATGTTAATATTTATTGGCCTTATATATTTATTTTTTATTATTTGTTTGTATATTTGTATTAATTTATCTTTTTATTATTTTTTTACTTAAGTAAAAACTAACTATATTTAAATTAAAAATATAAAAATAGTTAATTAATTATATTTAAGGTGAAAATAAAAATATTACTAAGAATTATTAATTTTACTTACTAATTAACTTAAATTTTTTTTAATCTAAAAAGAAAAAATATAAAAAATATATAGATATATTTATATAATAAAAATAAAATTCATAAATTTCTAAAATAACATTTAACTTCTAAAAAGATAACTATAATTATATATTAATCAAAAAAAAAAGCGATAAACTAAATAATTTTGATTTTTATATACATATTCTATAAAAATTTAATTTGACAATAGTAATAAAAAATAAAACTGTTTTTTTTAGATATTAACATAAAATAATAATAATAAAGATCAGTTTAATTTTAGTTTTTTTTGGAGAAAGATAGATTTGAACTATCATATTTGTAATGCAAATACAACTGATTACCATTATCAGATTCCCCCTTTTTTAAAATATTTTATATTTCTTAAAAACAAAAATTCCTTATTTATAAAATTAAAAACAACCTATAACATCAAGTTTCTTTATAAATTAGTACTGCTAAACTAAATATTTTACAATATGTTCATTTGCAGCCTATCTAGAAATGTTCTATTTCTTAATTAATGTATATTTATTACAATTATTTTATAGTCTCTTATCAAGTCTAATAAAATAAAGGGTAAATATTCATTTTTTTTAGTATCTAGGGGTTAGATTCTTGCTTTATAGACATTCAGCACTTATCTATTATGTTTGTGGCTACCCAACTATGCATTCCTACATTGTCACCCTTTTTTCTTAATAAATTTCTTTTTATTATTAAGAGTAAACTTTTATTTTAAGTTTAAAAAGGACTTTCCCCCTTTTTTCTTTACTGTTGTCTTCAAGATACTTTGGAGTCCCTTACAATAAGTACAAACAATTGGTACACTAGAGAAACACAGCCTATTGATCCTTTCGTACTGGAAGGTCTGCCCCTTTTTACTAATTATCCCTCCAGAAGATAGGGACCATACTGACTCACGTCGTATTAAACCCAACTCACGTACCCTTTTAATCGGCGAACAGCCGAACCCTTCCAAGCTTCTTCCCCCGGAGGATAGGATGAGTCGACATCGAGGTGCCAATCAGCTGAGACAATGTGTACTCTCGTCAGCTATCAGCCTGTTATCCCTAGCGTAACTTTTATTAATTGATCCCCGTCTATCCCATATTATAGCGAGGGGTCACTATGCCCTACTTACGTATCTGTGTGACTTTTAGGTCTTTCAGTTAAGCATGCTTACCGCCATTGAACTATGCACAACCCTTCACTGGTTGATTGATCTCCATTCAATTTCTAGCTATACCTTTGAAAATTTTATATTGTTATTATTTTTAGGCTAACTCTTGTTCCTAAATGCTTTGTTTTTGTTAAACTTAGCTTTCCATCAATATATTATATCTAAATTAGAATTTAAAGTTAAATATTGATAAAAATAAAGGGTCACTAATATTCACAGCTGCCAATTAAGGCCTAAAATGATAATTATTCTATAAAAATAATAACATTATAATTATGAAACAAAAAAACAAAATAGAAAAGTTAGTGAACATTAGCTAAAGAGAAAGTTTTTATTTAATTTCGTTTAATTAATAAAAAAATGTTGTTTATTTTAAAATATTAGTTTTTTATAGTAAAAGTTTTTATACCATTTAAGGTTGTTTCACTTTTTTTATTAATTATTACTTTCCTCTTTTAATTAAAATTTAATATTAACAAAAGAGAAAAAGTTATTTGTTTTATATTCAAAACAATAAAAATTGTATAATTTTATTGTTTATTTTTATTTTTTATAAATTTTATTATTTATTTTGAATATTAGGTCCTAAAACCTTTATCTTATTTAAATATTTGGATGTACTTTGCTACTCTATTAAAGACGACCGCCCCAGTCAAACTGCCCATTAGTCAACTATCCCTTTTTTTTTTAATTTTAAGGTAAACATAAACCCAATCTAAATTATAAGGTTTCCAAAATTTGTCTCTCGACTTCCCTATTTACTATTAATTATGACTGTTCTAGATTCATATGATAACTAACTACAGTAAAGCTGCATAGGGTCTTCCCGTCCCCCTGGAGGTAACACGCATCTGCACGTGTAATTCAATTTCACTGAGCAAGTTGTAGAGACAGTGAGGCCATCGTTACATTATTGATACCGGACCACATTTAATGGCCAACTGATTTTGCTACCTTAGGATCCTCATAGTTAAGACCGCTATTAACCAGATTTTTGATTAGTCACAGTTTCCCATAACCGCTCTTATATTAATGGCATCGGGCAAATTTCACACAGTATACTATCATATTAATGATTGCACTGTGTTGTGTTTTTAGTAAACAGTCGTGGCCTCCGATTTTGTGCCACCACCTTATCTAATTAAATTTAACAATCCGGACTTTTATAATTTTAATTAAATTGTGGTCCCTCTTTTCGTCAAACTTATGAGGTGAATTTGCCGAGTTCCTTAACAACTTTTAGCTCTACGCCTTAGTATTCTCTACCTACAAACCTGTGTCGGTTTAGGGTACGGTAGAAATAGTTTTATATTAACAATCATTTTTAAGAAATAATTATATTTCTTCTAAATAACAAGAAGCTCAGATACAACATATTATTTTTGTTTATGAATATTTTTAATTATATTTCTTAAACCCTATTTACATTTTTAATGAAATACATTAAAGTTATATTTAAAATTAATTATAATTTTAGCAAATAAAAGTTATATTTAAATAGTTAAGTTAAAATAACTTATAATTATTAATAAATATAAACTAAACATAAATAAAAGATATCTTTTTTTTCTATTTTTTTGAGAGTATTCTAATTTTAAAATAAATATTGTCCTTAAATTAAATATATTTCCATTTATTTTTAGTTTTAGGAACCGGATAGTTCCTTTAACCGTTTGTAAAATAAATTAATTTTGATTATAATTCCTAGTAACATCATTTATTTATAATTACTTATAACAAATCACAGAACTAGGTATTAATTAACTAATAAACTCCAAATAGGCAAAATCTAAAATTATGTTAGATAAAAATAAATTTTCATTTATTAAATATAGATTTAGAGAGTGATATTAGCACCACTTATTCTCTTCTATAATAAAATAGATAAAGATATAAGCAGAGATTAATATTTTAAAAAAACCTTTCACTTTATTTATTACATAATTAATATACTAACAGTTATTCGGCAATATTTGCCAAATTTTTGAATATAAAAAAACAAGTAAAAAAAATTTTTTACTTATAATATTAATTTCTTGGTCCATTAATAAAAATCAATGGACTTCCTATTAACTACTCATCAGCCAAAACTTTGGTTTTGGTCCTTAGAGGCCGCATTCACACAAAACGGATTAACCTTTCAAATTTGCAACCCTTTTGTATTCGGCGAGAAGTATTATAACTTCTTTTTACGTTACTCATGTCAGCATTCTCTCTTCAGTAACCTAAAAAACAATGAAACACTGTTTTATTATAAGTATGACTGAATGTTCTACTACCTAAATTAAGAATAAAAGGATAAAAATATTATTTATAAATATAAATTATTCATTTTAAGTTTAATTTTTTTATTCTTAACCAACACGATATCGGTTGATTGTTTAAGACCCGTTAAATTTTCGGTGCTACTATCTAGACTGCTGATGCGTTGTTACAAACGATCATTATAAGTAGCGACTACCAGGCTCACTTCACAGCTGTATACGATATTGCTACATCCTTAATTTCACTTAACAATCATTTGGGACCTTGATCAGTGTTCTCGGCTGTTTCCGTCTTGACTACCCAACTTAGCATGAGTAGTCTGAATATCTACCATCAATTTATGTAATTCCGAGATTCGCTTCCAAAGGTAAGATTTTCTAGGTCCCCACAACCTAAACGCCTAAAAGATTGAAGTGATTAAATTAATCACAGCTCTTAAACTTGTTGGGAATTGCCTTGCTGTACCTCCATAAATTTTGTGTAGACATCATACTTAAATATGTTTCGGTAGAAAACCAGCTAGCACCAGGTCAGATTGGCATTTCACCGCTTACCAAGACTCATCGGAGAATTATGCAACATTCACCCGTTCGATCCATTATAATCTGGCCTTGGTAAGATCACCTGGCTTCGGGTCTAATAGAAGTAACTTATCCATCACTATATTTATTAATATTATTTAGTATAATATTATATAGTCCAGTCGCTTTCGCTAGGGCTATCAACCTTGCTACTCCTATTAACTTGCTGACCCATTATGCAAAAGGTACGCCGTCATTCTTTAATTTATTAAATAAGAATTTCGACTGCTTATAGAGTTACTAATTCATGATCTATTTCATCCATTCCTTAAAAAAACAAAATTTTTTTAATTCACTTTTTGTATACCACTTGCTTTTCAAACTTTTCCTTTACAGTACTTATTCACTATCGCTAAATTTATAATACTTAGCCTTAGAGGATGGTTCCCCTATATTCTGACAAGTTTTCTCTCATCATACTTTTTAACAGAATAATTAACTAGGATCAATAAAAGTTTATTTAAATTTTAAAAATATAACTTAACAAATTAATTTTTTTTATTATAAATATCTTTATTACATTATCTAGTTATTTTCCTTTTTGCAATTAATTTTATAAATCTACAGGACTTATTAATTTTTGACCTTCTTTAGAGCACACATTTTTTGGTTTATAAAAAAATTATGCTTATTTAAACTTAATTAAATTTTTCAATTTATAATTTTAATTTAGGCTAATCTGATTTCACTCACCATTACTTTCAGAGTCTCGGTTGATTTCCTTTCCTTTCCCTAATAAAATGTTTTACTTCAGGAAGTAATTTTTTAAACAAGGTTTACCTTAGGATTGCTTTTTTTTCAAAATCAGAAAATATTTCTATTTCCTTGAAGCTTTTGGTTTATAACCTCCTTTTTTATAAATTTGCCTTAGTTTTCCTTAATAACCCCTTTGAAATACTTTTTTTTATATATTAAAATATATAATCTTATTTTTGATGTTATAACAATATTGTCATCGATACTTTTAAAGTAGATTTAATTTTTTTAGTATCTCTTCTTTTTTAAAAATTTTATTTTTGTTTATTTACAATATTTTTGTTTTATTTTTACTTTTATTATTTATAAAAAATTTTGTTTTGTTTTTTAAATATCAATTTCTATAATAATATTATTTAATAAATTAACGTTTAAAAATAGATAGTGATAAAATAAATTATTTTAAATTAAAACCGAAAAAAGGAATTGAACCTTCTTTTTACCATCATGAGTGGTATGTTTTAACCCTTTAAACTATTTCAGCTGTGATTGGATTACCTTTTAATAAGGAGTTATAAATTTCAATAAAAAAAGATTAAAAATATAAGTGTTTAACTATTCTCAATAATAAAAGAAAAAATACTCTTTAACAATTTAAACTAAATTTGTTAAGACTGATTACTATAGTTAAATTATTTTTTCTGCTTTTGTTTACTGAAAAAAAAAAATTTGTTTTTTGTTTTTTTAATTAAGATAGGGAAATAATTATTAGTAATAAAAAAAGGATATTTATTTATTTAAGCTTCAGATGTAAAAATATAAAGAGTTAGAATTATTATCTATAGGACTAATTTAGTTAAAATAAACTATTTAAAACTAATTATAAAAAAAAGAATATAAATTAGTATTAGTTCACTGAATTTTATCTAAAATATTAATAAGTTAGGATATAGGATTTATAATTTTAATAACTTAATTTATTTATAATAAATAAAACTAAACATACTAAAGTGTTTTATATTTATTTATTCTATTTCTAATTAAATTTATAAATAAAAATAGCATTAAAGTTAAAATTTTCTAATCTAAATTTATCCACAAAATTATTTTTGTTCTTAAGATATATCCATATTTAACCCAGAACCTTAACATAATTTTTTTTGGTAAAAAATCACAGTTTTAGATATCTTAACTCTCTTTTATTTCATTTTTAATGTTTTCTCTTTTTTTTATAATAAAATTTTATATTTAAAATTTCTTTATATATATTAACAATAAAAAGAATAATAGTAACTAAAATTTAAATTTAAAAAATAAATATAAATAATTTAATTTATTATTAAGATTAATTTAAAATTTTATCTTACAAATATAATTAATTGTTAATTTCTTTTATTATAATAATTAACTAATTTATAAAAAATTAGTATAAAGGGTAAAATCAGAGATTTGAACTCTGAACATTGTCGCCACAAGACATCATTTTGCCAATTAAACTAATCTTACCTCTTTTAAATAAAAAAGAAAAAAGTAGAAACAGCGATAGGGGGTTAAAATTAAAATAACAATTATTTAAAGAAATTATGTCCAGAAGAAACAGTAATACTAAATGTCCCTCTTTTATTTTTATTTGTATATCTTGCCACATCTGAGAAATTAATTTTACCAGTTGCAGTTGCACCTCTTCGAATAGCTTTAACTGTTTTTCGAGGTATAACTCTATGAGTTAATAAACGTCCTGCAACTCTAATATTAACACCAGAAAGGAAAGCAGGTAAGAAATTAAAATTATTATTACCAGTAACTTTATCTAAACTTTTAATAACAGCCTTTTCAAACAATCTTCTAAAAATAAGTCTTAATTTAATTTTATTAATCATAATACCTAATAGATTAACTAAAATGTTACTATCATTATAAGGGTAATGTAATCTAATTAAATCTAATTGAACAGGTTTTTTAAACAAATGACTTAAAATATCACACAATTTTTTAAATTTCAATTTAAAAACTTTAGTAATTACAACATTAGATAATTTTCTTAATTTAATTCTTACATTAATTTTAATCTTTCTGAATTTTCTATATTGTTTTTTAATTAATTTTTTTCTCTTAAACCAAATTTTTTTATTAAACTTATTTCTATTTCCATATTTAAATATTTTTTTAAATTTCAAAATATTGGGTATAAATAAAAAGTAAAACAATTGTATAATTAATTTATCAGGAGTCATAACAAAAACAGGCTTACTAATTAGACAATACATAGATTTAAATGAACCAGCTAATAATTTATAAATATCCTTAATTAATTTATTATTTTCACTTTTAAAATTAAATCCTATTATATTAGAATAAGACATTAAAATTCCTTTTTGAATTTGATTAAAAGGACTCATTGCTTTTAAATATTGATTAATTATTGGTTTTTTCTGTAAATTTTCAGCTAATGTAGAACTGTTGTTAATTAAATTATTATTAATATAAAAATTATTATTGTTCTCATTATAATATAACATTTCCACTGGATTATGTTTAATAGAGACAGCCTCATATTTAGAATTAAACTCTTTATTTTTAAATATAGAATTAAAAGTTTGTTCTATTTTAATTTCATTTGTTTTATTAACATTAAAATTATTAAAAATTTTATTAATTAATAATTTATTTACATGAATTAATAATTGGTTTCTATTATTTTTAACATTATCAAAACTTTCTTTTAAATTTGTATTTAAATTATTTTTTAAATTTTGACTCTCTTTATTATTTAAATTTTCTTTATTTATCACAGGTAATATTTTAATAGAATTTAATATATTATTTTTAAATTTTAAAAAATTAATTATATTTTTTTTAAGGATTATTTGAGTATCTATCTCTTTAATAATTTCTTTACCTTTATAAAATAAATTAATTAACTCTGTATTTTGTCTTGCTTTCTGAATTTTGGTAGTAAATTTTGGGTTTGTACTATAAAGTTTTACTATCCTGTTGTATCGATGTTTAAATCTGAAATAAGGTTGAATTTTATAAAATTGTTTAGGACTAAAAAGTGAAGGGTTCTGTAATAACGAATTTCTTTCAAAAAAAGGGAAAAATCTTTTAACAATATAAAAATAATTTGCTATTTTATTATTTATTTTATAAATCTCATCATTTTTTAATTGTAAGATTAATTCTTTTTTATTATTACTTTTTAAATATTTATTCAAATTTTCATTATATAATTTAATTCCTTTTAAGAATATTTTTACTATTTCTTTAAAGCTAATTATTTTTAAATTAAGATCTTTTTTATAATTAATTAGATTAATATTATTCTTACTTTCATCATTTAATTTCTTTAAAATGATAGGAGTTTTAAATAAAGGTAATTTTCTTTTATCATAATAAATATTATTATAATCATTTTTATTTAATTCTACTTTATTTTTAATATTCATCATTTTTGTTTTTTGTTTTTTGTTTTTATTCTTTGCTCATTATTTAATATTTTTCTAATTTTATCTTTATTTTTATATATAAAAAATAAATTAAGATAACATAAAGAAGAGCCTGATTAAATTATTTTATTTAATTCACTTTAAATTTAATAAATGAAAAGAATTAATTATTAATTATTAGTTTTTAATAATAAATTATATTCACTAGATTTACTTCATTTAATAATACTTTCTCATTTCTAAAATTAGTATGGTATACATTGTTCCATTGTCTAGATCTAATCTTAATTTTAAGAATTGAAATGAGATTTTTTTTTTTCCATTTAGGAAGAGCTAAAAAAATTATATGGATTACTGACTTTTAATTAAGTTAACCTTTAAAATAAATATTAAGTTAATAAATTTTATATTATTTAATAATTATTTTTATTAATTTATACTATTAATTAATTATTTGATAATTATATTTCACATTGGTTAAAATAAAAAGATTGTATATCAAAGTTAATTAAATTTATTGATTTATATAATTTTATAAATTAAAATTAACTTTCTTTAGCTTCTCTTTTATAGTTTAATAAATATTTTATTATATTTTTTTGTTTACTTTAATTGTTTTTTTTTTTAATTGTTTTTATTTTATAATTTAATCGTAGTTTACCTTGTGTTATAATATTTTCTACCTTTAAGTTATATTATTATATATTTCTAAATATAAACATTAATTCTTAAAATTTAAAGTTTGATAAGATATCTTCATAAAATTAGTATAGCTATTGTAATTAAAATACAGACTTATAACTAATTTTAAGGGGATACATTTAAATTAGGATAGGGGGATTTAGATTTAAATAAACTTGTAAAATTTAATAATTATTTAAATTTTTATTTATCTTTCCAGAAGATAATACGAATATTAATGCAGCTAAATATATTATTATTAATCTTAATTCAGAAAACATAGAAGTATCTATTAATATAGGAGCAAAAATTAAAAATAATAAAGATAAAAGACCAATAGTAATATATAGAGAGTAAGTAGTAATAATACCTGTATCTAATTTAGCTATATTTATACCTGTATTAGTTAAAGTATTTGCTAATCCATATGGTCCTAATAATTCTATTGCTCCTCTATCTATTTCTTTAGAGATTAAATATCCTGTTTGTAATCCTCTTGATACAATAAAATGATTATAAATTACATCAAAATAATATTTTCCGTTTAAGAAGCTATATATTTTTTGTCCTAGTCGACTATCTGTTAAATTAATAATAAATTGTGGAGATATATGATAAATAAAAATAGCTGAAGATGCACCAGTAAAACTTAAAATAGCAGGTAATAATTTAATAATAGGATTAATAGAGAATTCAGCTTCAATAATAGAGATATTATTAGGATGAACAAATAAAGAATTTCCAAAGAAATCAGTTCCCACTCCTACAAATAAATCTGAAAATATATAACCAAAGAAAATACTAAATAAAGCTAAAATTAATAAAGGTATCATTACTGCTAAATTAGATTCATGAGAATTTAAATAAGATAATTTTTGACCATTGGGTGTAGTTAAGAATACTAAACTAATTAATCTAAAACTATAAAAAGCAGTAATACCAGCAGTAACTGACCCTAAAATATAAGCATACATTCCTGTAAAACTATATTGACCATAAGCTAATTCTAATATTAAATCTTTACTATAGAATCCAGTTAAATAAGGTGTAGCTAATAAACTAAAAGATCCTACTAACATCACAGAATAAGTAAAAGGTAAAAATTTTATTAAGCCTCCCATTTTTCTAACATCTTGTTGATCAGCAAAAGAATGAATTACAGCACCTGCTCCTAAGAAAAGTAAAGCTTTAAAGAAAGCATGATTTACTGTATGCATTAAGGCTACATTATATTGACTTAATCCTATAGCCATCATCATATATCCTAATTGAGATATAGTACTAAAAGCAATTATTCTTTTTAAATCATTTTGTAATAAACCACAAGTAGCAGCAAAAAAAGCTGTTGTAGAACCTATAATGGTTATTATTAATAATACAGTAGGACTAAATTCTAAAATTGGAGAACATCTCAATAATAAATAAATACCTGCTGTAACTAGTGTAGCAGCATGAAGTAAAGCACTTACTGGAGTAGGAGCTTCCATACTTCCAGGTAACCAAGAATGAAGAGGAATGTTGGCACTTTTAGCTAAAGCACCTCCTAATAATAATAAAGCTATAATAGATATAGATGTTTCATTCATATAAGGAGTTAGTGAAAAGATAGTAGAATAATTTAAAGAACCAAAAACTGCAAATAATGCAAAAAACCCAATACTCATTAACATATCACCAGTCCTATTCATAGTAAAGGCTAACATTGCTGCTTTATTGGCTTGTATTCTAGTAAAATAAAAATTAATAAGTAAATAAGAAACTACTCCAATTGATTCCCATCCTACAAACATTACAAAAAAATTACCACCTGTTATTAATAACAACATCCCTGCTGTAAAGGCTGATAAATAAGAAAAAAATCTCTGAATATGAGGATCTGAAGATAAATAATCTATAGTATAAATATGAATTAAAGTTGAACAATATAATACTGCTAAACCTAAAGATACTGTTAATTGATCAAAATAGAATTCCCAAGAGATTGACATTATTTCTGAATCTACCCAACTACCTAAATTTATATGTACTGGTGAACCACATATCCCTACTTCATAAAAAGCAATAGTCATTAATATTGAAGAAATTATTAAACAAGTACAAGTTATGAACTGAGATCCAGTTACACCTATCTTTCTACCCATAAAACCCGATAAAATTGAACCTAATAAAGGTAATAGAATTATTGATAAATACATTAACTTTTTAGTGAAATTGTACCTCTTAAACGATAGTAAGCAACTAAAATACTTAAACCTATAACAGATTCTGCTCCTGCAATAGATATAATATATATACTAAATGTTTGTCCAGCATTATCATCAAAACCAAAAGAGCTGATTAATACTAATAGCGTCACTGCTAATAACATTATTTCTATGGCTATGATCATAAGAATGATATTTTTTCTATTTAGAATAAAACCTAATATACCTATTAAAAATAAGAATAATGAAAGATTCATAATTTATTTTGTTATTTTATTCCTTATAGTAACTGTTAATAATTGTTTTTTTTTTCTACTTGTTTTATTTCATTTTTAATTTAAGATTAAGATAAAATTAAAAATTTCACTAAAATTCTAATAATAAGGAATATAAAAGCTAAATTAACAACTTTAATAAATTAATTAATATTTACTAAATTAGCAGGTACATTCTTTTTATATAGTCATAAATTAATTAAGTATAATTTTATGATAAAAATTTTAGCTAAACTTTTCTTTTGATATCCTTTTTTTTTTAATAATAGTAATATAAATTTATAAAATAAAAAAGATTATAAATTTATTTTTTCCATTTATATTTTTTTAAGCACCACCCCAGAAATATACAGCTACAAATAAAAATAGCCAAACTACATCTACAAAATGCCAATAAAGTATACTAGCTTCAAACCCTTGATGATGTTGTTTTGTTAATTGATAATTTATGATTCTAATAAATCCTACTAAAATAAAAATTGTACCTACAATTACATGTAACCCATGAAGTCCTGTAGAGGCAAAGAAAGCTGAACCGTATACACTATCTGACATTGTAAATCCAGCTTCGCAATATTCAAAATATTGTAAACCAGTAAATACTAAGGCTAAAACTATTGTAGCAAAAACTCCATCAATTGCTGCTTTTCTATTACCAGCTATTAAAGCATGATGACCATATGTAACAAAAGCACCACTTGATAATAATAAAAAAGTATTAAGTAGAGGTATTGCAAAAGGATCTAAAGGAGTTATACCTAAAGGAGGCCAAGATCCTCCTATTTCAATAGCTGGTGATAAACTAGAATGAAAGAAAGCCCAAAATACAGATAAAAAAGCAAATATTTCACTTACTATAAATAGAACTATACCTAACATTAAACCGTTTTTAACTTGTTTTGTATGATGACCTAGATATGTTCCTTCTGTTATAACATCTCTAAACCAAAGAGTCATACCACCTAATGTTAAAATAAAACCTAAACTTAAAACAGTACCTCCATTAGAATATCCATGCATATATAATACTGCACCAATAGCCATACTTAATAAGGAAAAACTTAATAATATTGGCCATGGAGATGGATCTACCAAATGAAATGGAAAATGTTGAAATTTATTTATTTTCATTCTTTATTTTTTTAAACTTTTCTTTTTTTTAATGACATCGAGTTATATTATCTTTATTATATATATATTTTTATTTATATTTTATATAATTTATTATTTAGATATTAATTAAAAAAACATACTAATGTTTACTCAGATTGCTTAAATTATAGTGTACTAATAAAAATTTACACTACGTCTTTTATATTTTTTATTTGTTCATTAAAAATGGTTGTTTTTTTAGTTTATTTCTATATTAATATAAACTAAATTAAAAAGATAGTAATATAAGAAAGGAATTTATAATATTTAATTATTATTTCATTTTTTTAATTTTGGCTAGTTATATTTTTAAACCAAAAAAAAATTTAATTAAAAATACAAATTCTCATTTCTGTTCATAAATTTAATCTTATAACATATGATGGATAAAAAATATTTCAAAAACAAAAAATGGATATTTTAAATATCCTCTAAAATATTGTTAATTTATAATTTATTTCTTTTTTAATCTATTCATTTATTAGATTAATTACTTAATATATTAACTTATATTTAAATATATTGTAGTTATCATTATTGAGAAGCAGAATCAATCCAAACTAAGAAATCAGGAGAAGAAACAGCTTCTACTACTATAGGCATAAATCCATGCCAAACACCACAAATTTCTGAACATTGACCATAAAAGGTTCCTGCTCTTTCAGCCAAGAAAGATACTTGATTTAATCTACCTGGCACACAATCTAATTTTAATCCTAAAGAAGGAACAGCAAAAGAATGGATAACATCTGCTCCTGTCACAATTAATCTAATATGGCAATCTACTGGTATTATTAGTTTATTATCTACATCTAATAATCGAAATTGACCTAACTCTAAATCTGATTCAGGTATCATATACGAATCAAAATCAATAGATTCTCCACTATCTGTGATGAAATCAGAATATTCATAAGACCAATACCATTGGTGACCTACTACTTTAATAGTTAATGTTGGTGAAATTACTTCATCCATTAAATATAATAATCTGAAAGAAGGGAAAGCAATTGCAATTAAAATGAATGCTGGAGAAATAGTCCAAATTAATTCTAGTACAGTACCATGAGTTAAATATTTAAGTGCAATAGGGTTTTTATTTGAATTATAGTAAAATATAATTGAGAATAGAAACCAAAACACTGCAAAACAAATAACTACTAAATAAAATCCTACTGTATTATGCAATGTAACTAGACCTGTATAACCAGGTGCAGCACTATCTTGAAATCCTAATTGCCAAGGTTCAGCTACATCATTTAAAATAGGATTAAATAAACTATAAAAGAATCTCATTTAAATTTTTTAATTTTCACTCTTAATTTACTATTTTCTCTTGTTTAATAATAGACATTTCTAAATTTTATTTATCAATTAAAGTTAAGATTCTATAAAAAATATATACTACCTATTTTATTTTAAAATTTTAGATGCTTTTTTTTTTATTGGAACAATGAGTCCCTATATTAATCTTATATTTCCTATAACTAATGTTTAAATTTATAACTTTCTATTTCAATTTAAATACTAATTCAAATTTATTAACAAAACAAAAAAATAATATACTTTAAATTTAGTTTTAGATTCTGTTGTTTGTTGAATCTAATTTATAATAAATAAAAACAAAAAAGAAGATAAGTCTAATATTATAGAGATAAATGCTTGAGGGTTTGTTACAATTCTAACTATTTTTTTTTTTCTAGTTTTTTTTTTTATAGTTATTATTTTTTTATTAATATGGTGTTAGTTAAATAGCATCTTAAGATTGATCTTTGTGGTAAGATTCTTATATTCTTATTAATTTAATAATTATAAAAAATTTTTTTTGATATAATCTAAAGAGTAAAGGATTTGAACCTTTATTAATAAAAATAAAAAACAAAATTTAAAAATTGAAAGCCTATAATTTTACTCTAACTTTCTTATAACTTTTATAGTTATTACCTTGGCTCTTTCTTTACTATCTCTTAATAATTAATTAAAAACAAAAAAACAAAAAACAAAAAACAAAAAACAAATAGTAAAAACTAATATTAAGGGGCTTAATCTTTCTATTTATTATTTATAATAAAATACTATTAACTAAATATAAAATTATAAATTTTCAATTATTATATATAAGCATTAAATATATATTCTTTAAATAATAAAAAAAATTATTAATGACATTAATTTTTATTTTGTTAATGTAAAATAGACAAAAAAAGATAAATAATAAAGAATTATTTTATACTTATTGTTCATTTGATGTTGCAACATCTATTTACGTATATTCACTTATTCCAATTAAAGGTACTATTATTAAGAACCAAGCAAAATAAAGGGCTGTTGAAAATTGACCTATTTCTAAGTAAGGTGTTTCAGGATATTGAGAACCTATCCACATTAAGATAATAAAATCAACAACAAAGAATCAGAAAGCTAATTTAATAGCTGCTCTAAATTGATTACCTCTCTACGTAACTTCTTCTACTTATTTAACATTTGTTGAAACTCGTTTATTATTCATTCTATTTCGAATACCGGCAATGATAATTTGACCTTCAGGTCTTAAATGTATTCCATCTTTTTTTAGTAAAACAACCTTTTTCCAATCCTGATAATCTAATTAAATTTTAGATAAAAAGTGTAAACTATCCAGAAAGGGTATGAAAACTTTTAAATTATAATTTAATTGTGAATATTTGAATATATACAAAAGGTTTATAATATTTATAAATACTTTTTGTAGATACTTTAATAGGTAACTTTGTAGAATTATATTTAAGTTTACATGAAATTACAAATATTAATATGTAAAGATATTGAGCAATAACTTCAATGATTGGTTTTTGATTAATTGTTTGTCCTAGACCCAATATTAGTGTAGAAGTAGTCTAAAATTTTCAGTTGAATAATATTTAATTAAGGGGTTGGGCAATAGGCTGCACAGTAAGATAACTTGTTTGCCTTTACCTACATCAACGGTTTACTAAAGTATTAATAGGAAAACTTCCTTTATTTACTCTATTAATTATTCTTAGCCAAAAAGAGGGTTAAATTTTGAATTGTTAGAATCAGTCGCTAAATCAAAGAAAGTATTTTCAACTAGACCGATAACTGGTACTAATACAAGGAACCATGCGAAGTAGAATGCTGTAGCTATTTGACCAATTTCAATATAAGGTGTCTCAGGATGTTGTGACCCAATCCACATTAAAATTAAGAAATCTACTACTAATGACCAGAAAGCAAATTTCATAAAAGGTCTGAATGTTGAACCTCTAACTCTAGATAAATCTGTTAAAGGTAATATTAATAATATTAATAAGGATCCAAACATTGCAATAACCCCTAATAATTTATTTGGTATTGATCTTAATATAGCATAAAATGGTAAAAGATACCATTCTGGCACAATAGAAGCAGGAGTTACCATTGGGTCTGCTGGTATATAGTTATCTGAATGTCCTAATAAGTTAGGATAGAAGAAAACAATAACAGATAATACTAAGAAAAATGCAAATATAGTCACTAAATCTTTAAACATAAAATATGGATGCATTGCAAGTCTATCTCCATGTGAAGAAACCCCATTAGGATTATTAGATCCATGTTCATGGATAGCAATTAAATGTGCTACACTTAAAGCTGCTAATAAAAAAGGTAATAAATAATGTAATGAAAAAAATCTATTTAAAGTTGCATTACTTACACTAAATCCACCCCAGATTACAAATTATTAATGACATAATATTTAATTACATCTTCATTGTCTCACGACAATGCTTAGACTATGTATTCAACCAAATTATAAAAATAAATAGGTTGTGGGGGTATCGTGTCAAGCTTATTGTTGGTATAACTCACTCATTAGTCGTTGAACGTTCTTGATCCTTTGCTCTTAAAACAATAAATACCGAATCAAGCTTCGCTGCAAATTGTCTTAATTACGGGATAAATAAGATAAAGATGTTTTTGCAATTTTCCCCATTTACCTATAAAATATTACTATTTTAAGGAGCCTATTTATCACAAATGTTAGTATTTTTTATTTTTTGTTTTTTGTTTTTTGTTTTTTTGTTTTTAATTTTTTGTTTGTTTTATCTTTTATAATACTATTAAGATGCCTTAGTTTACAATTTTCAAATAGTAATAGAAAAAGGATAAAATAAAAAAAATATTATAGAGGAAAGTTAAGATTACTATAACAAGAATTATTACGTAGAATTATTAACCATTTTAGATAATGTATATACTTTAAACCAATTAAAGGATGTAAACCAGATAACGAGAAAAAATTAATAACTTTTTGTATTTCAGTTTTAGAACTTACAGAAAATTGATTATACACATTTTTTTCCGTGTAAATTTTTTTTCTACTATCAAATAACAATTTAAAGGCTTCAAATAACTGAATATGTACTCTTTGTTTTAATTGAAAACATCCCTCATTATTAATATTAACAAAGAAAGAACCCTCAGCCATTGTAAATCCTACAATCCAGTTTTTAAAGAAAGCTAATTCAATATAATTTGAGGCTGTTTTAGGTAATAGAACAAAAGTAGGTAATTCTTTTATATCAGGTATTTGATCATAAAATTTAGTATCATTTTTAAAAATAAACAAAGCTAGTTCAAATTGAGATCTCCGTGTTTCAGTTAAAAAAAATATACTATTATGTAATAATAATGGGAAAAGAAGTTCTTGTAAATCTGTTCTATTAATAATTAATTTACAAATTGGATTTTTAAGATCTCGAGATATAGAAATTTTACCTAATTTTAAAACAGAATGAATGTACTCTAAAGTAGAGATATCCTCTAAATGTATTTCAATTACCAATTTAATAGCTATAAATCCTTTAGTAGTTCTAGTTATTTGAATATAACCATCCCCATCAATTAAACCCACTAAAAAAGCTAAAAATGAATAAGGAATTGATAAATATTCTCTTTTATGTAATCTTAAATTTTTTCCTTTTTTAATAGCATGAATACTAACTGTACCTATAGTAGGCAACACTGGAATAATCGTTGCCATTCTAAGGTACTCTGTGATATTTGTTAACTCTACAATATCTTGTCCAAAAACAGGTATTGCTGATAATAAATTAGTAATAACTGTTGCACCCCAAAGTGACATTTGTCCATAAGGTAACACATACAAACTTACTTAATATGAATGAGAAAGCACCCATAAAAGCTAAAATAACTTTGATTTTGTTTATTTTATTAGTTATAATTTATAACTAAAAGTTTCGACTGTGCATTAAGCATCATTTCAGACACCCATTAGTGATCCAGTCTGTCGCGATCATTTAGATAACCGACGATCTCTAGTTTTTAAGGATAAATAGTATACTAATAAATATCTTTTCTTTTATTAATAAAATAATCCTAAAAACTCTTTGATCGTTTTCACTAACATTGCCAAAGAAATATAATTATTTCTTCAATATCCCTATCGGGTTATTCCACTTTATTTTCCGGTTCCAATATAATGACTATAGGTTCCAGATATCTTAATAAACTAATAAATTATAGCTTACATTAAGAAACTATTTTTCTCTAAAGATTGCATAGAAATTTAAACTTGTGGGACTATAATCTAAATTCAAATTTAACAATATTTAATAATTCAACGTTTTTTTAAACATTTTTTTTCAGTTTTTAATGCTCTTCTAATTGTTTTTTCATTACAATTTAGACATTTGGCTGCGTCAAAAATACTAGGGAATTCTCCATATACTGTATAATCCAAGTTATAGACTAATAAACCTTTGGAATATTTTTTCATATTTAAGATAGAATGTTTAGAATCAGACGGCTTTTCTCTAATTAAAGCTTTAGCTCTAATTATCTCTATAGTTTCTTCACTAAGCTTTTTTCCTTTATTTAAATTACCTATTTGTATACGCCGTTCTACACTATAATTAGACTTCATTTTTATTCTAGTCATTTCAGTATGTTTATAACCAAAGCTTGAACCAGCTTCAGTTAATATATTATAATTAGGTAACAATGATTTCAGATAAAAGTCTTCCAAATCTAATAAATTTTTATTATTTTCTTTAGTCACTATTTCAGGAAACAATTCTAATATTATAAAAGCAAATTCAGAGATCTTATATTTTTTTACAGCTGCTTTAACTATTTTACTACCATTAAAATTAAACAAATGGTTAGAAAATCTAGCATAGAATTTATTTGTAGAAGCAGATCCCACGTAAAAATCCAAAGTCACTTTATTTAAAATTAAATATATACCACTCAGATTTCTAGTATCTGATCTTATTTGGTTTTTTGTAGAATCCAAATCTAAGTATTCATAAAAATATACCGGTTTTAAATTTTTATCTTTAAAAAATTCAATTAGAGTATTGCTAATTTGTTTAGTTGTATCAAAAAATATGGACTCTTTTTTATCAAATGAATGGTTTTTAGTGGATAAACTAGAACTATGTCTTATTGTTGTTAAATTAAAATTGTTAAATTTTTTATAGGGTAATAATAATCTATTATTACTATTATACCCTTTATTGTATTTAGATCATTTTGGGCTATTTTCATGACCCAAGAAGGCAATAGCCATCATAAGTATTAAAATGATTACTCCTATTGACCAAACTAAAACTCTAGGAGTTTTATATGAATTATAATATAATCCTCTTCCCACATGCATATAAACAAATATAAAGAAGAAAGAAGCTACATTAGCATGTGTATATCTAATTATCCATCCATTATTTACATCTCTCATAATATGTTCTACACTATTAAAAGCAAAATCAACATTAGGAGTATAATGCATAGCTAAAAAAGCTCCAGTTAATATTTGTATAATTAAACATACAGCTAATAAAGAACCAAAATTCCATAAATAACTTAAATTAGCAGGTTGTGGTGAATCTACTAAATAAGAATTTAAGAATCTAAGTAAAACTTGTGTTTTTAATATTCTCATTGTTATTTTTGTTTCCTTTTATTTATTTCATTTAATATTTTTTTGGGATATTTTTTTTTTCTTTAATTATTTATTTTTAATTATTATTTTTTATTTTTAATAAAATAAAAATTTAAAGAAAGATAAAAATGAATTAAAATAGGTTATATTTAAAAAAATTAAATATTTTTTTTTTTAATTTTAATTATAACCATGATAAAATATCACAACTTTAAGGAATATTAACATATAAATATACTCATATATTACACAATTTAAAATTAGCTAATAATAAAAAAGAAATTATTTATTTATAAAGGTAATAATTATTTTTACACTATAACTAAGTTATATAAATTTGTTAGTTATATCATAATTATTTTTTATTACCTTTTTTTTTATTTCTTTTATTATTTTCCTTTTTCTTATTTATAAAATAAGCCTAAGAAGATTTGAACTTCTACGGATTCCTCATCAAGAAATAATTCTACCATTAAATTATAGGCTTTGATTATTAAGATTAATTATTACTTACTAAACTTCTTTTAAATTACTATATAAATATGTTTAAAAATAAGGGGATTATACTAATAAAAAAATTAATAAGGTGAGATATCAAAAGCTATTAAAATACTAGGGATAAGTATGATAAAAGCAACGGCTACTGGTAATAGGTTTAACCAACACAAAGAAATTAATTGATCATATCTTAATCTAGGTAAAGTTGCTCTAAACCATACAAAGAAAAAACAAAAGATACAAGTTTTTAAACCTAATATTATTGCTTGAAGATTTAAGAAAGAATCATTTACAAATAATTCAGGTAAATTATATCCACCTAAAAATAAAATAGCTGTTAAACAACTAAATAAAACAATAGAAGAATATTCACCTAAAAAGAAAAAAACAAAAGGTACTGATGAATGTTCAGTGAAAAATCCTGCTACTAATTCTGATTCCTATTAAATTTAATTCTTTTATTTGTATAGTGCTTCTCTTAATTAATTATATATATATTAAATTAAACCTATTTAAATTTCATATTAAAAAGAATTTATTTATAAGATTTAGAAAAAAAGATTTACTTTGAAAAAGTCTTCTTGATTTAATATAAAGAACTGATATAGAATCCCCTTTTTTTTAATTTAATAATATCAAAACTCAAATGCAAATGGACTTTATTCTTTTTTTTTTTTATTATTTCCCTTTATTTCTAATCATAAAAATTTTTTAAATCTAATAAATTTTTTGTTTTTTGTTTTTTTCTTTTTTTTTCATATATATGTCCAAAGTTAATATTTTTGTTTTAATTATTTTTTGAATATATATGTTAATTTATTAAATCAAATTTACTAAGTGGTTAAATAGTATCTAGATTTTGATGTTTATCATATTTTTTTTTTTTCATTAATATTACCTAATAAATATATTCTCATTATTTTTCTATGTGCTCCTCTATATAGTTAAATTCTTATTTATATATTAACTTAATTAATTAAATTTATTCTTTTTTTAAAGATAAACAATTAATAATTTTTATATCCACAAACTTTAAAAATAACAGAAATATTGTTAAATTTTGAATTATAAATTTAAAATTAGCTATCTTTATCTTTCATTATTATAATCTTAATTTATAAACTAACTAAATCCATTTAAAAGATCAGTTTTTGTTAAAAAAAAAACAAATAACAAAAATATAGATTAAAATTTTATTTTTATTCTGCACTTATAAGTAAAAAATCCCTAGAAACCTGAAATAAATTTAAGCTCTATTTAAATTTCTTCTAATCTAAAAAGATAATTATAAAATTTAAATGGTTATAAAAAAATATAGAAAAATAATAGAATTATTCTTAATACAATAAAAATGTTGATACTATAAACTATACTGTTAGAGCAAAAATAATAAATATAATAAAAATAAGGATAAGTGTATAATAAACCCTTATTCTGACTATCTAGTTAACAATTTAATAAATTGAAATTACACAATAAGGATTCTTTATCTTTCAATAAAGATTGAACTATCTCATATTGAATAAAAAAAAATATTCAATGATCACGTATAGTCTCTGAGGATCCTACTAGGATATAGCTCCCTTGGTTTCCTGCTGATTGTCCATTGTAATATCTTTAAGATTTTTACTAATAAAATATATTATATTTCCTACAAGTTATAATAAAAAAATTTTTTTTTTACAATTTATTTTAATATTAAAAAGTTTAAATTTTTTAATAGTACTTAAAGCTTTAGGAATTTCCAGCAAATAGTGATCTTTATAGAGGCCGAATCTTTAGAATTAGAGATTATAAAAAAAAAAATTGGTTTTTTTTTAAGTTCAGCCTCTTGTAAATCAAAAGGTGTTCTTGATGTTTCAGCTAAAATAGCTATAAAATAGAAAATAAAAACAGGTAATAATGGAATAATAAACCACACAGATTGTTGACTTTCTATAATTGTAGTGAAATTTAAAGATCCTGTTAATAAAATAATAATTAATATTGCTGAACTTAAAATTAATTCATAAGAGATCATAGCTGCTGTAGATCTTAGTGCACCTAAAAAAGCATATTTTGAATTAGCAGACCAACCCGCTAATAATACTCCATATACTCCTAAAGATGATAATGCAAAAGTGTATAATATTCCTAATGAAAAATCAGATAGAGCTAAACCTTGTCCAAAAGGTATTATACCCCAACCTAATAAACTGAAGACTAAAGTAGAAACAGGAGCTAAATAAAATAATATTTTATTTGACTGTGAAGGTATTACAGTCTCTTTTAGAATTAACTTTAAAGCATCTGCAAAAGGTTGAAGTATTCCATAATATCCTACTGTATTAGGTCCTACTCTTCTTTGATGAGCAGCTAATTGTTTTCTTTCTATTATTGTCATAAAAGCTACAGACAGAAGAACAGGTAATATTATACTTAATACATCTATTAAATTAAGTAATATACTTATTATTGTTAACATTAAATTATTTGTTATCATTTTTATTGTTTTAAATTTATGTTATTTCTCATTAGATTTACTATATTTTAATTTTAATATTTAAATATTAATGAAATCACTGTATTTTTAAATATATAACAGCCAAGATATAAAATCAAGTTATTATTCTACAAAGAATTACAAAAATAAGAATAAAGGTATAGAGTGAGGGGGATAAAAAGATTGAAAATAAAAAAGAAAAAACAAAATATAAATATATTTAAACTATTCTCTTATGAAAATTTAAATATTATAATTGAAAAATATAGATTTGATTATATTCTAATTCAATTTGGAAATATCAATCTCCTTTACACTATAATATAAAATAAACATATTTGGATTCTATATTCTATACTAAATTATAAATAGAGAGAGATGAATCCATCCAATCAATTAAAATTATGATAATTTTGGTTTTTTTTTTATTTTTTGTTTTTGTTGTTTTAATTTTTGTTTCATTTTTAATTTCTGTTGTTTTAATTTTTGTTTCATTTTTAATTTCTGTTGTTTTAATTTTTGTTTCATTTTTGTTCCTGTTTTTTTTTTTATTAAATATTTTTGTTTTTTATATTCTCTCTATATTTTAATTTACCTTAATAAAAATATTATATCTTTTAATTTAATTACCTTATTAAATAAAGGATTTTAAATTAAAAAACAGAGTAAAAAAAAAATTTTTGTTTTTTATATTTTATTTACTCTAATTCCAAATTATTTTTATTCTTTTTTACTTTATCTTCCTATCTGAAATCTTTATTAATAAAATAAAAAAAAAAAGGAAATCTTTAAGACTAACCTATATCTTTTAAAATATTTGGGTCAGACTAATTAGATTTGTTTAAGGTTAATGAATATATTAAGGGGACCTCTAGTCAAATTTAACTAATTTAGTTAAATAACTTTAATAAAGATATTTTTGACTTAGTATAAATTTTTGAATTTTTAACAAAGGCTAAAATAATATTTAACTTGTTTGTATTATTATTACAATTATTATATACAATATGTATCTATTTTATTTATCTTAATATTTTACTTATTTTAGTTATTTTTTTATATATAAAAAATATATAGATTAGGAAAATACTAAAAAAAAAGGCAATTGTTAATAATTGACTAGATCTTATAAAGATCTAATAACTAAAAGATTAAATTTAATAAATTTAATCTTTTAAACAAATGTTAATATTAATTAACATTTCTTAAATTTTTACAAATAATTTATCCAATTATATTATACCTTTATATTTTTTGTCTTTAGACAATAAATAAGACAATTTTAATTTAATTAGGTATAAAAAGAAAAAAAAAAAGAATATAGGGGATTAATAAAATAAAATAATGTAATGTTATATTAGTATATAACACTAAATTTATAAGATCAGAGAAAAAACTATTTACCTTTATAACTTTACTAACCTCTTAATATAAAAATAACCTTTTTTTATTAATTTGTTTACACTATAACTAACTGTTAATTTATTGGATTTATATTTGTTAGTTGTTTATTATTAATTAAGCATAAGAAGATTTGAACTTCTACCTATTCCCATTCAAGAAATAAGATTTACCTTTAAAAATTTAGCTTTTATTATTAACTTTTGTTATTTATTAATTTATCCTTTTTTGTGTAACTTAACTTCTTTTAAGGTAAAAAAATTTAGAAACTTTTTTTTTTATTTAGGTTGAAAAAAAAAAGTTTTGTTTTTTTTTTTTTTACTCCAAAAAATAAAGGAATAGTTTTTTAAACTTTCATTTCACCTTATAAATATAATCTAGTAGTTATTAACTAAATCAGGTTTACTATAGGAATTAATATTTAACCTTTTTTATAATTAAAGATATTAGTAGGTATTATTCCAGGAGAATTAGCTAAATGTGAAATAAAATGGGATCTTTTTTAAATTAATATTTATTTACTTAAAGTATTTCTGTTAAAGAAAAAACAAAAATAATTATTTCTATTTATCTATTCAAAAAAAACCAATTTTTTTAATTCTAGTAATTAATATATTCAAATAATTACTAAAATTTAATTTTAGTAATCTTATTTAATTTAAGTATATTTTAATTAAAGTAATTAATTTTTGTTTTTTATATTAAACTTTCAAAAAAAAAAGAAAGATATATTTATCCTGAATTTTTTTGTATTAATTACTAAAAATAATTAATTAAACAAGAAAAATCTAAATTTTAAATTAAAAGAAACTAAAAAAAAAATAGGGCCCTTAGCTTAATTGGTAGAGCACCTAGTTGTCGATTAGGGTTGTCCCAGTTCAAATCTGGAAGGGCTCGTATACATCATATTTATTTAAATAAAATAAAAGATAAATACGCAGATAATATAAATTTAGCTCAAATCTCTAGGATATAAAAAATTTTATATTTTATTATATTAATTTTTCTACTTTCTTCATAAACTGGTTATTATTCAAAACAAAAAAGAAACCTTTCTCAAAAAGATAACCATCTATAATTTAAAAATTATAACCATATTTAGCAGCATTATATCATTATTCATATAAATAGAAACCCTTTTACCAATAGGAGCTATAGGTTTAATACCTGATTTTTTTTAAAATTTAATTGTAGTAATGGTACCTTAATATTTTTTGGTGCTTCAACTTCAAAGATTCCAAAGGGTTTCTTTTCAACAAGGGAAATACCTCCTACAAAATAAATAAGATGACCTAAGATAGGGTATAATTAATTAACAGCATCTCTATAAATATTTTCACCGTAAGGTTTAAAAACATCCACTTAACCACCTATATCTCAATTTTTAATATCATAGAGCGTGGAACCATCAATAATAGGAATTTTAGTTTCACCTAAATAGTTAGCTCTAAAAATAGCAAAAGCTAATGAAGGTAGCGTAGGATATTTTAATATATCCATTCTGAACATTTTAAAAAATTTGGAACTAAATTTATCAATAATTTGATAAAGAGTAATAAATCTTGTTGACAATATTTAAGAGCTTGAGCTTTTAAATTCCAAACCATATTTTTATAATTTGAACAATATTCCTTATAATTATCATCAGAAAATTTCTTCTCATCCTCAGATAATTTCTCCTTATCAGTTGGAACAATGAAACATTAATTATTAGTAATAGGTCCTTCATAATCTAAGGTTATATCAAAATTATTAACAAATAAATGAGGGAATAAACCTTTCTTATCTACATCAAAATTAACTGCTAATTTTTTATGGGTGCAGGCAATAATAGATAGGAGTCTTTAAAATAAATATAATACTGGTCATTATTAAATTTTAAATTTTAAATCAATAATTCTATCGTCTCTAAGAGTAGGGTTAATTTCCTCTGTAAGAGATGAAAGAATAGTCCTCAAGAAAACACCATCAAAATAAGAGAAATTATGAAGATATATTTTATAATGATTATATTATCTCTTCATTAAAAATTTTATAGAAGCAATTCACATCTCATCAGGATTTTTATAATCACTAAGATAAAAAGATGTAGCTTATTTACCATCAAAAATACAAACAGCATATGGACTTAAAACGGCATTAATCTTTCTAGTATCTAAATCCATAGTTAAAAACTTGTCAGATTTGATAATAGAGTTAATAATTGGTTTAATAAAAGAATATTTTCTTTCAATTTTTTTAATTATTAATTCAGCCTCTCTAAATATATGCTGTTGGCTTTTAATAGTACTAGTAAATGTATTTAAATTATAATTATCATTTCTTGTATCAATGAAAGAAAATAAAATTTTATCTTGTAATTTTAATAGGGTTCCTGTATGATTATCAAAAATATTTATATGGTAAATACTATTAAAGTTATCTTTTTTAATTTTAACTAGATTATCAGATAAATAAATAATCTCTCCCCCATAAAGTAAAATCCCTTGTATTATGTAAATTAAATCCAAATAAAGTAAAATCTTTATTATAATCCAAAATTTTACGTCTATTAATATTAACATTCATTTCAGTCAGTATCTAAAGGTAAAATTTTATAAGTGAAAAGAAACTCAGAAATTTTCTTTGAATAATAATTTTCAAGCTTAATATTACAAAAAAAAAAATAAGTCTTCTAATTGATCAAAATCTTCTAATTTAATAGCTTGCATATATGAGATATATTTAATTAGATTAATATCAGTAGAAAATTTAAATTCAATAAGGATAATATGATTATGATTTAAGTCTTTAATAAAATTAAATAAAGAATAAAGAGCAGCAGCTATAGTAATGTTCGTCATAAAATTATTATTACTTTTAAAGTAATAATTTACCCATTTTATGATTGTTGTATATTTGTTATTTTTGTTTTTTGATTTTTATTGAAAAGAGGTAAATAAAAAATTTTAATTTTGCTTTTAGTTTTTTTAGTTTTCATTATAATTAATCCTCTTATTTAATTATAAATTTAAAAAATAAAAATTTGATAAAAAAAGTATTAAATTAATAAAGTTGTATTTTCATTCTTTGTAATAACAAGAATAACAGCAAAATAACCAACTAATGGAATTAAAAATCTAATAATATTGTTCAAAAAATCCTCACTAAGATTAGCAAACTATCTGAAAATGAATATGGACAATATCTTGATTCATAACAGAAGGAAATCTTGAAGCAACCTCCTGATCCTAATTTAAAATTTTGTGTAAAGTTTGAATATCTTGATTAGAAGCATAAATAAATTCATAATAATTATTAATCTAATAAATATTATAGATATTATTAATTCTCTCTTTATTTAAAATAGGATACTTTTTATTAGTTTAATGGAAATTTTGGAGAAGATTAGTACAGTCTTTAATCATATAAATTGAATTTAACTTTGAAAATACATGTAATAGATTAATTTAAGAAATATAAGCAGCATAAAATAATAGTATAAAAACAATAGAATAAATAAATGATAATAACTTAATAATAGCTTTAATTTTAGGAAATATAATTTTTTTTTGTTGGCAATAGCAACTTTGAAGAAATAAGATAGTCTCTTAAAATTTTTAATGATAAATTTGTTCATTTGGAAAATTTTATTTATTTTTAGAAAATAAGGAGTAGAGGATTTGAACCTCTGTCTGTAAAGTGTAAATTTACTGCTAAAACCACTCAGCTAACCCCTTTATAAAGATATAATTTATCTAAATTTAAATAAAATAATATAATAAACAATATCCTTTTTATACTACATTTCTATTAATTATTTAATAAAAAGAAAATATAATAAAATTATCTTCCTAATTTAATTAATTTTGATGATATATTTATTATTGATAACTAATTTCTAAACCTTTTTCCCTAAAATTATCCCTATATTCAAAGACTCTAGAATTATTGAGAAAATTAAAATGTTGATAATGATCACTATTATAAATATTTAATAAGTTTTTATTTGTTATTACCAGCCTCCCTTAAAAAATTAGCAGTTAATGTTAATATAGATAATTAAAAGTTTTTTTTTTTACTTCCTCTATTTATTAATATTCATTAAATTTCTCTAAATTAAATTAGAATAAGGTATCAAAAACAAAAAATAAGTCTATGATACAATTAGTATAAATATCCTTTTTTTTTATTTTTTTAATAATTCTGTTTATTTAAATTTAAAAAGATGCTATTAAAATATTAAAGTTACATTTTTTTATTTCATTAAACCTATTTATTTTATTCGTATTAACATATAGTTATTTAAATTTTCTATTCTAATTATTTATCCTTAAAGTATATTATTTATTAATTAGTAAAATAGTTAAAAAAAAATAATATATCTTTTTTACCAAAGAAAATTATAATCTTATTTGTCTAAATAAAAAAGGGTAAACAAAATAAAAGCGCCAAAAGTGAAAAAAAACAAAAAATAAAACTAAAATAATTCAAAAGAAATATATTCTCTAAGTAATCATAAAATTTTAAAATTCATAACTTACTCTCTAAAATATAAAATTTATTAAATTAGTTCTTTTTTTTGCAACAGGGTTAGGGGGTTTAATAAAGTTATTTTCCAGCAGCACTTTCCAGTACAGCTACCTTGCTATGACTTTTGAGATGTTACTTAAATGAGTTAACTGAAACTAATTAGCTTAATAAAGGTGTTTTGTTTAGATAAAAGACAAATAACAATAAAATTTATTGTATATTAGCATAAAACTACTTATAAATAAAATATAAATAAATATTAAATTTTTATAATCATATAATTATATCTTACAAAAGATATAAATAAGTCTTCCTTTATTAAAGTAATAACCTCGCGGCAATTTCCCTCAAATTAAGCTCCTTCCCAGCGACAGACAGTTAGTTCATCCCGAATGCTTGCTTCACCGTTGCGCTACTAATCAACGATTACTCGAAATTCCTTCTTCATGTCGCCGAATTACAGGCGACAATCCGTTTAAATAAAATAATATATTAACTTTCTTTAATGATTAGCTATTCCTTATGACCCAAAGTATAAAAAAAAAAAATAATCCACTAATTGCTAAATTAAATAGCAAATAGCTTATAGGTCTAGTTTTGCATCACTTTGTAAAAGTTCTCGTGGCACGTCTATAGCCCAGTTCATGAGGGCCATAACGGCTTGTCTTAGCCCCAAATGAAAATATTTAAAATTCATTAATTGTTAAGTATAAATTAACAACAGGGATTTCGTCCGTTAGTGGAGTTAACCTCACTTCTCACGGCACGGACTGACGACAGCCATGCAACACCTGTAAACGAATTTTTAAAAATTATAAAAATTACTCAATTCTGTTTTTCTTATTCAAAAGATATTAGAATAAAATATTCTAATAACAAAATTGGCTATGCAAGAACTGGTAAGGTTTTATGCGTGTTCTCATATTAAATAACATGCTTCACTTCGTTTGCTTCGAGACCGACTAATTTTTTTGGTTTCAGTTTTGCAACCGTACTCGCAAGGCGGAATGGTTATCGTGTTAACATCGTTACCAGTTTTTACTAAAACTAACAACCACCATTCATCGTTTACTGTGAGAGGTACCTGGGTATCAAATCCTATTTCCTATTCTCACCTTCGTTTCTCAGCGTCAATCATTAGTAGATAAAAAGTCTTCACCTTTAGTATTCTCCTTAGTATCTGTGGATTTAACCCCTACTCTAAGTATTATTTGGTTTATCCTCAATTTGATTCTAGCTTTAATTCATTTATTTTTTTTCTGATACACGGATATGCTTTAAATATCATTTATTTTATTATAAATTTATATGCTACCCTTTTTAATATAAAAAAAATTAGATAGTTTTACGCTTACAGAGCTATTAAAAAAAATAAACTTTTAAAGCAGCCTACACACCCTTTACGCCTGATTAAGATGACTAACGTTTGCGTCTCTGGTCTTACCGAGTCTTCTGGCACCAGTTTTGGACAACACTAATAATAAGGTAACATCATTTTTTTCCCTTATGTTATCATAATCACCACATTCATGAGTCATATGATTTCAGTTAGCTAGTTCACTCTTGCGAGCATTGACTAATATTCTTGACTGCTGGTAGTTTACACTACTTGGGGCTTTTCATTCCCAATGTGGCCATCTGCTCTATCAAACATGGCTTTTGATCATAGGCTTGGTAGGCTTTTACCCTACCAACTACCATTAAACAAAATAAATCGAATCCTATAGCAGAAAAGTTCCCTTTTTTAAGTAATAGCTAATTTACCTTTTACTTTCCTTTATAAAATCAAATAACTCTAATTAAACTATTAAACTAAAAATAAATTTTATAATTTAATTTAAAGGGAGGTTTACTTATTTAATTCTAAATTTTTTACCTTTAGAATTTTTAACCTCTTTTTTATATAATTTTAAAAAGTATCTCAAATTTAATTAAATGAATTTATTTTTTTAGATAAACCAAATAAGAAAAATAGAGAAATAAAATCATCTCCGAATTAAGGAGTCTATAGGGTATCTAATTTATATTACTCACCTTTACACCTTGTTCTTATTTATTTTATAATTTTATTTATAAAATCTTCAGTAACAACGATTTGCATGTCTTAAAACTACTGAAAAACGTTCAATCAGAACCAAAATTAAATTCTTACTGAAAATTAGATAATTTTTTATTTTTTTAATTATCATATTTTATTTGCTTTTTGCAATATTTATTATCTCTTTTATTTTTATTTCATTTTTTTAGTATCTTTTTAAATTACCTAATATTTCTACTATTTTTTGTTTTTTTATTTTATTTTTAAGGTAATGTGCTCTATATCTACAAAAGATAATTAAGGTAAAGTGGAATAATATTTGATTTTAATAGATCTTTAGTTAATAATGACTGTGGTCTGATTTTAAATTGTTGTTTAATCCCATTAAAATATTTATTTCTCATTTTTTTATTCAAAACTGTACAGGTAATAAAGGTAAAAATAAAAAACAAAAAATAAAAAAAGTATTTAAAAAAGTAAAACCCCTTTATAATAAATAAATATTTAAATAAATAATTATTATTTTTTTTATAAATGGAATGGGGGTTATATATTTTTATATTATTTAAATATAAATATGAAAAGCATTTTTATTAAAAATAATATAAAAAAACTTAATAAATTTTATCGCTTATTCTTTTAATAAACAAAAGAAATTAAGAATATAATAAAAGGAATCCCATCATAAGTGCAAATAATCCAGTAGCTTCTGCCAAGGCGAAACCTAAGATTGCATAATTGAAAAATTGTCCTTTAAGTTGAGGGTTTCTAGCTGTAGCTAAGATTAATGAACCGAAAACTGTTCCGATTCCTGCTCCTGCTCCAATTAGTCCTGAGCAAGCTAAACCAGCTCCTATGTATTTTGCTGCTGCTAACATAAATTAGTAAAATAAATTACTAAAGATAGCGTCTAACGTATTAAAAATAATTTTACTACTTAATTTAGCTTATTATTAATACTCTTTTATTGTAATATTTATTTAATGTTATTACTATATAATATTTAAGAAAAATTATATACATTATAAAAATATAAATTTTCACCATAGTTTTTAAAAAATTTCCACTCTACTTCCAAAATAAACAAATTTTTAATTTATTTATATTGTTTTCACTTGAAAATTGGAATAGGATTTTTAATTTAATAGAAAAAAAGCTAAAGAAATCTTTCAAATCTATACTCCAGATAGAAACTATATTAGTGATATTTAATTTTTCACTTTAAATTTTTTCTTTACTAAATACCTCTATTTTCTCCTTTAAAGCAAAGCTTTTAATCATAATATTACTATTTTCTTTAATAAAATACCATTTATTATCTTCTTTATATTTAGAAGCTAATTGTATATAATCAGAATATGAAATATTATCTCCGTAGTAATGAAATTTGGGTAATTTTCCTTCATATAAGATATTTTATATATCTCATAAAGTAGAAAAGGAAAAAATAAAATTTTAGTATTTAAACCTTTCAATTAATTTGTTCTAGACTTAAAGTTGATAATATTAAAGTATCTATAAAAAACAAGGTTTAGAAAGAAGAGGCAGTATTTTTTTTAGGTACTTAATATTTTTTTTTTATAATTCCCTAGGGGATTATAATTTTTTTTTATATTTATATTTATTAAATATATATAACTCTAGGGGGTTTTATTTTTATTTTTTAAATTTACTTTGCTTAATTGTTTCATTACTATCAATACTTTTTAAAGATGTTTGTGAATTAGATTTTTTTGATTGATAAAATAAATCTTTAAAATCATCTAGATCCTCGTTCTTATTAAAATTTAAAAAACTACTATTAATAAGATCATGACTAGTTCTTGGTTTTAAAAAATTTAAAGGTTTTTTAAAAATATTAAATTTATTATTTTTGTCTTCATATTCAACAATTAATCGAGATTTTTTACTTTGTTGACTATCTTCTATATGATTTATATTTAAAATTAATTCATCAGTTAATTCATCTTTAAATTTAATTAAATGTTCAATCTGTTCAGTATATTTTTGTATATTATCTTTACATTCTAAGATTTTAGAATTATATTCCTGTTTTGTTTCTTGAATTGTTAATTTATGTTCTAAATCGATTTGATATAATTTTTGGACGATCTCGTTTAAATCTCTTCGATTAAAATTAGTATTAGTTATTGTCTGAATATTTTCATTTAAAAAATTTAATAATTCAGTATCTAAATTATAGTTAATAGATGAATTATTAATAAATTTGTTATAAAGAGCATTAGTACATTCTATTTTATTTTTCATAAATTCATTTATATAATAATAGTAAAAGTTGTTATCTATTTCGTGTAGCTTCTTAATATTAATAAGAATCTGATTACTATTAATATTTTGATCTTTTAATGAAATACTTGAAAAAGTTTCAAGTGTGAATTTATCTCTAAAATTTTTATCTCCTACAGTATCACAGTGTACGTGTGGAAGAATTGTTTTAAAAAAAGGATTATCTAAAAAGTTTCAAACTTTTTCAGAATGAAAGTTTAAAAAAAAAAAAGGAAAAAATATTAATAAAATATTAAATATAATTAAGAATGGATTAATATTATTTTTTTCTATAACTTTAAATTCTTTATTAGTAATCTCTTCAAAAAAAAATAAAAACAGTGTAACACTTACAATATCTGATAGATCAACGTAATTTTCTATATTAGCTTGAATTAGGTTATAACTTAGATGTGTAATAAATAAAATAGAAATTATAATAAAAAAAATATTAAAACTATAATAGTATCGGGCAATAAATTTAATATCTTTAATTCTTTTTAACTTTATTTGAGTATAAAAAAATTCAATACTTTTATATAAAGAAAATAATCTTACCATAAGAGTGAATTTTATATATATCAAATAGACTATTACAACATATATGATAATAATTAAACTATTTAGATGATAGAAATTTAAATCTTTAAAATAATATAGATTTTTATTAAATAAAAAAGAAATTAATGCTAACAATAATAAAAATAAGATAACATATTTATTTTTAAAAATAAATCCACTAAATATGGCCCTAGATTTATAAAAAATAAATAGTTGTTCTTTTAATAGAGTCCTCATATTTTTTTTTTTAATTATATTTTTTTTAGGGGTTTTTTTGCTACTTTTTTTTAAGTTGTTTAAAGCGAACAAACTTAAAGATACTAGTTCACTGTTACTTTCTTCATTTAAAGTAAAAGTGATTATCAGGACAAAAAGTAAATAAACCATACATCTATTTACACTTAAATTATAACTTAATATTATTTTTCTATCAGATAATAATAAGTTTAGAGATTTAAGTAAATCATTAGATCCTAAAGGATAATTAAATAAAAATTTTCTAAAAATATCTTGTATAAATGTCATTTTAAATTTTAATTGTCGTTTTATCATACTTTTTTAAACTTAGTGTTCCAGATCCAATTTCTAAAATAAAACCTATAGTTAATACAATGAAGAATATAATTGCTATAGAGAATCCAAAAATTGAAACTTGGTAAAGAGTAACAGCTATAGGGAATAATAATAATATTTCAAGATCAAAAATTAAAAATAACATTGCTACAATATAGAAATGAATTTGAAATGTTGATCTAGTTTGTCCGTATACAGGACTAAATCCACATTCATAAGCAGATACTTTAGCTTCGTCTGGTTTATGTTGAGATAATAGAACATTTAAAGCTAATAAAATAAATGCTAATAAAGGAACAAATATAAAAAGAAAAAATAGATTATTCATTTAAAATTTAAATAAAGATAAGGATAGTAATTGTGTACTATTTAAGATTAAAGAAGGTTTTAGTATAAAGAATAATATTGATAAAGTTAAACTAGATATTAAAAAACTATGGAAATTAGTTAATATTGTTTCATTTGTATTATTATGTATACTATCATTTTTATTTTCTAAGAATAAAAGATTATTTGGTTTTTCTATAAGATCATTAGTTTCTAAAGTTTCAGTATGAAGTACTTTTATTATTTTTAAATAATATGAGGCACTAATTACACTTACAATTATTGCTACTAAAGCTATAAAATTATATCCACTTTGGATTGCTGAGTATAATACAAATTGTTTTGAAAAAAATCCTATTAGTGGAGGTATTCCAGCCATAGAGAATAAACAAAGAGAAAAACTTAAACTTAATAAAGGATTTAAGAAAAATTGACCTTTAAAGTCAGAGATATATCTTATATCTTTAATCATATCTGATTTTGTTTGAGATATTTTTATTTTATTTTCTATTTCTTGTTTATAATTAATTGAAAGATTTATTACATAACTAAAAGCTATTATTATTAAAAATATATTTAAATTAGTAATTGTATATTGAATAATATAAAATAGAAGTGAATCAATTGATTGTTCAGTATTAATAGCTAAAGCTAATAATATAAAACCAATATGTGATATAGTACTATAAGCTAATAATCTTTTTATTCGTGTTTGAGCTAAACCTACTACTGTTCCTATTATTAAAGATAATAAAGAACTTATTAATAATAAATTTTTTAATAAATAAATACTATTTTCTCCTTTTAATAGGTTGAAAGGTGAGAATAAAGAGATATTAGCTATTATCCCATTAGAAGAAATTTGTGCACTTAAAGAATTTATTGAATGTAAAATTTCAGAATATCCATTTATATTAATAGTTAAAGAATTTAATCCTCCAATAAATCCTATTTGTGTTTGTAATTCTAATAATAAAATTAATATAGCTATTTTTGGCATTATTGTTAACCATATTGTCACTATTGTAGGAGTATCATCATAAACATCTGGTGACCAATTATGTAAAGGTGCTGCAGCTATTTTGAATAAAAATCCTATTATTATTATTATTAAACCTAAACTTAATCCTTGTATGATATAATTTATTTCAGATACAGATATTAAACTATATATTGATTCAAATTGTGTTAAACCTGTAAAAGCATAAATTAATCCTGCTCCTAATAAAATTAAACAAGAGGATAGTCCACCTAATAAAAAATATTTTAATCCTGCTGAAGTAGAAGATTCAGAATCTCTATATAATGTAGATAATACATATAAACCAAATGATTGTAATTCTATACTTAAATACATAGATACTAAATCTGAACTAGAAATTAATAATGAAGAACCTAAAGTACTAAATAAAACTATTAATGAATAATTTGTGCTATTTTTTAAGATATTTTTAGATCCCTGTTTTTGTATTAGAGGCCAACCTATTAAGATTAAAGACGCTATAATTAAAAAAAAAGTTTCTATTAACTGAGATATTTGTGTCACATGAAATAATCCACTATATATACCTATACCCGATCCAATTGATTGAATATAAAGAGAATTAAAAGATAAAATTCCTGCGTATATGAATATTATAGCTGAGATTCTTGTAAAAAAAATAGAGGATATTTTATTATTAAGTGATGGTAGGGCCTTAGCCACTATTAACATTAGTATAGAAATAAATATCATATCTCAGTCTCTTTTATATTTATTTTGTGTAACCAAGTTTTTGAAACTTATAATTATTAATGATAATTTTAATCCATTTTTTTTTTATTTAAATTTTAACTTTATCATAGCAACTTATCTAAATTATTATATAATCAAACTATTAATTAATAAAATTTTGAGCATTTTAGAGAAGGAATATATTTTTGTTTTTTAATTTAGAATCTGAAATTTGAAGGATATCTATTATAATAGATAATCAGATTTTTATCATTATACTTTTTTTTTTTTCATCTGATATTGAAATTAAAAGATCAAAAAATTAATAAATTTTATATTTTATTTGCTAAAATAACAGGAAAACTACTTTTTTATTTATATTTTGATATATATTTTACTATGGAGAGTGATATCATATAATATTAAGATCCTTTAATTTAAGGTATTTGTTAGGGGAATCTATCCAATAATTATAAAGAGATCCTATTAAAGTTATTAATTTCTTTCTTAGAAAACTATTATTTAGATATTTTTACTAGGACAATTAAAAGGTAAAATTATTCATTTAGAGATTTTCTATTAAAAAAAAAAAAAGAAATGTTTTTATTACGAGTAATCAGTATCGAACTGATGATATCTACTTGGAAGGTAAATGTTATACCACTTAACTATACTCGTTTTTAATTTAATATTTTTATTACTCTTTTAAATTAAAATTAATAGAAAACCATTATAAAATATAAAATTTTACCTAATAAAACAGAAATTAAATTAAACTCTTTTTTTATTATAAAAAATGCTAATATTTATTAAATAGGATACATTAACTCAATTTTTGTAATAAATTTTATATAAAAGGTTATAAATTAATTTTTTATAATCCTACACTTTTTTTAAGGTTATAATTTTTGTTTATTAAATTTGTTTTTATATTAATATTATTTTAATATTATATATATATTTGTAATTTGAGTTTAAATTATTAGAATAAAACAACAGAGATTGTCTAATTATGAGAACAACTAATATTTATCTCAAAATGGTTAAACTTTCATATTTTAAATTTTTACTAATATGTTATTATTACGGTAGGGTATAATTAAGAAATATATTTTATTTAGACATCTTATTGGACTCGAACCAATAAACTATTGCTTCGAAGGCAAATGCTTTACCAATTCAGCTAAAGATGTTAATTCTTTCTTTAAATTTTTATAATATATTTAAGAATTATATAGTTATAAACTTATTTAAAATATTAAATATTATTTTTATATAATATTTAGAAATTTACATAATTGGAGATATTCGTACTCTGATTCTAATAAATTGAAATTAAAAAATTTACAATAGTTTATTTTCTACTTTTTTATTTATATTTTATATTTTAATCTTTTTTTTTTTTCAGATTTTATAAAATTATCTAGGGAATTTAACTCTCATTTTAGATTTTATTTTATAAATACTTATATATTATCAAAATATAAATTAAGTATATTATTTTTATTGAATATGAATATATTCAAATTATTTTCTAATTACTAGTTTATATATAAATTTATATTATACTTTTTTTTTTTCTAGCTAATAATTTATAAACTTTTACTAGTTTAAATACCTTTATTTATTCCATTTTATTTAATTATTTCTATGAATTCTCGATATAAACATTTATAAATAAAAAATTATAAAAATACAAATTATGTTATTTAATAGAGTTAAGAAGGAATTGAACCCTAATTTTTTAGACTTTGCAGGTCTACTACAGAAACCATCTGTAAACTTAACCCTTTATATTTATTCTAAGAAATATTTTTAATGCTATGCACTGCAAAATATATTTGATATTTATAATTAAAGGATTCTTATTTATTCTCTTTTGGATTCGAACCAAAATTAACACTTTAGAAGAATGCAGTTCTAACCATTGAACTAAGAGAATATAAATTATATTTAAATAATAATATGATTAAAAAAATTAAAATTTAATTTAGAAAAATTTGAAAGAAGAAAAAAAAATAAAAAAAGATATATTTTCTGAATATTTTAATTATATTTCAATCACTTTTATATAGTTTATAATTAAAATTTAATATTTTAATCTCTTTTAAGTATAATAATTATTTATAAATTAACTTTTTTTTTTGAATTATTACTAGTTTAATTTAAAATAGTAAAATTTATTAAAATCTAAGATTAAACCCAGATATCAATTTTATTTGTTTAAACCTTTTTTTTTTTTGTTGGTTATATCTAGTTTTTGTTTTGATAATACCACTTCATTATATTTAGATTTAATATTTAAATATTTTCTTAGATTTAAATTTAGTTATGAGTAAAGAGACTTGAACTCTTACAATTAAAATTATGAGCACCTAAAACCCACCCGGCTACCAAATTTCGGCATACTCATTTAATATTAAAAAATAAACAAACAAAAAAAGTATATATATATATATTAAGAGTTTATAAAATATCAAATTATAAAAAATGATAGATAGTTTGACTCTTTATTAGACAAGAGTGAGGTGATTTGAACACCTACCAGTGATTTTGGAGATCGCCATACTAACCAATTAATACTACACTCTTTTAAGAAACATTTTTTTTAGATTTAATTTTTATTTATTTTTGTTATTTATATTTTTATTTTACTAACTTAAAGAGAATAAATATAAATATTTGTGTTTTAAATTTTTAATTTTTCATATATTTTTAAACAATTAATTCACAACTACCTACTTTTATTTTAATTTATTCTTTTAATCTATAAATTTAAAGTATAGGGGATTATTAGTTTTTATTACTTAATTTAGTTATATAAGTTCTAATCACTTGTTGAAATGTAAATAAAGGTAAAATATATTTAGATAATATAAAAATTATAGATAATAACACTATAAAAGAAAAAAATAATTGATTAAAGAAAAAAAAAGGTATTAATTGAGGCATGATTATTATATTTGTTTTTAAATTTGCTCTAATTTTTTATTTTAAAAAGAACTATCTCTGCTTACAAATAAGCTTTTATAGTTTAAAACTATAATATATATAAATGAGATATTGAGGGTATTCTAAAATAATTTATTTATTTAGAAAGTTAATTATAAAATATTGTTTAGTTTTTTTTTTTTATTTCTAAGAGAATTTTTTTATTAATATCCTTCTCTTATTAATATCAAAAATTTATATATTTTTTGTTTGTTTTTTGTTTTATTGTTATTTATATTTTTAGTTTTAAATTATTTTTTTTTTAATTAATATTTTTGTTTTGTGTTTAGTATAAAAATTTTTTTTTATAAAGATATTTAGTAATATTTATATATTAGTTATATATATAATTATAAATACTTAAATTAATGTAGCTCAATGGCATCTTTTAAATAAGAACTAACTAATAAAGTGAAAACAAAAGCTTGGATAAGAGAAACTGCAATTTCTAATCCAATTAATGCTAAAAATATTATGAAAGGAATTAAAGTTATTACTGCTACAATTAAGCTACCTGAAAATAATTTAAATAAATATGTAGATAATATTTTAAGTAAAGTATGACCTGCTACAATATTAGCAAATAATCGAACACCCAATGATACTGATCTTGCTAAATATGATACTAATTCTATTAGTACTAATAGAGGTACTAAAGCTAAAGGAGTTCCTACTGGAATAAAGAAAGAGAAAAATTTAATACCATGTATTGATAAAGCTAAAATGGTTACACCAATAAAGATAGTCATACTTAAACCTAGAGATACTACTCCACTTGCTGTTACAGCAAATGAGTAAGGAACATTAGAAATTAAATTACCAATTAAGATAAAGAAAAATAAAGAATAAATAAAAGGAAAAAATATTTCACTTTGTGCCCCTATTTGTTCTCTAACCATTGTAGTTAAACTGGCATATACTGATTCTAAAGATATAGACCATTTATTTGGTATTAATTTTGACTCATTATCTCCATATAAGTGAAAACCTAAAACAATTAATAATATAAAACAACTATATAAGGCTAAATTAGTTAAACTAAAATTCAAATGACCTAAGATAGGAGCATTTAAACCTATTAAACTAGATACTTCAAATTGATTTAAAGGTGATAAAATAAAATTTGCTGACATTTTTTTTTATTATTGTGGACTTGGGGTTATTTTGCAGTTTAATTTTTATTGTTAATACCATTTCAGTATTATTATATATGATTTAGTTGGATTGTTTTTACGTACTCTTTTATTATATTTGTAAGGAAAAATTAGATTTTGTTATTTTAATTAAAAACAAAAAAAAAATAATTAGGGGGATTAAATTATTATTCTTCTATTAAATTACTATCATTTGAATCTGAAATATAAATCATATTTAATTGGTCATCTCTTTCTCTTCTCCTTGCTTCTAGAATTTCTAATTTTTCTAATAGTCACTTTATTTCTAAATTTTCAAGGTAACGCTCTAATTCTAAAGTTTCACTAAAAATTTTGAGGTTTCGAGTGAAATGTTCGCGAGTAGGGAAACCTCCCTGATAATCTAAGTATTTAAATACGGTGCGTGTTTCCATATTTAGTAATTGGACCCTTATTTATTGTTTCTATTTCTACCATTTGTTTAAGCTCAGCGATTTGGCGTAAGACTAATTTACTTAAAGGTAATAAATCATTCCACACCAAATCCCAAGTGAATATATCCATAATACGCAAACGTGTACTTAGATGAAAACCTGGATATAATTGTTCAAATATTTGAAATTGAACATCATATAAAGTGAACCATTGTTCTTTAGGGATACTTTTATCAAAATACTTTAGAAGTAGAAAATCAGCAAATCTTCTTCTGTAATCTTTACTATATTCATTATTAATATCAGTATAATAAACTACCCCCGTTCTTCTAAAGTAATTGTTATACTCAAAATGAAACTGAAATGAAATTTCCTTTCCAATAGGGTACAAATTTTTAGTATAATCATTTGTATTTTCACTATTATTCTCTTCAGGGTTTAAGAATAAAGATTTATTTATTTCTAAATTTTGATTTGATAACAATAAAGTGTACATTATATTAACAATGTAAAAAGAATTTAATATTAAAAATAGTATATTTAATATTAAAATAAAATAGGGTAGCGAGTATTTGTTATTTATTAAGGTATTTCTATTAATTTTTATTGCTTATCTGAGATATAATCTATATATAATATAGCTATAACTAAAGAATAAAAGACAAAAAGTGATAGAAATTGAAATAAGGTCTGATCATATATAATTAGACCTTTATACATATTTAATAATAACACCACATTAAATAGAAGATAGATAAAACCGACACTATAAAACCCAAGGGCAAGTTGTTTTCTAATAAAGAACAATGAAGTCCTTAAAAAAATATTATATATTTTCACTATTAGGTTTATAAAAAAAATAAATAGAGTAAAAAATAGCTAACATTATTATAACTTGTCTATAGTTATTAAATAATTCATTATATATTAAATTAGTCTTTAAAATAAAACTAGCTCCCATTAAAATGATTAGAACTAGTAATGGTTTTATAGACTTAAATTTAATTCCAGAAGGCAACTCTAAGATAAAAAGATACTTTTAAGTAATTTAAAAGTTATTGTTTTCATTTTTGGTTTTTTGTTTTTTTTTGTTTTTTATTAAAAGTTTTAATATTTATTCTGCTAAAATTTTACTACAGAGATAGGAAAACAAACAATATTTGTTATTGTTAAATATATATTTGTTTTTAAATTAAATAAAAACTATTTAATAAAAATTAAAAAGAAAATAATAAAAAAAAGAGTATTTTTCTATTAACTCTTTTTTTTTTAGGATGGGATTTATTGCTATATTCTAATCTAATATTTTATATAACTATTATATTTTTCATAATTTAAAAAATTTAAAACACAAATATTTATATATATTGAATGAATATACTAAATCTAAGACATAAAGTATAAAAATTAAAGAAAATTATTATATGTTGAAATTCATTTCTTAATTTGATTATAGAACTTAAAATACAAATTCTTTTATCTAATTTAAAATATATAAAAATATAATTACCATAATAAGCAGTAGCCATAGAAAATAGACAAATTAAAACAAAGACACAAAGACCTATATGATCAACAGCATTTAATTCAAATATAGAAGCCTCATTAATATAATTATTTAATTTTTCCATTTTTCCTAATTCATTCAGAGCTTTAATAAAATTAATGCTTTTATCCCTACAGTTAGCTTTGGTACTATTCTATAGATTTAGATGCATTTATGATTCTTATTTCTGAGAATATATATTTCTTTTTTTTTTAGTTTTAAACAAATCCTATGAATTTTCTTTTACAGATATTTGACCTTTCTGTTTTCTAAATTAAGCAATTACTGTTAATAGTAGTTATTTATTATAAATTTCAAATTTTAGGATTTTAAGAAAGATCCTTATTTAATCTGATACAATTCTTCATTTTGTAAAATTTGCTTCATATATATAATTTTGTTTTCATTTTTTTTATCATTTTTTTTTTTTTATTTTTACAGATAACCTCTTTTAAATGTGTTTATAATAAAAATTTATTTATCTTTGTTCATTTGAGAAATAATTAAAATATGAATTTTTTTTTACAATAAACCTCCTTTTTTTTTTTTCTATTAAATATCTTTATTTAGTATAGTTTCTTCTTTAGATTTTGCTTCTTCATTCTGGATTGCTCTTCTGTAACCATCTAAGGTACAAAAGTAGTAGTCCCTACTATTATTTTTCCCATTTTACCTATTATTAATTTATTATTTTTCATTTTAATTTAAAAGATTATTTCTTAATTATTAGATCTAGAAATAATTATAGTAGCAAACATAGCCAATAATAAAATAACACTTAATATTATTAGTAATATTGCTTCATAAGTATATAGCCCGTGACCTAATGCTTCTATTTGTTGAAATTCTGTAATTATTTCATCAGAGATAGAAGAAAAAAAAGAATTACTTAAAACAGAATTAATCAAATTAATATCTATTAATTTAGAATTTGAAAAAAAACTATTTAAAAAGGTTATTTTATTTAATAAAACAGATAAAGCAGGTATATTATTAAAATTAAAAGGTAAAATAGAAAAGACAATAAATATAAATAATGAACCAATAGCTATAGCTAAAGGTAAATTTTTAGTATACTGATTCCCAGTTTCTAATATATCAGTTAATTTAATATTTATCATCATAATTACAAATAAAAATAGTACAGCGATAGCTCCTACGTATATAACTATATATGATATACCTACAAAATTAATTCCAATAAGAATTAAATATAAGGCTGCTTGAACAAAAGTTGAAATTAAAAAAATAACTGATATTACGGGATTTTTAGAAGTGATAGAAAAAATACTTGAAAATAAGGTACCAAAAGCTAAAATATTTAAAAAAATAGTTGTCATTATTTATACATTTTTATTTGTAAAATAGCCTGAATAAAATACTTTTTCTATGGCTTATTTGTAAATTTTAAAAATTTTATATCTTTTTTTTTTAGTTATTTATACTATTTTTTTTTTTTTT
>Ga0209624_10000168_pt1 | contig 61294 bp, 55 predicted proteins | sample JacPinW_OM2H0_O1_FD_188565 | JGI IMG/M metagenome (GOLD analysis project Ga0209624, IMG submission 188565) | Forest soil microbial communities from Algoma, Ontario, Canada - Jack Pine, Ontario site 1_JW_OM2H0_O1 (SPAdes) (version 2) | ecosystem: Environmental > Terrestrial > Soil > Boreal... | reverse complement strand
AATCATGGCAAGGTTGCCGACGAAGAGAGTCCGGTCGGCATCGCGGACATGATTGGGCACTACAAGCGGTCGAAATTCATGGCCGAGCAAGTGGCGGTCGAGGCGGTGAAATCGGGAGTCGACGTGGTGATTGTGAATCCGACGACACCGATTGGCGAACGCGATATCAAGCCGACTCCTACGGGACGAATCGTCGTCGATTTTCTGAAGCGGAAATTTCCGGCGTACGTGGAAACGGGATTGAACCTGGTGGATGCCACCGAATGCGCTCGCGGCCACGTGCAGGCGCTAGAGAAGGGAAGACGAGGCGAGCGCTATATTCTTGGCGGAGAAAATCTAACGCTAAAGCAGATTCTCGACCGGCTGGCCGCGATCACAGGTTTGCAGTCGCCGACGGTGAAATTGCCCTACGTCTTCGCGTTCGCCACGGGAGTTGTCGACGAGATGATAACCGGCCGACTTCTTGGCCGCGAGCCGCGCGCTACGATTGATGCGGTACGCATGGGGCGCAAGATGATGTTTGTCAGTTCGGCAAAAGCCGAGCGGGAATTAGGTTGGCGAACGGTTCCGGTGGACGGAGCGCTACGGCGGTCGGCGGAGTGGTTCCGCGCCAATGGCTATGCTTGAAAACAAGATTGCGATCATCGCCGCGATGGAGCGCGAAGTGCGCCCGTTGATTCGAAATTGGAAAGTCAGGACGATCGAGCACAGCGGGCGACGATATCGCCTTTTTGAAAGTGTTTTGCAGAATGGAAGTACATTTCTGATATGCGGCGGTATTGGGGCGGACGCCGCGCGGCGCGCGACTGAGGCGATCATTTGTGAAGTCAAGCCGAGGCGGGTAATTTCGGTTGGCTTTGCCGGTGCGCTCGATTCTGCGCTTAAGGTCGGAGATGTTTTGGAGCCGCGCACGGTAATCAATGCGGCCGACGGCGCGCGGACAGAGATCGAATGGGGAGAAGGAATTTTGGTGACTTCGGCGGCGATCGCGGAGGAGGATGAGAAGGCTCGATTGGCGAAAAGTTATAACGCGATCGCCGTCGACATGGAAGCGGCGGCCGTGGCGCAAGGTGCTGAGGCGCGTGGAGTTGAGTTTGCAGCTGTGAAGGCAATCTCCGACGAGGCTGATTGCAGTATGCCTGCGAAGATGGAGAGGTTTGTCGCAACCGATGGAACGTTTCGCTCGGCAAAATTCGCGGGTCACGTCCTCCTGCGACCATGGCTGTGGGCAAGTACGATTGCGCTGGCGCGGAACAGCGCCAAGGCGAGCCGGCCTCTTTGCGACGCGCTGGCGAGTTACCTGGATCGCGAAGCGCAAAGCCATTCGGCGACGGGGGATGCGTCGTCAGGCTCTGTTTTGAATCAAATGACTTTGATTCGGCCCATGAACGAACCGTCGGCTAGCGCACATACGACAACCGGTACGCAGCCCCATACTCGAGTTACCGGACAGCAATAGGGAACTCATCACATTTGTTATGGCAATGACGCAAACATCGACAGTAACCATTGATAAGGACAAGACGCTGGAACGCGAAGGGCGGGGGATTCCTTCAAGAATTCCTGCGACGATGCGGGCCGCCGTCTATCGCGGCATCAACGACGTGCGCCTGGAAGAAGTTCCCGTGCCCGAGATCGGGCGGGGTGAGATTCTGGTGCGCGTCCACACCTGCGGAATCTGCGGCACTGATCTCAAGAAAATTGCAACGGGCTCGCATTCGGCGCCGCGTATTTTCGGTCATGAGACGGCCGGCGTCGTCGCAAAAGTGGGCGAGGGCGTCCACAAATTCAGCGTGGGCGACCGCGTTGTCGTCTTCCATCACATCCCTTGCGCAGAATGTTTTTACTGCCGCCACAAGACCTTTGCGCAGTGTGCCACTTACAAGAAGGTTGGCTGCACCGCCGGCTTTGACCCAGCGGGGGGAGGCTTTGCGGAATATGTCCGGGTAATGGACTGGATCGTCGAGAAGGGTACTGTACGCATTCCCGACGGCGTCAGCTTCGAGCAGGCCTGCTTTGCCGAGCCGGTGAATACCTGCATCAAAGGTATCGAGACGCTTGGCCTCGAAGCAGGGGAAACTGTTCTGGTGATGGGGCAGGGCCCGATTGGCCTGATCCTGGCGACTCTGGCGAAGCGGGCAGGGGCACGGGTGATTACTTCCGATTTGTATCCGGCGAGGCTTACAATAGCTAATAGCTTCGGCCTACAACATACTATTGACGCGTCCAAGGCTGACGCCGGGCAAGCGGTGCGCGGAATGACGGAAGGGCGGGGAGCCGACGCTGTCATTCTGGCGGTCGGCGGGAACGGCCTGATTCGACCTGCCATAGATGCCACGCGCCCGGGGGGCCGTGTGTTGCTGTTTGCGCAGACGGTGCGAGGCGATGCGACCATCGATCCAGCGTCCGTATGTGTCGACGAAAAGGCTTTGCTCGGATCCTATAGCGCGTCAGTAGAGCTGCAAGAGGAGTCGGTGCGCTTCGTCATGAATCGTGAAATGGATCTGGAACGGCTCATCAGCCACCGTTTCCCGCTAGCAAGCGGTGTAGAAGCGCTGAATCTGGCCGCCCATCCTCAGTCAGACTCGATGAAGATTGTCATGCAGCCGGGCGCCCCAGCACGGGAAGGAAATCAACTGTGAATGGCAAGATGACAGCTGCGGTTCTCTATGGCAAAGAGGACATCAAGATTGAAAAAGTGCCGATCCCGCGCGTAGGCGAGGGCGAAGTTTTAGTCAAGGTCCACGTAGCGCTGACCTGCGGCACGGATTTGAAGGTCTATCAGCGCGGCTATCACGCCCGCATGATTGTGCCGCCGGCGCTCTTCGGTCATGAACTGGCCGGCACTGTCGAAGAGGTCGGCGAAGGCGTGCGCGGCTTCAAGAAGGGCATGCGCGTGGTCGCGCTCAATTCTGCGCCCTGCGGCATGTGTTTCTACTGTTCGAAGCATCAGCTGAATCTCTGCGAAGACCTGCTGTTCAACAATGGCGCGTATGCCGAGTACATACGCATCCCGCGGCGCATTGTGGAAACCAATATGCTCGTCGTGCCTTCGAGTGTGACGTTCGAAGATGCGGCGATGACCGAACCGCTGGCGTGCGTACTGCGCGGCTTGCATGAAACCGGGGTCCAGATCGGCGATACCGTAGCCGTAATAGGTGGCGGGCCCATTGGCTTGATGTTTGTGCAGGTAGCGAAAGCGATCGGCTGCAATGTGATTGCGGTGGTGAAGCGCGATTCGCAGGTGGCGTTGGCGCGAAAAAAAGGTGCGCACGAAGTGGTGCAGATCACCAAGGTCAAAGATGCGGTCGAGGCGGTGCGCGAGTTGAGTCCGGAGCGGCGCGGCGCCGACGTGGCGATCGAAGCGGTCGGCCTTGCCGAAACCTGGGAGTGGGCGGTGCAGATGGTCCGCAAGGGCGGCACGGTGAATTTCTTTGGCGGGTGCGCGGCGGGAACAAAAGTTCAACTCGACACCAACCGCCTGCATTATTCGGAAATCACCTTGAAGGCGACCTTCCATCACACCCCCGAGACGGTGCGCCGGGCCTTTGGTTTGATTGCTGAGAAGAAAGTTTGCGGCAACGACTACATTACCGGCGAAGCGCCGCTTTCCCGCTTGCAAGATGTGTTGCGCCATATGCTGAACCGCGGCGGAGAGATCAAGACTGCGATTATTCCGGGTCACTAGCAGGCCGCCAACTTTTCGCCATACCGTTTCAGTTGTCATCCTGAGCGGAGCGAAGGATCTCTGCATTTCGGCGCCACGAACAAATCCATCGGTCTTTCGCTCCGATCAAGATGACATGTTTTTAAATATTTCATGACGACTGTCACCAGCCATCCGCCGACCGCGCCGCTCTCCGCTGCATGGAGTGCGCTTCCGCCGGAGTACGCCATTCCTGATCGTGCTCCCTCACTCGCCGAGGCGCGCGAATATTGCCGCCGTCTGGCGCGCGCGCATTACGAGAATTTTTCGGTTGCGTCCTGGCTTCTCCCGTCGCGGTTGAGACAGCATTTCTTTAATGTTTATGCCTATTGCCGCATTTCGGACGATCTGGGCGACGAGGTTGGCGATCCGGCGGCGTCTCTACAATTGCTCGATGAGTGGCAGACCGAGCTCGATGCATGCTACGACGGTGATCCGCGGCATCCCGTGTTCGTAGCCCTGGCAGAGACGGTGCGCACGTTTGAAATTCCGAAGCGTGAATTTTCCGATCTGCTGACCGCTTTCCGCCGCGATCAAGTTGTCAGCCGCTACGAAACCTTCAGCGATCTGTTGGGCTATTGCCAGAATTCAGCGAATCCGGTGGGCCATCTCGTGCTTTATGTTTGCGGCTATAGCGATGCTAGGCGCCAGTTGCTCTCCGATTACACCTGCACCGCGCTGCAACTCGCAAACTTCTGGCAGGACGTGAGCGCCGATTTCGCCAAGGGAAGAGTCTATCTTCCCCTCGAAGACGTGCGGCGATTCGGCGTCAACGAGCAGGAAATTCGCAATGGCCAAAACACCGCGGCATTCTGCGCGATGATGAAGTTTGAAGTCGAACGGGCGCGCGAGTGGTTCGCGCAAGGCTTGCCGCTGGTCGCGACGGTTGATCGTGCGCTGGCCACCGACATCGAACTTTTCAGCCGCGGCGGACAGGAAATCCTCAGCGCCATCGAGAGCCAGAACTACGCCGTGCTGGGCCGGCGTCCGGCAATTTCCAAGTCGCGCAAACTGACTCTGGTCGCCCGCGCCGCGGCCGCGAAACTGCTGCCCAAGCCGCGGGAGAAGCAAAGATGACCGCCGCCGTGGGAAATGCCCCCGTCCAATTTGCGCCCACCGCTTCCCAGCTTGAAATGGCGTATTCCGTTTGCCGAAGCATCGCCCGCGCCGCCGCCAAGAATTTTTACTATGGATTCATGGTGCTGCCGCGGCGCAAACGCAATGCGTTGAGCGCCGTCTATGCCTTCATGCGGCACTGCGATGACATCGCCGACGACACCGCACTCGGCCACGTCGATCGCCACAACAAGCTGGCTGAATGGTTGGACAAAGTCCATCGCGCTTTAGCCGCGCAGCCGACCGATGATCCAGTACTACTGGCGTTGGCCGATGCGCAGCGCGCTTATCAGATTCCTATCGGCCTGCTCGATCAGCTTGCCTTTGGTACGGCTGCCGATCTCGATCACGGCCGGCCGGAGAATGCTGGCGATGTTCCGCTGGCGGCGCGTTACCAGACTTTCGAGGAACTGCGCCAGTATTGTTACGGTGTGGCGTCGGTGGTGGGATTAGTGTGCATCAAGATTTTCGGATATCGCGACCCGGCGGCTGAGTCACTTGCCGAGCGTTGCGGCCTGGCGTTTCAGTTGACAAATATTATTCGCGATGTGAAAGAAGACGTCGGCGTTGGTCGCGTTTATTTTCCGCAGGAGGATTTGGCGCGGTGCGGCCTCTCCGCCGCCGATCTAGCGACGGTCCCGGTCGACTTGGCGCGCATCCGGCCGTTGCTCGCCCTGGAGGCTGATCGTGCCCTCGATTGCTATCGCGCCGGAGAAGAGCTGATGCCGCTGGTGAATGAAGATAGTCAGCCCGCGCTCTGGGTGCTGATTACGATCTATCGCCGCCTGCTCGAAAAAATTATTGCGCAGCAGTATGACGTCTTCACGGAGCGCGCGCAGCTTAGCGTTCGTGAAAAGCTCAGGGTCATGGGCAAAGGAATCCTCAAGCGCCTGCTGTGATGCCACCTTTGCCACAAACTCCCACAGTCGCAATCGCCGGAGGCGGCCTGGCCGGCTTGGCCGCGGGCTGCGCCTTGGCGGAGGCCGGTTTTCGTGTTTCGTTATTTGAGCGGCGACCCTATCTCGGCGGCCGCGCTTCTTCGTACCAGCATCCCGGCACCGGCGAAGTTGTCGATAATTGCCAGCACGTGCTGCTCGGCTGCTGCACCAACCTGCTCGATTTCTATCGGCGCGCCGGAGTCGAGGACAAGATTCGCTGGTATGAGAAGTTGACGTTTCTTGAGCCGGGCGGCCGCGTCTCCGAGATTGCGCCGTCGTTTCTCCCGGCTCCGCTGCATACGGCTCCGGCATTTTTGCGGGCGGAGTGTTTGAATTTTCGCGACAAGTTGGCCATCAGTCGTGCCATGGCTGCGCTCGCGCCCTCCACTCCCGCAGATCGCGGTGGGTCATTCCTTGATTGGCTGAAGCGTCACCGGCAAACGCCGCAAGCCATCGAACGTTTTTGGAAGACGATTCTGGTCAGCGCTTTGAATGAAGATCTCGATCAGGTTTCCGTCCCCTACGCGGCGCAGGTGGTGCGCGAATCTTTTCTTAAATCGGCGGCGGCGGGGCGCATGGGAATTCCGACCGTGCCGCTTACCGATCTGTACAGTACGGCCGGAGACTATGTTCGCGCGCGTGGTGGCGACATACAGTTTCGCGCGAGCCTTGAATCATTTCAGATGGAAGGCTTCGAAGTCAGCGTAACCGCAAACGGACAGGAGCAGAAATTCGATTACCTGGTTCTGGCTCTGCCGTTCGATGCTCTGGGGCGTGTGTTGCCTGATGCTGCGTCCGCTGCGCCTCTGGCTGCGGCACTCGAACAATTTTCGACTTCGCCGATCACTGGCATTCATCTCTGGTTCGATCGGCAGATCAGCGATCTTGATCACGCCGTGCTGCTCGACCGCACCATTCAGTGGATGTTTCACAAATCGCGGATCATTGCAGCGCGAAACCAAGAAATGCTCGGTCCCGGCAGTCAGCGGGACGGCGGCAGCTACATTGAGCTGGTCGTGAGCTCCTCGCGCAGCCTGGTAGAAAAGTCGAAGACGGAAATCGTGGAGATGGCGATGAAAGAGGCGCAGGAGTTTTTCCCGCACGCGCCCGATGCGGTCTTACTGAAGTCGACTGTGATCAAAGAAGTGCATGCGACCTATTCGCCGCGACCAGGAGTTGAGCAATATCGGCCCAAGCCGCAGACCGCGTGGCCGCGAGTTTTTTTGGCGGGCGATTGGACTGCGACCGGCTGGCCCGCCACCATGGAGGGCGCGGTGCGCAGCGGCTATCTCGCGGCAGAAGCGGTGGCGAAATTCGCCGGACGCAAGAACGTCGGTTTCCTTGTGCCTGATCTGGCTCCAAGCGGGTTGATGAGATTCTTCAAATGACCGTCCGCTGATTCTGGGGATTACGCTGAGGGCGGGCACTGTGGAACGTAATTTGGAAGCTGCATCCGCCGAAAAAAATCAGGATCAGAAGCTGCCCCGCTCGTCGTTCCGTGGATTTATTCGTCTAGCGAGTAAGGCAGGCCGCGTCCTCAGGCAAAACGCCAACCCTTCGTCCGAGGTCAGACCGCCATCAGCACCACCCCTCCGGCCACGAGCAGCGCGGCAATCCAGCGACGGCGTCCTACGAGTTCGTGCAGAAAGATGCGCGCGGCCACGGCGTTGGCTACAAAAGTTAGCGAGGCGGACGCGGGCACGACCAGACTGAGGTTTCCCCAGGAGAGTCCAAAGAGCAGGCTGTAAAAGGCGACGCCCATCGCCGCCACGCCGAGCGGAAATGTCGGCGTCGAAAGCACACGCCGAATCACGGCCAGAGTGCCGCGCCGCCTCCAGAGTTCACCGACGTCGCCGACTCGTTTCATGGAATAGGAAAGCAGAACATCGCCGGTCGTCGACGCCAGGACGATGAGCGCAATCGCGGCCCAGGCGTAAAGGTCGCTCACAATTTCACCTCCTCGGTCACTGCGTTTGGCGACTCAGAAGAATTCTCCTGAGCGCGAACTGGCGTAAGCGAAGGGCCGGCAGCCACAAAGCCCACACCGGCGGCGATCAGCGCGATGCCCAGCCAGCGGGTGGGAGAAATTACTTCATGCAATCGGAAGTGGCCGACGAGCGCGACCAGCACGTAGGCGAGCGATGTGGCAGGCAGCACGTAGGTGAGATCGGCCCAGGATAGCGCGGACATGTAACAGGTGAAAAAAGTGAGCAGGAAGAGAATCCCAAGAGCCACCCACGGATTAAGGATCGCGAGCAAGAGGCCGGGGAGATTATGCAGAGAGACAGCGCCGATATCCTTCATGCCCCGCGCCAGCAGGGAATCGCCCGCGGTGCTGAACACGGTGATGCCGGCGAGGACCAGGTATTTTCGAAAGGTCACTGACTCAATGCACCGCTAGGCCTTGGCCGGTTCTGGCGCAGGCGCTTCCTTGCGGTTTTCCTTGACCCACTTGTGGCGCTGGGCGCGCAATTTAAGGAAGGTGCGAGCTTCTTTATACAAGCGTTTGCGTTCGGAATTGTCGAACATCGCTTTCCTCAGAATGCGGTAGGCCGCCTTGGGACGAAAATAATATTCGTCGTAGAAATGATGGACCGCTTCCATAAGTTCGGCGGCGGGCAGGCCGGGATATTCGATCTGCACCATCTGGTGGCCGCCGTCGTCCACCATCTTTGAGTCGCTGGTCATGAAGCCGTTCTTGATGGCGAATTCGTGCAATTCCGTGCCCGGGTAAGCGTGCGCCACCGAAACCTGGATCGTCTCCACGTCGAGTTCCTTGGCGAAATTGATCGTGTTCTTGATGGTTTCTCGGCTTTCTCCGGGCAGGCCGAGGATGAAATCGCCGTGCACCACCAAGCCCAGCTTGTGGCAATCCTTGGTGAACTGCCGCGCGCGCTCGACGGTTGCGCCCTTTTTTATGTTTTTCAGAATCTGTTGATCACCCGACTCATAGCCCACGATCAGAAGCCGGCATCCAGCTTCTTTCATTGCCTTGAGCGTTTCAAAGTCGGTGGTGACGCGCGAGGTGCACGACCAAGTCAAGCCGAGCGGCTTCAACTTAGCGCACAATTCGACGGTGCGAGCCTTTTGCAGGTTGAAGGTGTCGTCGTCGAAAAAGAATTCCTTCACATACGGCCAGTAGTCTTTCGCTTTGGCCATCTCGCGAGCCACATCGTCGGTTGAGCGTTTGCGCCACGGGTGTCCGCTGAGCGTTTGCGGCCACAGGCAGAAGGTGCACTGGGCGGGGCATCCGCGGGTCGTGTAAAGCGAGACAAAAGGATGAAGCAGGAACGGCACATTGTAGCGACGCACGTCGAGATCGCGCCGGTAAACATCGGTGACGTGTGGCAGGGAATCGAGATCCTGGATGGTCGGCCGGTCGGCATTGTGCACGACGCCGCCATTCTTGCGATAGGAAATGCCTAAGATATCTTCGAGCGGCTTGCCCTGCGCGTATTCGACGATGGAGTAGTCGAATTCTTTGCGGCAGGCGATGTCGATGACCTTCGCTTCCATCAAAGATTTCTCGGGAAGCACGCTGACGTGGGGGCCGACAAAGGCGATCTTGATGTGCGGATGGCTGTCCTTAATCGCTTCGGCGATGCGCACATCGCCCGCGAATCCCGGAGTGCTGGTGAAGAGCACGAGCAGCTCGTAGTCCTTGCAGGTGCGAATCGTCTCTTCCGCCGTGATGTGGTGGGGCGGAGCATCGAGCAGGCGCGCGCCCTCGAGCATTCCGGTCGGATAGGCGAGCCAGACAGGATACCAATAAGACTCAATCTCACGGGTAGCGGGCCAACGCGAACCGGCGCCGCCGTCGAAGTTCTCAAAAGAGGGAGGATTTAAAAACAGCGTTTTTAAAGGCATAATTGTGATTCTCTATTTTAACACCCCGGGGACCGCTCTTACCTTAATACGACGCTACTATTCAGGTACATCGCTATGTCTATCGAAAGCGTGGAAGTCTTTGTCCAAGTGTGCCTTAGCCGGGGCTAAAGCGCAAAAGAACTACGCCGAACGTCGTTTTGGCACATTGAGGCGCGAGAATCGCGGGCCCGCCGGATACCGCCTTTCAGCTCGAGCAATTATTTCGAAGCCGAGGCCGGTGAAGCGGCGTCGGGCAACGCCCACTTTTCCAGATCCCCGGTGGCGCGCAGCAGGGTTAACCGGACCCGCTGATACTCAAAATCGGCATCCTGGAAAAGCAGATAGCGCTCCGCCGCCTGCACACGTGCGTCGGCTAACTCATGCAACGTCCCGGTCTTGGCGTCGACCCGCGTCTGGGCCGCTTCGAGACCGGCCTGAGCAAGTTGATACTCCAGTTGCGCGACCTCGCGGGCCGCTTCAAGTTGCTCGGCGGTGCGCTGCAGTTTGAGAGTTTCCTCAGCCACCTGATTGCGGGCCGCGGCCGCCTGATTCTTCGCTTTGAGAGCGTCGGCTTTGGCCGCGTCGGCTCGCGCGCGCTGGCTGACGTTGAAGAGCGGTATTTTCAAGGCAAGGCCAATCGTGGCGTTGTCAGGCCTAAAGCTTCCGGTGGGCAGGTACTCGGCATAGTGATTGAAGGTGGAAAAGCGCGCATACTGGGCAGAGAAATCGATGGACGGCAGTAGCGAGCGATGCTCGCCGAGTGCCCGCATCGACTCTGCGAGAGAATGTTGTTGGGCAACTTTGACCGCCGGGCTGGAAGCCACCGCCCGTTCCGAAAGATCTTCCTCTGCCGCGACCGGCGGCAGAGACGGAATTGTTTCCGGCTCAATTGCGATGGCGGAAACGGGCACACCGGTCAGATTGGCGAGGTGATTCCGAAGCACGTCAGCCGAGCCGCGCGCTTCCGCTTGGTGTAGACGAACACGGGCTGCGGTCAGCTTGGCTTTATTCAGATCGACCGCGCTGTCCACTCCTTGTTGCAGGCGTTCGGAGACGGCTTGCTCCATTTGATTTGCCTGCGATTGATCCTGCTGCAAACGCACGAGCCTTGCCTCCCACTTCACCAGTTCCGCATAGGTTAAGACGACATCTTGGATGATGGCATTGCGCTGGTCTTTGTCCTGAAATTCGGCTGCATGCCATTCCGCTTTCGCCGCGCCGAGGAACTGCTTCTGCGCGGGGTTGAAAACCGAACTCTGCGCGATGGCATTCGCCAGGGCCGGTGCGCTTCCTTCGATGCTCAGCGGGTAATTATAGGTATAACCGAGCCCGGATCCGATATAGAGCTGCGGGATGTAGGCGCTGTGGAGTTCGCGGTAAGAGGAGTAAGCACGCTGCACATCGGCATCGGCGATTGCCGAGGTGGTGCTATGCGCGAGCGCGAGCCGAACGGCGCGTTCGAGAGGTAATGGTTCGGCGTGACCGAGAGGTTCGGCCAGCAGTATGGTCGAGAGAACCGTCGCCAGGAATGCCAACAATTTCATAGAGCGCGAACGCCGCGGTAATTGGGAATTCATTTCGTCACCTTCATCGGTTAGCCGTCATCGGCAAGAAAAATGACCTGGAAATCTCGATCAGTAAATTTGATCCCAAAATTTCAGTCGGCAGTCCAAGCGATCGACCTCCTGAGCAGGCTGCGGCGCGCTGGATTTACGAATGCACGACCCACAAATTGTAGTGCTCCCGGCGCGAGACCGGGAGTGACTCGGCAAGTTATCGTGGATGCCCTGACGACGAGGAAGAGTCTCGCCATCCTCAGTGAGCAACTCGGTTGAGCGCTTTCTGCGCCATGCTGAAGTTATGAACCAAGGCCAGGGAAGCGCGATATTCGCGCGCAGCGCCGTCTTTGTCACCCTGTTTTTCGAGCAGCGTGCCGAGCAGATAGCGAGCCTTGAACGCTGGAGCCGCTTCGACGGGGCCGGCAAGATAGTGGCGCACCATCTCGACAGCCAGCGGAGAATTGCGACCGGCGCCGTAGAGCATCTGGGCTCCTTCCACCAACACATCGGGCTTTGTCATCGGCGCCTGGCTGAGCTTTACGATGGCCTGCTCCATCTCGTCGAAGCGCTTCTGGCGCCGGAGAAAAAGCGCAAGATTGAGCCAGGCCTCCGAGTCCCCATGGCTGAGATCGATGTACTGGTGATATTCCCGTTCGGCGGTGACGGCGTCGTCTTTTCTCTCGGCGATGCGCGCGTAAACCCAATGCTCGCGGGCGGGGTTGATCGCGCCAATCGCCCGAGCCTGCTGGCGGGCCTTCTGCTCGCCTCCGCCGACGATGCCGGGAGCGGACAGATAGAACTCCGCCAGATCGAGGAGCGCATCCACATCCTTTGGATCCAATTGCACCGCTCGCTCAAATTCTCCGCGAACTTTTCCGGCGAGGCCTGCCGCCGACAAGAAATTTGCGCGATCCGCCTTCTCGCCATACACGCGCCCGAGCCACAGATGGAAACGGCTGTTGCCGGGATCGAGCGCTGTCGCTCTTCGGCACGATGCGTCCGCGCGATCCCATTCTCCGAGCGCGAAGTAAGCGCGGCAGAGCAGGTTGGAAGATTCGGCGTCAGAGGGGACGGACGCGAGGCGGCGATTCAGATCGGCAATGGCTTCATCGATGCGGCCAGCTGCCAGCATATCCTGAGGAGTATCTGCCGCGCTGATGGTCAACGTGGCAATGAGAATGAGCAAAACCAGGAAAATTTTGGATACGCGACTGGTCATTTAAAACTTGACCTGCGTTCGGTCGCCGATAGGCTTGCCATTAATCGAACTGATTGCGACAACATCTTTGGCCGAGAGGCCGCTCTTGATCTCGACTTGAGTGAGACTGGAGAGTGAAGTCTCTACATCGCGGCGCTTGAGTTCGTGGCCGAAGACCTGTAGCACATAGGGTCTGGTGTCATCCATGCGCACCGCTTCGCGCGGCACCACGAGCACGTGATCGTGCTCGGCAACGACGATGGTTACTCCGACGTTGATGTTCGGAAGCAGTTTCAAGTCTTTGTTATCGACGACGCTGGTTGTTTCGCCGACGTTGCGCGTGCCGTGCAGCTTCACGGTCGAAGGAACGGCGGTCACAGAGGCGCCCCAAGCGCGGCCAGGGACTGCGTCCCATGTGATCTCAATCGGGTCGCCAGGAGCCAGCCTGCCCATGTCGGGCTCGTCGACGAAAGCGCGCACCAGCACCTTGCGCAGATCGGCGAGTTGCAGCAGAAGGTCTCCAGCCGAGACGAAACCACCCTGCTTCGCGGGCAGCGAGTAGACGATGCCATCAAATGGAGCACGCACGTTTGATTTGGACAACACATCCTGCGCGGCTTCATAGGTGGCATCAGCTTCCGTGCGCTGCGCTTCGACGTGAGCTAAATCTGCGTTGGAATATCGTTTCGTCTGCTTCTGTTTAAGGAAGGTTAGTTGCGCCTCAGCGGTCGAAAGAGAGTTCTCGGCTTCGCGAACCTCGCCCGCTGTGGCCGCACCCTCACGCGCAAGTTTTTTCAGCGCGTCCAAATTGCGCTGCGCTGTGTCGCGGTCGGTGCGGGCTTTCACTAATTGGGCATTAAGGCTCAACATCTCTTCCTGACTTCCACCGCGTTCGGCGGCGCTCAGGTCGGCCTGCGCGCCCTTTAGTAAAGTCTGGGCGCGAGCCGCTTGGGCGCGCGCTTCGGCGTCGTCCAAAACAACCAGCAATTGTCCCTTCTTGACGGCATCGCCTTCTTTGACCAGAAGGCGCTGCACGCTGGTCGCGACCGGAGCGTGCGCCTCGAAGTTGTTCAGCGGCTCAATTTTTCCGTTCGTCGAAACCAGGCTGCGAATCGAACCTTCCGCTACGATGGCGGTGCGCACCGGTACGGAGTCATCGCGGCGGGAGACGAAGGCGGCGAGCACAACCACCGCCGCCAGAATCGCGAGCGCCGTTGGCCACCAGCGCCGCGGCTGGCTTCTCGAACTGTTTCCATTCAATGGCATGCAGAGAAAAGCACAAGCTTCAATGTATATCATCCACCCGCTGCGAGACGCAGGCAAATGCACGTGCGACTTGCCCTTTTAGATGCTGCGGACGGGTTGTTTGCGTCAGAAATGGCGCTCAAATTGATGCGTCGACCGGACGAACGACGCCATGTTCGCCAAGCAATGAATCGCAGCATCCGCTCTCGGTACAATAATCAAATGCCAAAATCTTCCCGCTCCCATTTGTCCCGCACTACCTCGCCGCGCTACACCGCCGAGCACGCCGGCGCCGGCCTCAACCACGATTTCCCGGAAATAGAGACGTGGGCAAATCAGTTTCCCGGATACGAAATTGTGGTCGACGATCCGGAGTTCACATCCGTCTGCCCGAAGACAGGCTTGCCCGACTTCGGCAATATCGTGATCCGCTACGAACCCAATCGTCTGTGCCTGGAATTGAAATCGCTGAAGGAATATCTGCAGGCGTATCGCAACCTCGGCATCTTCCAGGAAAACGTGGTGAATCAAGTGTTGGACGATGTTGTGCGCTGGGCGAAGCCGGTGTGGGCCGAGGTTAAAGGCGAGTTCCGTCCGCGCGGCGGAATTTCGACGGTAGTGATTGCACGCTGGCCGCGGGGAAAAAGCAAGAACTGAACTCTATCTAGGGCCCTGCGCGAATCCCAACTCTTTCCAAATCTTGTCCCAGTGCCAAATTCCATACGCCCCCTCACAGGGCAGACGGTAGCCGAGTTGATGTGCGAGGGCGATGATCTGGCCGCGATGATGTGCGTCATGAGCGAACATGTAGACAAACATCGTCGGCCCCGCCGGCCAATGTGGCGCCCAACTGCCGCGCGAAAATATTGTCACCCGCCGATCCGGGCTTTCCGACAACGCTTCTTCCAGCATTTTCAGGCAGCCCGCGTCACTTTTCCTATGAGCGCTGGCCGCTTGCTTAATGGTGCAGCGAGCGAAGTCGAGCGGCGCCGGGCATTTGAGATGGGGCGCAGACCCTTTCAGCCAAACCAGGCGATTGTTGTGCATGTGGGCAAAGATGGCAGCGATGGTACGTCCTTCCGTCGCCTGCATGCCCGGCGCTTTCGCTCGCCAGGCGCGCGCATCCATGTGTTTCAGGAGAAGCTGGTTCATGCGGTCATTCGCGGCATAAGTTTCCAGCAAGACTTCGCGAATGTTTGACTGATTCACGTCGGATCGACTTTTGGTTCGACGCATCCTATGCGCTCCCGCGAACGCACTTACTGACTTTTTTCTCGTCGTGCTATATTCGCTCGAACTATATTCGCTCGACTCGTGGCTCCGATCAAACTCTATCCACGCACCGCGCTCGCCCTGCTCACGGCGCTGAACCTGCTCAACTACATCGATCGCTCCGTCCTGTTCGCAGTACAGGATCTGGTCAAAGCCGAATTTCATCGCAGCGACGCGGCCTTCGGCTTGCTGACCAGCATTTTTTTCGTTTTCTACATGTGCGCCGCGCCCTTCATGGGTCCGCTCTCGGTCCGCTTCTCGCGCAAACGCGTGATCGTCGCCGGCGCCTTGATCTGGAGCGCGGCCACTCTGCTCACCGCGGTCACGACAAACTTCAATCAACTGCTCATACGCCATACTCTGGTGGGCATTGGCGAGGCCAGCTTCGTCATTCTTTCTCCGACCTTTGTCGCCGATATGTTTCCCGTCGAAAAACGCGGCCGCGTCATGGGAGTATTTTATCTGGCGATTCCGGTGGGTACCGCGCTCGGCTATCTGCTCGGCGGGGTGATGGGTTCAAAGTACGGCTGGCGCACACCTTTTTACGTAGGAGCCGCGCCGGGCGCGTTCCTGGCATTGCTGCTGCTCTTAGTCCCGGAACCACCGCTCGGCCATTTCGATGTCCCCGAAATCAAAACGAAAGACCGAGATACGCTGCCCAGCCTGATTCGCAATCCAGCATTCCTCACCGCAACATTCGGCATGGCGATGATGACGTTTGCGCTGGGCGGACTCCAGGTTTGGATGCCGACATTTCTGCATCGCGCCCACGGTTACAGCCTGCTCGATGCCAATGTCATTTTCGGACTGAGCACAATTACGAACGGACTGGTTGCATCTCTCGCTGGCGGCTGGATCTCTGATTGGTTGTTGCGGCGAACGAAGTCAGCGCATTATCTTGTGTCCGCGGTCAGCTTGGCGCTGGGAATTCCGGCGATGTGCGTCGCCTTGTTTGCGAACGGCAGGCCTATGATCATCGGGATTTTTGCCGCCGAATTTTTACTGCTCTTAAATACCGGTCCGCTCAATGCCGCCGTGATCAATTCGGTCGGACCGCACGTGCGCGCCGCCGCCCTCGCCGCCAACATCTTTGTCTTCCACCTGCTCGGCGACGTGCCGTCGCCAGTTCTCATCGGCTATATCTCGGACAAGTATTCGCTGCGGCTCGCCTTTGTCGCTCCGGTCGTCGCGATCGCGCTCTCGTCTGCCATACTGTTTTATGGCATGCGCTTCGCGCCGCCAGTACCTGTTACTGAAAAGTCGCCGGCATCGCCGGTTTCCTGAAAGGCATCTTCCCAGCAGAATGCATTGGCAAACAATGGATTGGATTGCGGGCACGATCCTCGCACTGACCTGGTTTTCGCGCATCGTGGAGGCGGCCATCGGTATGCCTCATGTACCCGACATCGCGCAGCCCGAATGGGATCGCAAGCCAGTTACTGCAAATGGTGAGCCGCGAGTCAGCATTATTGTTCCTGCGCGCAATGAAGAAGAAGATATTCGCGAGACGCTCGGGCAGTTGCTCGTCCTTGATTACTCGAACTACGAAGTAATCGCGGTCGACGACCGCTCAACCGACCGCACCGGCGAGATCATGGATGAAATGGCGTCGTGGGGAGCGGGCGCCCCCGCCCGCGCGCTAAGAGCACCCACGCTGCCGACAGAGGCGGGCACGAGTGGCCCCCCCACACGTCTGAAGGTGATCCACGTCTCGGAACTGCCTTCGGGGTGGCTAGGCAAAACGCACGCCATGTGGACGGCCAGCAAGCAAGCGACCGGAGACTGGCTGCTCTTCACCGATGCCGATGTGCTCTTCAAGCCCGATGCCCTGCGGCGCGCCATTGCCTATGCTGAAGCCGAGCGCGCCGATCACGTCGTCCTCTTCCCACGCATGATCATGAAACGGCCAAGCGAGCGAATGATGATCGCTTTCTTTCAGGCGCTTTTTGTCTTCGGACACCGGCCATGGAAAGTGGCTGATCCGAAAGCGCGCGACCACATGGGGATCGGCGCTTTCAATATGGTAAGGCTTTCGGTCTATGACGCGGTGGGAACGTATCGCGCCTTGCGTATGGAAGTGGTCGACGACATGAAACTCGGCAAGATAGTCAAGAATGCCGGGTTCGCCCAGCGCAATGTTTTTGGCGAAGATCTGATTTCTCTCCACTGGGCCGAGGGCGCATTGGGAATCGTCAACAATCTCACCAAGAATTTTTTCGCCGTGCTTTCTTTCCAGTGGTGGCGCACCGTGATCACCATTATTGGTCTGGGCTTTCTGAATCTCGGTCCATTTATTGGTGTCTTCCTGGCCCATGGATGGGCGCGCCTTCCTTATGCCATCGCGCTACTTTCGCTGTTTGGGATTTATCACGGAATGTCGGTCAGGTCGGCGATCCCGTCCTATTATGTCTTTCTGCATCCGGTAAGCACCAGCCTGTTCATGTACACGCTGCTGCGTTCCATGATCTACACACTGTGGAATGATGGAATTGTGTGGCGCGGGACTAAGTATCCTCTGGACGAGTTACGAAAAGGTATGCTGTGAGATAGGTCACGCGTAACTGTGATAACACCACCACTAACGCCGCGTTTGTTTCGCATTGCCAGCCGCGCTCGTCGCGCTTGTGGCAAGAACGATCGCAAAAATAATTCCAGCGGAGGAAATCGGAGCGGGGAAACGCATATAGACTGAGGCGGCGAGAAGTGCGTCCTCAGTTTTGATTGTAGGTCTGGAGGAGAGGTCCGACGCCGATCCGCGGCGTAAATTTTCGCCGCGGCGTCTCGAAAGGGGAAGAAGCGCGGCTACGAAAGCAGGTGGAGTGCCGGGGCCGCGCCCCGGCTTGCCACATTTTCGCGGTCAACAATTCCTGATGAACAGGCCGCGTCCGCTATTTAGTGAAAGACTTTACCGCGCCCGCTTCGTCTTCTTTCACGTCGAAGACGGTGTAGAGCTTCGTGATCTGGAGCAGGTCGTGCACTTTCTTGGTAAGGTTGAGCAGCTTGAGTTCTCCGCCCTGGTTCTTGGAAGTAGTGAAGGCGCTGACCAGTTCGCCGATGCCGGAGCTGTCGATATAGTTCACGTCGCCGAGGTTGAGCAGGATCTTCTTCTGCCCCTTGGAAAGCAGGTCGCGAACCGTCTCGCGCAGAACTACGCTGCCTTCGCCGAGGGTGATCCGGCCGCTGAGATCGACAATCGTGACGCCATCCACCTGTCGAGTGCTGGACTTCATTGTCACTGAGGAGCCTCCTTGGAGTCCGCGGGGTTGCCGTGGACGTGCTTGATCATTATAAGTTCGGTGCCCGTTTGAGAGGGGTGGATTTCCACCTCATCCATGAACGAGCGTATCAGGAAAATACCACGCCCCGACGTTTTCATCAGATTTTCCGGCGCCAGCGGGTCAGGAATCTTGCTGGCGTCGAGCCCTTTGCCTTGATCTTTAATGACGATGACCAGGTCGTGACTCGTACGCTCAAAGGCTAGTGTAACCTTCTTGCTTGGGTCGTAGGCGTTGCCGTGCAAAACCGCATTCACCGCAGCTTCGCGGACCGCCATGGAGATCTTCATGACCTCCTCATCGTCAAAACCGGCCTCGGTCGCCATGCGGCCAGCGGTTTCTTCGGCATTGTTCACCGTCTCCAAGGTCGAATCGAGCGTGTAGGAGACGCGGTCTGCGGTCATAGAGTGAATGGTTTCCTGATTCAATTCGCCTCGTTGCGAAGGATGACACCGTGCTCATCGAGCGCCCCGAATGCGGCGAACGGGCGAATTGAGAGTTTGCCTGTAGGGCTAAGAAAAGTCAACGCGATATCGCACGCGTAGGCTGTTCCAAGCGCATTGGAATGGCATTGCGAAGAAATGGGACACTGCGTTCGCGTTTTCAATTCCCTGCATCTGATAGACGAAATGAGTGGCAGGAGGATTCGATGCATGGTAGTCCAACAAAGGAAGTCGCGAAGCCCAGCCGCTACTATTTGAGCCACATTCCAATTCCGTACGGATGCCTAACGGTCGTGGCGCTGGCTGTTGCAGCCCTGACTGTGTTGGTCGTTTCCTCATTCGCCATCGGAGCAGCGATCTCGAAGTAGCCGGGAAGGGAATCCTCACGGCCGGCGGAAGATGTCCTCTATGACGCAACTCGATAAAGGCAGAACTTGAAATCCTCGTTATCGACAATTTTCTCCAGAAATCCGGCCGATGCGAAAAGTCGCTGTTGCTCCAGTGTACGAGCGACGTACGCGATGTAGAGCGGGCGCGGGGACGATAGCAGCGACCGGCGAATCCCCGCCATGACCATCGCCAGCACACGGATGCGGCACGGATGGAAGAAAAACAGCACCGATGCTTCCGGAGGAAGCGGATAGTCCACGAAGTCCGTCTTCACAGATTGAATTTCGGAACACTTCTGAGCCGAAGAACGGTAGCGCCCTATATTCTCTTCAGCGATCCGGTGAAGCTCGGGCGAGAACTCCAAGCCTATGATCCGTTTGAATGGATAGTCTGACGCCAGGAGCAGGGCGCGCCCTTTCCCAGAGCCAAAATCAATGAATATGTAGTCCTCGAACGCAATATCAAAGCTGGCCATCACGCACTCGAAGCGGTCAGTGCCGATCGCCAAATAGTCACTCCCGTCGATCCAGTTCGAGCTCGGAATGTCGAGATCGCTGAGATAAGTCCATCCTTCGTACCCGCCTTCTGTGTCAACTCCATACCTGTGGTCAAACTCGCTAACCTGATCATCCGGACGCAGCGACTTGGCTGCGCGATACTCCTTAAAAAGATGAATAGGCAAGAGGACGCTCCGGAAGAGGCTGGTTGCGAGCCCGCGCTCTCGCAATGACTTCTTGATCCGGGGAATGATGGTTCTGGTGACTCTTGGCATCGAGTTGAATTTCTTCTTAGAGATTTCCCGTCTTTATACACCAACGCTACGCGCGGCTGCGAAGAATCGCTTCAGTTTAGCCGCATCCAGCTTGCCTCCACTGCGCACGCCGGAACAAACATCGAGTCCGAAGGGGCCAACGTCGTCAATCGCCTGTACGACATTTTCCGGCGTGAGACCACCAGCCAGGAATAACGGAATTCCGATGCGCTCTCGGATGGCGCGGCTAAGCGTCCAATCGTGCGTTCTGCCCGTGCCGCCTAATTCTTTGACGGCAAGTTTCTGGTTGCCGGAATCGAGCAGGATGGCGTCGACATGCGGAGCGACCCGCTCAGCCTCTTCGACCGACTCCGGTCCAGTCACGTGAATCACCTGAACTATAGAAATGCCCGGCAAAGCAGCTTTAAGTTCGCGGTGCGTACCGTGAGCGAGATGATCGCAAAGCTGGATGGTATTCGTGCGGCAAAAGCGCTGCTGCTCGATAATAGCGGCGACGCCCTGTCGCGAAGTCAGCAGGAAGGTGCCGATGGCGGGGGGAACGGTCGCGGCAATTTGTGCAATGAGCTCGTCGTCGATTACGCCCGGTCCGCTTGGCATGCGAGAAACCAAACCCAGCGCAGATGCTCCGCACTCGACAGCCAGAGCGGCTTCGTCGATGCTGCCGATGCAGCAAATTTTTACTCTAGCGGCGCGGATCGCCTTCATAAGGTTTCCCCGGTGAACCCTGTGTCCTCCGTGGTTGAGAAAGATCTTTCACGGAGGACAGAGGGTTCGCCGGGAAGTCATCACAAACTGAAACAAGGTTACTCGCCGTAGGGAACCCAGATATTCTTCACCTGCGTAGCGTGCTCGAGAAACCAGCGGCCCTCGGCCAGTTTCGGGTCGAACCAGTCGATAGCGCGTCCTTCGTTCGTCCATACCTGCTTCAGATTGCCCACCGACATCGCCTTGGCTGCCGCCGCGTTCGCCTCATCGCCGAAGCACCAGATGGCATCCACATCGTCGTGTTCGGCGAGCGTCTTCAGAAGCTGCGAAGTGTATCCGGTAACGATATTCACCGCGCCGTCGGGAAGATCGCTGGTGTCGAAAAGCTGGTAAAGATCGCCCGTAATCAGCGGGTATGCTTCGGACGGCACGGCGACCAATGTGTTCCCCACCGCAACAGCGGGCATCACGACAGAAATAAATCCGAGCAGCGGCGCCTCTCGCGGACAGATGACGCCGACCGTCCCAATCGCCTCGTTCATGGCGAGGGCAACATTGCGGAACGGAGGATTATGCACCGCGCCGTCAAACTTATCGGCCCACGCTGCATAGGAGAAGATGCGCTCGATGCTGAGCTCCACTTCCGCGGCCGCCTGCTTTTTACCGACCGCGTCGCCAAGCCGCTGAGCAATCTCTTCGCGGCGCTGTGAAAGATTTTCGGCGCAATAATAAAGAACCTGGGCGCGATTATGAGCCGTCGCCTTCGCCCATCCGCTGGCCTTGCGTGCCGCCTCTACGGCGTTGCGAATATCTTTGCGGTTGCCAAGCGGAGCTTCACCCAGCAATCGTCCATCGGTTGCGCGCACCTCCATGCTGTAGCCGGAGTCCGGGCGCGCCTGCTTACCTCCGATGTAAAGCTTAACGGTGCGATCGATTGTCGGGGGATCGATGGCCGGAGCATCGCCGTCGGCTAGGCTGGTTGGCGTCTCGGAATCCTCGTCCAGTTCCGAGTCGAGCGTCCGTGTCTTCTCCGCCGGCAGCAGCGGTGCGTTCTTGAACCACGCCGGCTCCATATATTCGAGCAGCCCTTCGCGTCCGCCCTCGCGCCCGTAGCCGCTCTCGCGATAGCCGCCAAAGCCGCACGATGCGTCAAACAGATTCGTGCAGTTCACCCAGACCACTCCCGCCTTGATTCGCGAGGCAACATGCAGGGCGACGTTGATGCTCTCACTCCAGACGCAAGCCGCCAATCCATAAACCGTATTGTTGGCCAACTCCACTGCTTCCGACGGCGTGCGAAAGGTCATCGCTGCCAGCACGGGACCAAAAATTTCCTGCTGCGCGACAATCGACGTCGGATGCACATTGCTCAATAGCGTGGGCGGATAATAAAACCCGCGCGACGGCAGCGCTACCTGCGGCTGCCAGCAAGTGGCTCCGTCCGCTACGCCTTGATCGACGAGCCTGCGAATGCGATCAAGCTGCACGCGGGCGACGATTGCGCCGATGTCGATGGCTTTGTCGAGCGGAGCGCCGATGCGCAGCGTGCTCATGCGATCCTGAATCTTGGCGATCAGCACTTCCGCAATGCTCTCCTGCATCAGCAGGCGCGAGCCCGCGCAGCATACTTGCCCCTGATTGAACCAGATTCCATCGACGAGGCCCTCGACCGTGCTGTCAAGGTCGGCGTCTTCGAATACGATAAACGGAGATTTTCCGCCGAGTTCAAGCGATAGCCGCTTGTGGCTCGTAGCAGTGGCCGCGCGAATCGCACGCCCCACCTCGGTCGACCCCGTGAATGCGATCTTGTCGACGTCAGGATGTTTGACCAGCGCCTCGCCCGTTGCGCCGTCTCCTGTAACGATATTCACTACGCCAGCGGGCAACCCTGCTTCCTGGCAGAGTTCCGCGAAGACCAGCGCGGTGAGCGGCGTGAACTCGGCCGGTTTCAAGACGACCGTGTTGCCAGTCGCCAAAGCGGGAGCAATCTTCCACGCCAGCATCAGCAGCGGAAAATTCCACGGGATGATCTGGCCGACAACTCCGCAGGCGACGTACTCGGGAAATTCCTGATTGAGAAGTTGAGCCCAGCCGGCATGGTGATAAAAGTGTCGCGCGACCAGCGGAATGTCGATGTCGCGACTCTCGCGGATGGGCTTGCCGTTGTCCATGGTCTCGAGAACCGCGAGGAGCCGCGAATGCTTCTGCACCAACCGCGCGATGGCATACAAATAACGCGCGCGAGCGTGCGGAGTGAGAGCCTGCCATCTCGAAGAGGCCGCCCGCCCAGCTTTGACCGCGGCGTCAATGTCGGCCGTCGAGCCTTGCGCAATCGACGCGAGCTTCTCTCCATTCGAAGGATCGACGGTGTCGAAATACTCGCCTGCCGACGGCGCGCGCCATGAGCCGCCGATGAAATGTTGGAAGCGGTAGCCATGACGCTCCAGCCAGGCGATTGCTTCTTTCGAATCTTCTGGAGCAGGACCGTATTCCATGCTCACGAACTTTTCCGCAATGCTCATTGGCGTTGGCTCGACTCCTACTTCTTACTCAGTCAAAATACGACGGCGCTGGCTCAGTTCAAACCTCGCGACTATCCAATACCAGCATGTACGGAGGTTCGGTTGTGAAGGTTTGCACGTCTGCTGCTGCGGCTTGGCCCTCCGCGCTCGCGAAGGCCTTTTTGGATTGCCGCCATATCGTCGAAGTGTAGGGTCGCGACGAGATGAAAATCGGACGACCCCGCCGGCGTCAGTACCGGACCCTGGCTGATCTCGAACTTCCGAAGACCCGGTATTTTTTTTGCGATCGGGATGTGGGTGCCGAAGTAATGTTGATCAAAAGCGGCGCCATCCCTCGGAGTTTTATAAACCACCACCAATCGAGCCACAGTGTCTCTCCTAACGTCGAATAAAATGCCTCGGGAGCGAATCGTAGGCTGCCGATTTGTTCGGGACAGTCCCTGCGAGTCTACGCAATCGGATGCCGATACTCGGCCGAATATCGCCCGGTCGCGTAATGCTCCAGTTGCCGCTCGATATCGCCCAAAAGTCCGCTGGCTCCAAAGCGGAACATTTCCGAACGCAGCCATGATGGGCCGAGCTCTTCCTTGATCATCGCCAGCCAGTCGATCGACTGTTTCGCCGTGCGGATTCCTCCGGCTGGCTTGAATCCCACCGCCATCCCTGTTTGCTGCGCATATTCGCGGATGGTGCGCGTCATCACCAGGCCAACCGGCAAAGTTGCATTCGTCGGTTCTTTGCCCGTCGATGTCTTTATGAAGTCAGCCCCCGCCATCATCGCCACCACGCTAGCGCGCGCCACGTTGCGCAGCGTGAGCAGGTCGCCGGTTCCGAGAATCACCTTCATGTGCGCCGGTCCGCAGGCTTGCTTGAACGCCGCCACTTCGTCGTAGAGCGCCTGCCAGCGTCCGCCGAAAACATGGGCGCGAGTGATGACGACATCGATCTCGTGCGCGCCCGCTTCGACTGATCGGCGAATCTCGCTGACTCGCTCCGCCAGCGGCGACAATCCGGCAGGGAAACCAGTCGACACAGCCGCGACATGGATTCCGCTGCCCTCCAGCGCGTGCAGGGCGGTTTCCACAAATGTGTGATAGACGCAAATGGCGGCAACTTTAATTTGCAACTCTTCGATTCCGAGTTTCTTTTCTAACTCTGGCTGAATCGGATGCCGTCCCTTGGCGCATAGCCGGCGAACGCGCTCGTCGGTGTCATCGCCCGAAAGTGTTGTCAGATCCATGCAGGTGACCGCGCGCAGCAGCCATGCCGCCTGCCATTCTTTTTTCACCGTGCGCCGCGCGACTTGCGACTGGGCGCGCCGCTCGACCGCGCTGGTATTGACCCGAACCTCACGCACCCAATCGAGATTGAGAGCAATGCCGGCATTGGCCAGCAGAGGCTGCCCCGAGAGCTCGGCGATCACGCTTCCGCCACCGGAAGCGTGAGCCGCGATGCTGCGATTGTGTTCTTGTTCCATGATGTTTTGCGCAACTCGCTCGGCATCACGCGTTGCTTTAGTGATGCCGTTAGAATCTCTCAATCTTAGATGTTCGTTCTGGCGACGGGTCGCAAGCCTCAAAATCCCGACAGGCTAGTCGGTGCCGTGCAATTGTACGGCAGATTACGATGAAAGCCGATCCGACGAAAGATGAAATCTGGTTTCGCGTTGACACCCGGACGTTGCGCGGCTAGGCTACGATGCGATTCCAATCATCTTGCCATTGGTACTGTGGAGGTTGTTTCTGACTATCTCGGGCCACGATTTTCGATTCCACCAAAAATTCTCCCTTGCCGCAATTTTCACCGCATTCCTCGTAATCACGCTGTCAATGTCGGCATTCGCCGCCGGCAAGAAAATTATCCTCGACACCGATCCTGGTTCTGATGATGCCATGGCGCTGATGCTGGCCCTAAACTCGCCGGAACTCGACGTTCAAGCTGTCACCGTCGTTCCGGGCAACGTCACTGCCACGCAGGGCCTGGAGAACGCGTTGCGCATGATGTCGCTGGCACATCGTTGCGATATTCCCGTGGCCGCCGGCGCGCAGCATCCTCTGTTTCAAAAGCTGATCACCGCCGAGTTCTGGCACGGCAAGAACGGATTGGCCGATATCGAACTGCCGCCGAGCAAATGCAAAGTTGATTCTCGCTGGGGCCCGGACCTGATTATCGAGACGGTGCACGCCGCGCCGCACGAGATCACGCTCGTCCCGGTCGGCCCGCTCACCAACATCGCGCTCGCCGTCGAGAGGGATCCGTCGATCGTGCCGCTGGTAAAGGAAGTTATTCTCATGGGCGGGTCGATTACGGGCGGCAATTCGACGGCTGCGGCCGAAGCCAATATCTACAACGACCCCGAGGCGGCGCAGGTCGTCTTTCAGGCGGGCTGGCCATTGACCATGGTCGGCCTCGACGTCGGCGACAAGACGTTGCTGTCGCCGAAATATCTCGAGCAACTCGGGCAGACGCACGGGCCGGTGAACGATTTTATTTATCAGGTGGCGCACTACCTCATCGATCTCTCAGCGAAGTTCGGTTTCAGTGGCGCGCCGATGTATGATCCGCTGGCCGTCGGGGTAGCGATCGACGCCACGCTCGTAAAAGCTCCACCGATGCACGTCGACGTTGAAACGCGCGGCGACTTCACGCGCGGCGAGACGGTGGCCAATCGCCGCAACATGGTCGAGCGCAACGTGCTGCATGGCGACCGTTACATGGTCGAGGGAGTCGATAAGGTCGAGCCCAACGCGAAGGTCTGCGTCGACGTCGACGCCGACCGATTCCTGCAACTGTTCGTTTCGAGAATTCGCGGCAAGTAAACTCGCAAAGCACTGCCGATCGAAGAAGCCGTACCGAAGGAGAAACGATGTTTACGCCCCACAGTCTGGGTATCGCACTGGCAATGATGATTACGAGCGCCATCTGCTGGGGTTCGTGGGCCAACACCTATAAAGGCGTAAAGAATTATCGCTTCGAATTGTTCTACTGGGACTATGCGGTTGGAATTTTTCTGGTGTCGCTGATCCTTGCGCTCACCATGGGCAGCACCAGCCATGACGCCGACAGTTTCTTGAACAACGTGCACTCTGCCGACGCCACCAACATCGTCTCAACCATGATTGGCGGCGCCATCTTTAATCTCGCGAACCTGCTGCTGGTGGCGGCGATCGATATGGCCGGACTCGCTATTGCCTTTCCGGTTTCCATCGGAATCGCGCTCGTCGTCGGCGTGATTTCAAGCTACGCCTTGCAGCCCAGAGGGAATGCGGCGCTCCTCGGCGCGGGCGTGGTTTGCGCATTCATCGCCGTCGTGCTCGACGGCAAAGCCTATGGCAGCCTGGCAATCGCTGGCCGATCGGTTTCCAAAAAGAGCATCGTGACCTGCGTCGTCTCCGGCGTTCTGATGGGGCTCTGGGCGCCCTTTGTGGCTCGCGCCATGACCCACGGCAACACGCTCGGCCCTTATAGCATTGCCGTCTTTCTCACGCTCGGAGCGCTGCTCTCCTGCGCCATTTGGAATGTTTATTTTATGAAGCATCCGCTGGTCGGCGAACCGGTGAACTTCTCCGGCCTTTTCAGCGGGCCCATTTCCGGACACGCTCTCGGACTGCTCGGCGGATTTATCTGGGGCATCGGCATGGTTTTCAATCTGGTCGCTGCCAGTTTCACCGGCGTGGCCATTTCCTACGCCATCGGACAATCCGCGCCCATGGTAGCCGCGCTCTGGGGCGTTCTCGCTTGGAAAGAATTTGCCGGCGCTCCCAGCAAAGCCAAAATGTATCTCGCCCTGATGTTCATCTTTTACTGCGTGGGAATTCTGCTTGTAGCGCGGGCGAATGGCTGAACTATCGCGAGATCTCTACCAACCACCACCAGGCGAAAAACTCGGCGAACGCCGAACCCGAATTCTACTGGAATTAGAAGACGCGAAGATCAGCCCGTGCTGCCATCGCGCAAGCTTCCTCGCGTGTGCGCGGATTAACTGGGGCCATCGGCCACGTCTGCAAAAATCCACGAAAGCATAGGCATTATGAAAAACTGAATTCCGGGTCCGGGGCGTAGTCGCATTCGCTCCCTCGGCCACGAAAACTCTTGACTTTGCATTTCCAATCTATTTATATGGCCCATCGCTAAAAAAGGGATAACTCCCGACTGTCTCGGCGGGATTCACTCGCGGGAAGTCGTCAAGTCTAAATTGCCACTGCGTTTGACGAAGAGCCGTGGTCGCAAAAGGTGGAGATTGATGCTGAAAAAATTAGCGCTGCTCGTAGCGGTTCTGTGCCCGGTGTTCTTCCTCTGTCCGCTTCTTTACAGCCAGGCGAATGGCAGTCTTTCCGGAAACGTCGTCGATAAAACCGGATCGGTTATCGCAGGCGCAAGCGTGAGGATTGCCTCCCAAGCCACCGGCCTGACCCGCGAAACCAAGACCGACGACTCCGGACACTACCTCGTCCCGCTCCTGCCGCCTTCCATCTACACGATTCACGTAGAGTCGCAGGGTTTCAAAACCACCGAGCAGAAAGACATCCGCCTGCAAGTCGCAGAACAGCTCGAGATTGATTTTTCGCTCGTCCTGGCCTCGGTCAGCTCGACCGTCGAAGTCAACGCCACCGAAGTAGCCGTCGAGACCACGAACCCAACCCTCGGCCAGGTTATCACTGCCGAGGAGGTCGCCGATCTCCCATTGAACGGTCGCAATTTCGTCCAGCTCGCGACGCTGACTCCGGGCACGACCTCATCGACGAACCCGAACAGTTTCTTTACCCAAGCTGCGAGCAGCGAAGCGGCCACGCGCGGCGCATTTTCGCTCTCGGTCGGCGGATCGCGCGAACAGAGCACCGACTGGCTGCTTGATGGCAACGACAACAACCAACTCGACGAAGGCGGAATCGCGATTTTCCCGGATATGGACGACATCCAGGAATTCAAAGTGCTGACCTACAACTACTCCGCGGAGTATGGAGAGCGCGCTGGCCCAACCGTGTTAGTCACGACCAAAGCGGGCACGAATCAGGTACACGGCACCCTGTTTGAATTCTTCCGCAACACTTCGCTCGACGCATCGACTCCGTTTATCAACAGCGTGGGAAAATTTAACCTTAACCAGTTCGGGTTCTCTCTAGGCGCCCCGATTCAGAAGGACAAGACTTTCTTCTTTATCGATTATCAAGCCAAGATGCAGCGCAAAGGCGTGCCTTTTACAGGTTACGTACCGACCGTCGCCCAGGTCACTCCCGACGCGAATGGCAACTACGAGGAAGGCCCCACTGCCTTAGGTGCGACAACGCTCAACAACCCGTACTCGAACCAGCCCTTTCAATGCGTGGGAAACACGGTTACTCCGGAACCGGTGCTAGCCGACGGAAGCCAGACCCCGGGGACAGCCTGCGCCGTCATTCCCGCAGCCTTGATCAACGCGCAAGGTGCGGCGGTGGCCGCACTTTACCCAGCACCGAATGCCCCTCCAAGCGCCACCGGGTTTAACTATGTCAACCTGCCCGTGCGCAAGCTCAATGAAGGCACAGGCGACATCCGCGTCGATCACAATTTCTCCAGTAAGGACTCGATTTTTGCGCGCTTCAGCTACGATCAGGCGACCAACTTCGTCCCCGGCGGATCGCCAACCTGGTCGGAAGAAAATGCCTTCGGCAGCAACCAGCACATCGAGAACCACGGCCGCAACGCGATGGTATCCGAGACTCACGTTTTTTCCGCGAACACTATCAACCAACTCAACCTTGGATATAACCGAATCTTCAATCACATCAACTCCTTCGGCACAGGCACTTGCGAAGCCGCAAATCTGGGCATTCCCGGCGCGGATCTGGGTGCCTCATGTGACACCATCACCGGCTACCCGGCCAGCCTGAACCAGTCAACCAAGGATTGCGAAAGTTGTGGTCTCACTTCCTTCCAGATGGGCAGTTATTTTTCCATCGGTGACCGCGGTTACGCGCCCTATCAGGGCGGAACGAACGTCTACTCGGCAGGCGACACGATCGATCTCATTCGCGGCAAGCACGACATCCGTATAGGTATGACATATCGCGCCAATGAAATGAACGTGCGCAACAATGCGTTTCAGGACGGTTACGTCGTAAATTTTGGCACCGCAACAGGCGATGACATTGCCGATCTACTCGTCGGCAGCATGGGTGTTTTTGCAGCTCACGATCAAACCTTCCTCGGGGCCACCCCCGGCCGCCGCTTCAAACTGTTTCGCCCTTACATTCAGGATGATTGGCGCGTAACCCCCAATCTCACCTTGAACCTGGGCTTCGCATGGGCAATCGTTCCGCCAGAAACCGAGGTCAAAAATCGCCAGGCGGAGTACGACGTTACCGACCTCACATGGTATGTTCCCTCGGGCAGCCCCGGAATAACCGGCTGCACGCACTGCGTTGCCACGGATGGAAGGGTTGGCATTCAGTTTGACAAGAAGGCCTTGGAGCCCCGCATCGGCCTGGCGTGGAAACCCTTTGGAGGCGACAAGACTGTGATCCGAGCCGGCTATGCCATCTACCATGATTCTTCGTGGGATCAGGGCGGACAGGGTTTGTGGCAGAATCCACCCTACTATGCGGAAGTTGATCCCTGCACCTTTTGCCTCACCTATGGAGTTGCCGCCGGTTCATTGTCAGGAGGCTTCCTTCTTCCGGTCGGCACTCCTTCTTCCACGACCGTCAACGGCGGTCTTGGTGCCGTCTATAGTTCGCCCGTGGATCCTACCGCTTACACCGGAAGCATCCAAGCTCAGAATCGCAATTTCCTACAGGGTATGATCCAGCAGTTCAACCTTAACGTTGAGCGCCAGATTCCCGGCAACGTCGTGCTGACCGTGGGCTACGCTGGAACTCGCAGCGCGCATATCCTCACCAGCCAGCTGAACGAAAACCTGAATGACCCCAATGCCTGCTCGGACGGCTCCAATCCCGTCCAGGGCTACACGCTGGGCTGCAACTTTGGGTTTTTCCCGTACGCCGCAAACCAGCCGGGCGGAGGAATCTTTCAATCTGTTGACACCAACAACAGCATCGGTCAGGCGCGCTACGACTCAATTGAGATCAAGGCTGAAACCAAGAGCGTACGAAATGGACTGTACGCCCTAATCGGCTACACCTATTCCCGCAACTTTGACAACGGCATGCCCGACGGTCTGGGTACCAATCCCGGGGCGTTGTACTATCCTTTGCCCGGAACTGCGAAGCTGGATTGGGGTCTATCGGAACTCAACCTCAATAACAGTTTTACCGCCAGCATCATCTATAACCTCCCGTTCGGCAAGGGCAAGCACTGGGGCGGTGATTGGAACGGTCCGGTTGACGCCGCGCTCGGGCATTGGCAAGTCAATCTGATCGAAAGGGCCACGTCCGGATTCCCGTTGTACGTAGTCGATAGCAGTGAGGGTTCGGGAGTGGATTTTTCCTACAACGGAAATAACTTCTCGCGCCCGAACCAAGTAGGCGACCCCAACAAGGGCGGGAACGAGGGCGGACAAACGGGCTGTCCTACACAAGTTCACACAATTCAGTTTTGGTTCAATCCATGCGCGTTCGCTTTTGCCCCTGCCGGAGAACTCGGCACCGGTGTTCGCGCGCCGGTTTACGGTCCGCGTTTCGTGAATACGGACTTCTCCTTGATCAAGGACATTCCGTTGTCGTTCCGGGAGGGAATGAATCTGCAATTCCGGGCGGAGTTTTTCAATCTCTTCAATCATCCGCAATACTACCTGGCAGGCGCCGCAGGCACCGGGGAAATGGACATCAACTCGACCTCCAGTTTCGGAGTGATCAACAACACCGTGAACAACCCGCGCCTAATTCAGTTCGCGCTCAAGTTTAAGTTCTAGACGGCTGGATTCCGTTTTCAACTTCGGGCAGACCGGCAGCTGCATTCAGCAGCCCGGTCTGCCCCTAAGTTTTCAGTCGCAAAAAAACTGCTGCCGAGCACTTTGACCGGAGCCAATACATTACGGTGGAGATTCTTTCGTGAGGCTTAGCGCCCCTAGTATTCTTAATTTCAAACGCGATCTGCTTTTGCTATTTTTTCTCACAAGCTTGATCGCCTCCGCCCAGCCCCGCCGCAAGGTAATCATCAATGAGGATTGCTCCGGACCCGGCGGAAGCAACATGCAAACCCTCCTCGTCATGATCCAGTCGCCGCAAATCGACGTGCTCGGGATCACGGTGGTCAGCGGAGACCAGTGGCGCGATGAAGAAGTAGCGCACACGCTCCGCCTGCTCGAGATCATCGGACGCACCGACATTCCCGTGGTCCCCGGCGCGGCCTTCCCGCTGGTTCGCACTCGCCAGGAAGCGCAATGGTGGCAGCAGCGCTACGGAAAAGTCGCCTATGCCGGTGCTTGGGATGATCGCTGGTGGCACGAACCTTTCGTCGTGCCCACGTTTCCCGAGGGTCAGCCGACAAGCAAGCCAGCGGACGAAGATGCTGCCCACTTTCTGATTCGCATGGTGCACAACTATCCGCACCAGGTCACAATCTACGAGGGCGGACCGATGACCAACCTGGCCATGGCGATTTCGCTCGATCCACAATTTCCGGAACTAGCGGAAGAGTTGGTCTTCATGGGTGGAAGCCTCGGCCCGCAAACCAACAACGCTGAGTTCGTCAACAACCCGCGCCACGAATTCAATTTCTGGTTCGATCCAGAAGCCGCGAGCATCGTGTTGCGCGCTCCGTGGAAGAAAATCGTATGCACGCCCGTAGACATCTCTGTGAAGACCAGCCTGACGCCCGCCATGGTCGGTGAGATCGACCAGGCCGGCACTCCGCTGGCGCATTACCTCGCGCGCTTTTATCAGTTGTTTCCAGGCGCCGATATTATGTGGGACGAACTGGCCGCGGCCGCGTGGATTAATCCCTCGATCATCACCGAGCGCGGGACCCGTTACATGAGCGTTGACGTCGATCGAGGTGCAGGATACGGCAACACCCTCACCTGGACGGAGAAAACCAAGCCCTCGCGTACTGTGCAACCGGTCGAGATCGAGGTTGATTTGGACAAAGAAAAGTTTGATCGAATGTTCGTGAATCTTATGATCGCCCCGACACCGCCCGCTCCGAGGTGAGGGGCGGGAGGTTAGGGCTCAGTTGGCGAGGCGGAATTCTGTTTCTGAAGGGTGATCACAAACTCCTGAATTTCGCGTCGCTCGCGCTTCGCATCTTCTTTTGTTTTCTTCGCTAATTGCTCGTGGAGTTGAAGTTCCTCTTGAGCACGAGTTTTATCGCCCGTTCGCATATAGGCTTGCGCCAATCGATAGTGTGCTTGAGCAAGTATTTCGTCGCCATCGGGACTGGAGGGTTCGAAAATGACGTCATCGCGATTGGCCTCGATCGCTCTTCGATACGCTGCAATCGCCTGCGGATAATCCGCGCGCTGCGCATAGAGAATTCCCAGTTGCAAATAGGCCCCGCTCAGTTTCGGATCAAGATGGACCGCCTTTTGCAGCAAAGATTCCACGCGCTCCGAATGCTCAGAATTCCGCTGAGCGTCGCTCTCGCCATCCGCCGCGCTCTCTGAGCGATTCCACAAACTCACTGCATAGTAGTAGTTCGCGAGCGCATTGTCGGGCTGTAGTTCGGCGAAGCGCGCCAACTTTTCTTGCGCGGTTTCCGCGAGCGAAGCGTCCGCGCCCGCGCCAGCACTCTGAATCTTTCCAAGAAATAGATACGGGGCCGGATTCGCTGGCTCCAGATCCGACGCGGCCGCGAGACAGCGCGCCGCTTGATCGTATGCGCCGCGAGCATACCAGGAGGCGCCAAGCGCAATCAGCACCCGCGCCGACTTCGGAAAAAGGCGATTGCCGCTGGTGAAAACTTCGGTCGCCGGCTCCAGCGCGCGATGGGTGAGCAACTCGGTTCCCCAGTCGAATAGATAGGGTTCGCTCGGATCGAGTTCCGCCGCGCGCTGATATTCGTGAACCGCTTCCAGCGGATGCCCAAGCTTCTCTTCGACGTCAGCCAGTTGATGATGAAGGCGGGCATTCTTAGGATCGTGCGCCACCGAGTCGCGTAGCGAACTCTCGTCCGCCGCCGACGGCGGCGAATTTGCTGCTCCGGGTGATCCTTTGCCAGATGAAGCGCCAAGTGAAACCGTCGCCCGCGCTAGCGCTTCACTGGTTCGCTGCACGCTGTCGGAGCCGTGTCCGCCCGCGTTCGCCGCCTCAGTCACACCCGCCACGGTGAACTGCGGTTCGTCGAAAAACTCGGGCGCTGCTGCGCTTGGCTTGGCGCTCGACGTTCCTTGGCTTGACGCTCCTCGGGAAGATGAGTTTTGCGCTTCAGAGGCTTTAAGCGGACCGAGTACGAGGTCAATCTTCTTCAGCTCTTTGCGCGCGAGTGGGATACGACTGGCGATTGCTTCGCCAAGCCCGTGCATCTGTGCGCGCAAAGTATATGCGCCCGCTGGCAGCGCGACAAAGCGATACGCTCCATTGGAATCCGTTTGTGTGCTTTGCGGGGCTACGGCCGGCGTCGGAGACTCGGTGGCAAACTCTAAGAAGACAGTTGCCTTCACGACCGGCAGGCCGTTGGAATCGCGCACATATCCTTTCAAGATGCCGCCATTCGCTGCCTCTTGCGAATCCGCACAGACGGGAGCGAGAACAGCCAGAATTGCCAGAAAGCACGCCGCGCAAATTCGCTTTGATCTGAAGTTGATGAGACTCACGTCGATCGGCCTCTGGGCGAAACGAAAAGCCGCACGACCATCGCTAAAGACAAAAATGACAAAATGGAATCCGCCGAAGTCACCGGTGGTCATTCTATTCGCCGCTTAGCATCATCGGCAATGACGCATCCTGATGTAAAACTGGCGTAGTCTGTTGAATAAGCTTTACAATGGCAAGCTTTCCAGAATCGTTATTCGTGAATGGAGTGGTGAATGGGGTTGTATCGGTTTCCGAATCTCAGGGCAGTTGCAATCATAGTTTTCCTTCTAGTCACGAGCCTCCTGACCCGGTCCCAGGTGTCTCAATCCGAAGCGCAATCCGAAGACAAGCGTAAGATCATCATCGACCAGGACGCGGCTGGACCCGCCGGCACCGACCAGCAGGCAATCCTGCTGCTCATTCAATCTCCGCAGACCGAAGTATTGGGCATCACCGTGGTGACGGGCGACGCGTGGCTCACCGAAGAGGTAGCGCACACGCTCCGCATGCTTGAGATCATCGGACGGACCGACATTCCTGTTCTGCGCGGCGCCGAGTATCCGCTGGTCAGAACGAAAGAGGAGGCCGAGCTATGGGAGCAGCGTTATGGCTCGGTCGCTTGGCTGGGCGCCTGGACTCCGTCAAGGTATCACGCACCGCGCGAACTGGGCGCGATGCCGGAAGGGAAGCCGGCCATCAAGGCTGCCGATGAAGATGCGGCGCACTTTCTCGTTCGCATGGTGCACAAGTATCCGCACGAAATCACCATCTACGAGGGCGGGCCGATGACCAATCTGGCGCTTGCCATCTCTATCGATCCCGACTTTCCGAGTTTAGCCAAAGAGTTGGTGTTCATGGGCGCCAGTCTGAGGCCGCAGACGGACGATCCTGAGTTCGTCGACACGCCGCGCCGCGAATTCAATATCTGGTTCGATCCAGAAGCGGCGCACATTGCCTTGCGCGCTCCGTGGAAAAAGATTATTTGCACGACGGTGGACATTTCGGTGAAGACGAGAATGACCAACGATTTGATCGATAAAATCAAGGCTAGCAACACGCCGTCGGCGCAGTACATCGGCAGGTACGCGCACCTGCGCGGATCTTATAACTATCTGTGGGATGAACTCGCGTCGGTCGCGTGGCTCGATCCCAGTGTGATCACGAAAAAGGAAATCCGCTACATGGATGTAGAACTCGACCGCGGCGCTGGCTACGGAGACACGCTCACCTGGTCTGAGAAAGACAAACCGGAGCGCGAGGTGCAACCGGTGGAGGTGCAGGTCGATCTGGATACTGAGAAGTTCTACAAGCTGCTTGTGGATTTGCTGAGCGCGCCGACGCCGCTGCGCATGCCATCGACGCCTTAACGGCTGTTCTCCTGAAGCGCGGCGCCGCACTTAGGGCAGAACATGGTTCCTCCTAGTCAATCCTCATCCAAAATCGATGGTCAGGATAATAGACGACTAAGAAGGTTTTTTCTTGCTTTTTTTCTTGCCGGTCTCCGGCGCCACTACAGCATCTTCGCTCCAAAACCGGTGTCCGGTGCGGTGAATGAACACATCCTCCAGCGTCGGCTTGCTCACGCTGAGCGATTGAATTTCTCCCGGGAACGCCTCGACCACTTCCGGCACGAAGTGATGTCCGTTTTCAATTTCCAGCCGGACGTGTTTGTCCATGACAGTGGCGTCGACTGGAAACTTATTGCGAATACGTTCGGCCAGTGATTGCGGATCACGCGCTTCGAGCAGAATTACGTCGCCGCCGATCTCGCGGGTCAGAGACTCTGGTGTGCCGAGAGCTACCAGATTCCCTTCATTCAAAATAGCAAGACGATCGCAGCGTTCCGCTTCTTCCATCAGGTGCGTGGTGACGATGACCGAGACGCGCTCCTGGTCGCGGAGAATCGCCAGATACTGCCAAAGGTCGCGTCGGGCGCCGGGATCGAGGCCGGTTGTCGGCTCGTCGAGCAGCAATACTTCAGGATGATGGAGCAGGCCCTTGGCGAGTTCGATGCGGCGCTGCATGCCGCCGGAAAAAGTCTCCACGAGATCGCCCGCGCGATCGAGCAATCCCACGCGCGTAAGAATTTCGTTGATGCGCACCTTAAGCTCGGTGCCGCGCAGGCCATAGAGATGTCCCTGATGCCAAAGATTTTCGTAGGCGGTGAGCTTAGAATCAACACTTTGTGCCTGAAACACCACGCCGATACGTCGGCGCAGCGCCCCGGGCTGGCGCACGGCATCGAGGCCGGTGATCGTCGCGCTGCCGGAAGTGGGCACCATGAGCGTCGAAAGAATGCGAAACAGAGTCGTCTTGCCGCTGCCATTTGGCCCGAGCAGTCCGAAGAGTTCCGCAGGGCGAACGTCGAACGAAACCCCGTTGAGCGCGGCGCGGTCCTGGTAATGATGCACCAGGTTGCGCACGCTAATGATGGCTTGGCCACCTGGCGTGACAGACTGGGCGGGAGGAGCGAAGTCGAGAGCCGTAGAATTCGAGGTCACAATTCATTCTACGACGGAGAACAGGGAATTATCACCACAGGGTCGGTCATCTCGCCATCGGGTGATCGGTTGATCGAATACCAAGCTCACGCCGGTTTTGGATGACCCGGTGACTGATCATCCGATGGTCCGATCGCGAAGCGGCTAAGCAGCCACCGGATCGTGACCCGGCACGCGCTCTTCGAAAGCCACTGGAACATGCCGCCAGACCTGTATGGCAAGCACGACGGTGGTTGCCAGCAGCAGCGCGCCGACCGCAACGTGAGTGACGGTAGCGGTCACCATCGGCGTCTCGGGCTGAGCCGCGTCGCGTCCCCACATCACGCGGGTGATGAAGGCGAGAAATCCGAGGCAAAGCTGCGCAACCATGAGACCGAGCATGGCGATCGCGGGACGGCGAACGGCCTCGACGTTCGGATAAACGGAGATGGCGCGAATCGCGGTCCATGAAAGAACGATGGCGACAACTCCCGCATTGGCGACGTGCGGCCACCAACTCATGCCGTGGTGACGAAACATGGCTCCGAGAATCAATTGCACATAGAGCACAAAAATCGAGAGCAGCGTGAGTGTAAACAGAGCAGGCCGGCGCTGGTCAAGTTCCGTCCGCGGATGCTCTTCAATCCAGCGCCGTCCGGTGAAAACAGCGATGGCGACTGCGATGCAAAAAAAAGTCTGCGCCACGGTAGCATGCGCCGTCGACACCCAGGGTGGCTGGAATAAGAGCACCGTAAGGCCGCCAAGAATTGCTTGCGTGATCACCGTTCCGAAGGCGGCAATACCGAGCCATTTCATCCAGCGGCGACGGTCAGCAAAGAACGTCCACACCGCGATCGAAATCGTCAGCAGAATGATCGAGCCCGCAATGGCGCGGTGGCTCCACTCGTACTGAACGCCTCCATGCAATTCAGGAACGCTGAACGATCCGAAGGATCGGGGCCAGTCGGGAATGGAAAGGCCAGCATCATTGCTGGTCACGAGCGCTCCGGCAATGATCAAAACAAAAGTCGCGCACGCCACGAAGATGGCGAAGCGATGCAGTCCGCGGTTATATGGAGCCTCGATGCCTTTCAAAATGCCCCCATGACGAAACAGCGTGCAACTGGACGCTCCTCGAAACGGAACAGTTTAACAGAGGGCGGCCGCCCCGGCGGATCGGTGGCGCCGATGGACCTCGTCGCGATCGAAACTCCATCCGTCCGAGTGACCGCCACCGGATAAACTCTCGAGTTCCTCAATCCACTGCTCCGCATCGGTTCCATCGCGCTTCCGCGAATTCCGAATAAGTCGTTTGCGGACCCTGACCGACGCGCTAACCCCTTCGCGGATCGACGCAAATACGTTGATGGCAGGCATCGTGGTCTCCATCGTTTTATGATGCAGAAACTTGAATACGGGGAGGTCCACGCTAGCGGTTGAACACTCGCTTCTCTACTGATTAGCGTGTTCTTCCATCGCTTTCTGCGTTTCCATCGCCTGTATGATGGCGTCCGCAAACTCCGACGTTCCCGCCTCGCCTCCTACGTCGCGCGTGAGCTTCGTACGGTCGCGGTAAACTTCGTCGATGGCGTTGCGAATCTTCCAGGCGGCGTCGGCCTCCCCGAGGTGCCGCAGCATGAGCAGGGCAGACCTCAGCACGGCAGTGGGATTGGCAATGTTTTTTCCCGCGATATCGGGTGCCGACCCATGCACCGCCTCAAAGATGGCGCAGGTGTGTCCGAAATTCGCGCCCGGGACCAGCCCGAGTCCGCCCACCAGTCCCGCGCAGAGATCGGAAATAATGTCGCCGTAAAAATTCTCCAGCAGCAGCATGTCGTACTGATAGGGGTTCATCACCAGTTGCATGCAGGTGTTATCCACGATGTGCTCGCCGTAGGTTATCTCGGGATACTCCTTCGAGACGGCACGCGAGCACCGCAGAAATAATCCATCCGACAGCTTCATGATGTTGGCTTTGTGAATGGAGTGAATTTTCTTGCGCTTGTTCTTGCGTGCGTGCTCAAAGGCAAATCGCGAGACGCGGGTTGAAGCCTTTTCGGTAATGACCTTAATGCTCTCCACTACACCCGGAACAACTTCGTGCTCAATGCCGGAATAAAGTCCTTCCGTATTCTCACGCACAACAATCAGGTCAACGCCCGGGTAGCGGGTAGGAATATGTGGCAGATTGCGGATCGGCCGGAAGTTGGCGAAAAGTTCGAAGCGCTTGCGCAATTCAACATTAATGCTCGAAAAGCCGCCCCCAATGGGCGTAGTCACGGGCCCCTTCAGCCCAACCCGAGTGCGCTCGATGGATTCGCTAAGCTCTTTGGGAATATATTCGTGATATTTCTCAAAAGCTTCGGCGCCTGCCGCGAAGCTCTCCCATTCAAACTTAACGCCAGTAGCTTCGAGGATGCGAACCGCGGCCTGAATAACTTCAGGGCCAATTCCGTCGCCGGGGATGAGGGTTATTTTATGAGCCATTGTGAGTCAGAGGATTTCGTATCCGATGCCGATGCCAGCATCGAGAGTCATGCGCGTATTTTAGCACCCGACTATAAGCCTATTGATCCTCCTCAAATAGGCAATTGTGCCGAGCCCCGCCTGACTAGCGGAGCTTTGATTTTCTGAAATAACTTAGGCTTGGGCCATCCACCTACGACAGCAGGTACTCGATGCGCGTCTCTAGCTTCGAGGCGTCGTCTGTCCAGTCGCCGTAAATTTCCCAGGATCTTCCGGCAAATGTGATCTTGTTGGATGCCGCCCAAACATGAATCTTCTGATGCGTTTCGCCCAATCGTGCATAGGGGCCGACATGCAGCGCCGTGACGACCTTACCTGCCGGAGTTTCAGTCGAGAAGACGTCTCCCGATCGCTCGAACGGACGAATGACCTCAACTCCGAAATCGATGTCCATGGGCAACTCAAGACCTGCCGGATGGTGGTAAAGGAACACGTTGCGGCCGTCGGTGCGCAGCCCGGGATGTTGGCGCAAGAATTCCCAAACGTTATCCAAGGCCGGTCGCCACGCGCTCCCAACCTCGTCGACACGGACCTGCCGGCGTACCGCCGCCAGCATTCGCGCTGTGACGGTTTGAGTGGAGATATCAGGTGGCATGAGCGTTCTTAGTTCTAACATAAATTTCAGATTTCTCTCCCAGAACCGAGAGAAGCGAGTTCCGTTCGTCCAGCGTTCGCGGTAGCACCCAGGCCATCCGGGTGGCTCCGGGAATTCGATTCATTTCCTTTGCGCTCCCGTACAACCCGGTTTCGCGTCCGTGATCCGTTCCCAGTTCCATCCGTATGGCGAGACAGTCCGAATCTCGGAGGAGAAAAGACCGCGGGCATCTCCACCGGCCACTCGGACTGTCCGCCCCGCGAACATAGTTCAATGCTTCGAGAATCGCAAAGGTAACAGATTCCTTCCTAATCTGGAGTAGCTACTTTTGTGGGATTGCGCGCGCTCGTGGCGAGGGAAATACTGATCAGGCGATAGGTTGCGTTTGGAGGACGTTGCCAGTGGGTACTGGACGCCGTTTATCAAACAGTCGAGTGGCCTAGTCAGCCATTACGGTTCCAGTCCGTCGTCCTCCGCACGACTAGTCGGCACAAGGCTTCTTAATGTTATACCGGCCGTGTTTGGTAAACAGCGTACTTACTGGCAATTGTGCCGAGCCCCGCCTGAGTGACCAGCGGGGCTTTTGCTTTTCTTAGGAATCTTGGTCAGCCCAATTGCGCTCGTTCTCAAATATCGATTCAATGTCGCGCGAGCCGTGAAGCACGCGAACGACTTCGATACCGCGAGAAAGCGGTAGCTAGAACACGACATAGCGGCCCACAGCGAGACTTCGAATGTCTGAACTTAGCTCGGGGCGCCGTCGTCCCAAACCGGGTCGGCGAGCTAAAGCTTGGAACTTTCCATCTACGGGATCGACAAAGGCGTCCGCTCGATCAGGGCTATCTTCCGCGATGTACGCCCAAATCTCTGCCAGATCGGCCAGGGCGCGCGGACGCACCACGAGACTAGGCATCCACTTCGCCGCGGCGGAGCGGCGAGCGGCTCTTGAGGAGCTTGCGACCTTCGCGTTTCATTTCCGCGGGGCTCCAGGGGCCAGCGTGGCCGCTGTCCATGCCTTCGCGGATGTCGCGGCGCAACTGCTCCAGTTTCAGTGAGCGCAACTCGTCTTGGGCTTCCATAAGGCGCAATGCCTCGCGCACGACTTCGCTGGCGGAGTTGTAGCGTCCGGAAGAGACTTTCTGACGGACTAACTTTTCGAGTTGCGGGGTCAGATTGATGTTTAGAGGCATGGAGTGGCCCGGCGCGTTCCGAAGCCAGAATGGCCTGGATAGCAAGGATTGTCAATGATTGACAAATTGGAGGATGGACAATCGGAACGTTCGGACTGCGGACTGTCCCCACATTTCGAAAACCGCGAAACGTGGCGCGTCCGGCCTCAGGCCCTTGTTAACCATATCCGTGAGGCGAACGGGTGTCTCCTTGAATCCTGCCAGCACAACAGAGCCTCATACCACTCAGCGGTGAGAGTGGCCGATCCGTTCGCAGCCGGAGCCACGAGGGCGTGGTAGAGCTCACGATCACGGCCTACGCAGGCGAATGGGCCGCGCGCTCTGAAACCCTACCAGCCTCTCGTCTGCAGCATTTGCGATTCATCCAGCCCAGACACAGCCAGTCCCTTCATAGCTCCGACCAGATCCTCACTAACTTCAAGTAACACTTTAGGATCCTTGAAGTGCGTAGCCGCCTGCACAATCGCCTTCGCGCGCTTCTCGGCTTCGGCGGGGTCGGCAAACTCGGTTGAGCTTGACATGAAGATGCCCGAGCCCACGAATACCGCTTCGGCTCCGAGCTGCATCACCAGCGACGCATCCGCTGGAGTTGCGATTCCTCCGGCGGAGAAATTCGGCACCGGCAGCTTGCCGTCGCGCGCCACCATCTTGATCAGTTCGTAGGGAGCGCCGTGCTCTTTGGCTTTGGCGTAAAGTTCTTCTTCGCCGAGCACGGTCAGAATCCTCATCTCCTGCACGATCTGGCGAATGTGGCGGACGGCATGGACCACGTCTCCCGTGCCCGCTTCGCCCTTGGTGCGAATCATCGCCGCGCCTTCAGCAATGCGGCGCAGAGCTTCGCCCAGGTTGCGCGCTCCGCAAACAAACGGAACGGTGAAGGCATGCTTGTCGACGTGATGCGCTTCGTCGGCGGGCGTGAGCACTTCCGACTCGTCAATGTAGTCGACGCCGAGTTCCTGCAAAATCTGCGCCTCGGCAAAGTGGCCGATGCGACACTTCGCCATCACGGGAATATCGACCACCGCCATAATCTCGCGAATCTTTTTTGGCGAGGCCATGCGCGCCACGCCGCCTTCGGCGCGGATCTGGGCCGGGACACGCTCTAGCGCCATGACGGCTACGGCTCCGGCGCGCGCGGCGATCTCGGCTTGCTTGGCGTCGGTGACATCCATGATGACGCCGCCCTTGAGCATTTCGGCGAGGCCGGTCTTCAGGCGAAGGCTGTTGTTGTGTCCGTTATTCTGCGACATAGGATTACTCTTTTCTGGATCGGGCGTCTGGATCAGGCGCGAACGCGCCAGAACTCTGTCCCGAATCAATATTTTACATCGCCGATGGGTTTCTGCGGTCACCCACGACTGCGTCCTTCCGCCCGACCCTGATCACGCCAGCCTTTACTTCTTGGCAAACTTCGCGAACATGCGGTGCGGATCGATCGCGATAAACAGTCCTTGACTGCGCGCCAGAGCCTCGCCTTTTTCGTTCAGGATCTCGGCCATATTGATATGCTTGCGCCCCTCTACACTGACCTCGCGTGACTCAACGCGCAGCGGTTGATGGAGCGGCACCGGCTTCAGATAGTTCACCGTCATCTCCGAAGTTACCGCGATCACGTGGCGGACTTTGTTCACCTTGCCCATCGCTTCATCGAGAATGGTCGCAATGATGCCGCCATGGCAGTGTCCGGGCGGCCCGGTGTAACGCTTGCCCAGTCGAAAGCGACAGACGTAGCAGTTGCGCTCTTCGTCGTAGTTAAAGCGCAGCTTCATGCCCGCGGGATTGTCTGTGCCGCAGACGAAACAGGCGTTCTTTTGCATTTTTATGTAGCGCGTGTCGTGCCCGGCATCGTGCCTCTTACCCGCGTGTCTCTTGCGGGTCTGTTTCTTAGCAGCCATTTTCTTACCGGCCATGGAAAGATTCTATCGCGAGGCAGCTGCGGGATTGAGTATCATGGCCTGCAAATTGTCGATGTCTAGGAGGTCGCGATGTCTCCTGCCGCTAAAACCCGCGAACCGTACTCCGTTCACCCCAGCGTAGCCATGGCGCGAAAGGCGCTCGCGGAACTATCGCAGAAAACAGGGCGCTCGCTCGAAGAATGGATCGCTCTCACGAAGAAGTCCGGTCCGCCCACGGAGAAAGAACGCCGCGAGTGGCTGACGCAAGAGCACAAGCTCGGCAGAAATAACGCAACCTGGATCGCGGAGCGCGCCGACGATAAAGGCACGGCGGCATTCGACTCTCCCGAGGCGTACCTGAAAACCGCCGCCGAATGGGTGGAAGCGCAATACCCCGGCCCACGCGCTGCGCTGCGCCCGCTCTACGACGAGCTGCTGAAGTTAGGATTCTCCCTTGGCAAAGATGTGAAGGCTTGCCCGTGCAAAACGATGGTCCCGTTCTATCGCAACCACGTCTTCGCGCAGATCAAGCCGTCGACGAATACGCGCATCGATCTCGGGTTCGCCCTGCGTAACATGAAAACGCCAACGCGCCTGATCGATACCGGAGGCTATGAAAAGAAAGATCGCATCACGCGGCGGATTGAAATTAAGTCGAAGGCCGATATTGACGATGAGGTGAAGCGCTGGCTTAAGAGAGCGTATGAGCTAGATGAATAGGAGATGCCGGATCCTTTTCTTGTGGTCATGTTGATATGACCATGTATGTTATACTCTGACCATGAAGAAAATCGCCGCCGGAGAATTCAAGGCGCGCTGTCTTACCCTCATGGAAGACGTCCGCTCCACGCGCGAGCCGCTGATCATCACTAAGCGCGGCAAGCCGGTGGCCAAGCTGGTGCCGGTCGACGGCAAGAAAGACGATTGGATCGGCAGGCTTGACGGCAAGTTCAAGATCACCGGAGATATCGTGTCGCCCATCGATGAGTGGGAATCCTCGTGATTTTGCTGGACTCCCACGTATTGATTTGGGCGGTGGCCGATTCGAAGCGGCTTTCGAAAGCCGCAGCCTCGGCGATTCGTCGCGCACGTCGTGGCGATGGTCTGGCCGTATCAGCGATCACTGCTTACGAGCTGGCTTGGCAGATTGCGTCGGGAAGAGTCCAGGGATACGGTACGGTCGAAACCTCGGTACTTCGATTTCTCGAGGGGGTGGCGATGCGGCCGATTACTCCGGAGATTGCGGCCCTTGCCGCGCAGTTCCCGGAGGATTATCCGCGCGATCTAGCTGACCGCCTGATCGGGGCCACTGCCCGCGCTGAAGGGTTGACGCTCGTGACGCGCGATGAGCGGATACGGCGCAGTCCGCTGCTTCGGACCGTGTGGTAAGCGCCAGGGATGATGCCCTTATACCAAGCCATTGATGTGTGGCGAAAGGTTTCTCAAACGCGGGTTACACGGTGTCAGTGTTTCCAGAACCTCGTCGGGATTCTACAGCGTTCAGAGCGCCGACTTTTATCAAATCCCTTTCGATCCAAAACGTGCTGCTGATCTAGAGCGACAATGCGTGGAATCAATTGCTGAGCAACCACCGGATGAGCGAGGCGGGAGTTTCGAATCCCTCGAAGCCCCTATCGAAGCTAACGACCGCGACTTTACTTAGAAGTAGGGCGGACAAGTGTCCGCCCGCACAATTCTAGTCGTAGTACTCCAGCCCGAGATGCGTAATCAGCTCTTCGCCCTTCAAGTGACGCAGCGTGTTCTTCAGCTTGATCAACTGAATAAATAAGTCATGCTCGGGATACAGCCCTGGCGCGGTCATTGGCGACTTGAAGTAAAAGCTCAGCCACTCCTGAATACCCAGCCGTCGCAGTTCGGGCGTGCGTTGGGCTAAATCCAGGAATAAGACGAGATCGAGCACAATCGGCGCCGCGAGAATCGAGTCGCGGCACAGGAAGTCCACTTTGATCTGCATCGGGTAGCCGAGCCATCCGAAGATGTCTATGTTGTCCCATCCTTCTTTGTTGTCGCCGCGCGGCGGGTAATAGTTGATGCGTACCTTGTGATACATATTGCCGTAAAGTTCCGGATACAAGGCCGGCTGCAAAATATGCTCCAGTGCGCCGAGCTTCGATTCCTCCTTGGTTTTAAAGGACCCGGGATCGTCGAGCACCTCGCCATCGCGGTTGCCGAGAATGTTGGTCGAATACCATCCGCTCAGGCCGAGCAGCCGCGCCTTGAATGCCGGAGCCAGCACGGTCTTCATCAGCGTCTGACCCGTTTTGAAATCTTTGCCGCAGATCGGCAACTCGCGCTCATGGGCCAACTCATGCATTGCTGGAATATCGACCGTCAAGTTCGGCGCGCCGTTAGCGAAGGGCACGCCCTCCATCAGCGAGGCGTAGGCGTAGACCATCGACGGCGCAATATTTTCGTCGTTCTCTTTCATCCCTTTTTCGAGCGCCTTCACGCTCTGGTGAGCGGCGCTCGGCTCGATGAAAGTTTCGGTCGATGCGCACCAGATCGTAACCAGCCGGGTTGCGCCGCTCGACTTCTTAAAGTCGCGAATATCCTGACGCAGCTGCTCGGCGAGATCCAGCTTATTCTTGCCCTTCTTCACGTTCGGCCCATCGATCTTCTTGACGTAGTTGTGATCGAAGACGGCCTTCATCGGGGTGATGGCGGTGAGCCGGCCCTTCACTTTGGCGAGAAGGTCGCGCTCCAGCACGCCGGCGTTTTGCGCGGCCGCATACATGTTGTCTTCGAAAATATCCCAGCCGGTGAAGACTAGATCATTGAGGCCGGCGAGCGGAACGAACTCCTTAATCTTCGGCGACCGGCCATCGGTGCGCTTTCCGAGGCGGATCGTCCCCATCTGCGTGAGCGAGCCGATCGGCTGCGCGATACCCTTGCGCACCGCTTCCACGCCCGCGACAAACGTCGTAGCCACCGCGCCCATGCCGGGGATCATCACGCCCAGCTTGCCCTTGGCGGGCTCGATCGCACCATCGCGCCCGGCGCGATGCGCATGCTCGGCCGATTTCGCCGCCGGATTCGCTTCGGACTTAACTTCGACCGTCGCTCGATTAATTTGCTTCGCGGTAGACTTCTTCACCTTCGCCATATTTAGGCTGCTTCCTTAGAGGAACATTCAGATATGTGCAAACCAGGTATGTTCTCGCATCGGATGAGCGTTTGGCAAACACGCGCGCTTGAAGTCGCAAGAAAGTCACTTCAATGGCGTCCAGCGGGCATTGGATGGGATTCACAATTGCCGCGATGACGCTCTCCGCAAATCCGGCCAATCGATTTTTTTCGTTGGACGACGATGCCGCATTCCTTCACACTGTTTTCAGCTCAGAAGCCTGCTAAGCAGCCGGCTCTCTGAACTCGATGTTTGCGTTCAGCCGTGTACGCTGCGTTGCAAATCTGCTGACCTCGATGTGCTCCACCTTAATCTGAGCCCACGTTCCGCTGCCGTAGCCATGGCCGTGAGCTTCATAGACAAGAACAGGAGAGAGTATGAGATCAATTCGCAAATTCGCATATGCCGCCGCATTGGGCTTGAGTCTGCTCGCTATTCAACCTACATTGGCGGCTGCCGAGGAGGCGCGCGGCAGCTTCACTTTGTCGCATGAGGTGCGCTGCCAAAACGTTGTTCTGCGTCCGGGAGACTACACCTTTTCCGTCGACACCAAGGGCTCGTTCGAGTTCGTGACGTTGCGCGGATCGAACGGCGGTACGAGCGCCATGCTCATGGTGGACACGGTTGAGGCGTCGAAGCCAGATCAAGCCAGCCGCCTCGTGCTGGTGTCGCGCAATGGGCGAAGCTTCATGAGCGCGATGGAGCTGCCCTACTACGACATGTCGTTGCGCTTCGCTGTGCCCGGTGCGGGCGCGTCGAAGTAAATCGAAATTCAGCTGTGGAGGGCCCACATCCCATTCGCAGCTGTATTACCGGGAGCAGGTTCAACCTAGCCGGCTCCCGGTTTTTATTTGTCCAGTGAACCCGATTTTGTTGGGAGTGATTCAGTTCGGCGCGCGATTCGGAAGCGCTAGAGTCAGGAGTCTGGCAGAGACGCGGGCTGGCCGCGTCTCTCCAAGACAGATGCCCTTTCGAGCTGGGCATCGAACATCGATCGTGCTGCAAATTTTCAGTCCACTCGAGCCCCGCGCGAGTTCTCTCTTACTTCTTCGCCCAGAATAATCGCGTCGGCGATGTCCTTCATCGGCTTGCGCTTTTGCCGGCTCTGGTGCTGGAGCGCCAGGTAAGCTTGCTCTTCGCTTAATCGCAGCTCGCGCTGCAAAATTCCTTTGGCTCGCTCCACAACTTTTCGCGTCTGCAACTGATCGGTAAGGTTCGAATTGATTTCTTCCAGGCGCGCCAATTCAATTTCCGCGCCCACCAGAAAACCGATTGCTGAAATCAAACGAATTTCTTTTCTCTTGTAAGCATGAGGAAGGCGATGCTGCAAATTAATTGCCCCTACGACGCGCCCGCGCGACATCAGCGGCACCGAGAGAAACGCTTCGTAACTATCCTCAGGCAGCTCATGAAAAACCTGGAATCGCGGATCGTGCGCCGCTTTTTCAGCAATCGCCACAGGCTCGTGATGCTCCGCCACCCAGCCCGTAATGCCCTGACCGACGCGCAGTTTGAGCCGATCGACCACGTCGGGATGGGCATTCTTCGAGGCGCGCAAAACCAAATGTTCTCCCTCGATTACATAAACCAGGCAGGAATCGCACCGCACCAGGGCCGAGGCAAACTCCACCACACGGTCCAGCACTTCATGAAACCCGCCGCAGTTCGACAGCCGGCCGCCGATCTCATGTAATACGTCGACGGGTGAATCTTCAACCCAAATAGCGTTGGCCATGATTGCGTTATCCATAGACTTATTATCGGCATCGCGCGGCCAATGTCGAATTCCAAATTTCGATAGTGGTCATCAGGGATTTCTGCGTTCGATTTCATCGTTCTTTTACAATCTTTTGTAATAGTTGTGCATCTGTCTCGCCTCAAAAATTCCCCAAAAAAGTTCCAAAAGAGAATTCCTGTAAAAAAATCGAGCCGGCCCCTGGCGGAACCGGCTCGATGGGTTTCGTGGCCAACGTCTTATCGTTCGACCGTTAGGGTGACATTCGCGTAGTGGCTGAGCGATCCGGAGGTTCCGATCAACTCAATCGTGGTGGTGCCGCTCGGCGCCCGCCTGCTGGCACTGAACGTAATGGTCACGTTGACGCTGCCGTTTGCCGGCGGAGTTACTGGGTTGGCCGTAGCCGTCCCCGACACTCCGCTGGGGAATTCGTTAACACTCAGTTCGACCGGAGAATTGAACCCGTTCTGACTAGTGATGGTGAGAGTGAGGGATGCGCTGCCGCCGTCAACGATGGTCAGCGAAGAAGGCGATACAGCCATGGTGAAATTCTTCGTTCCCGAAGATGAATTCACCGTGAGTGCGATCGTCGTACTGTGGGTGAGCGAGCCCGATGTTCCAGTGATCGTCACCGTGGCGGCTCCAGTGGTCGCCGAAGCCGACGCCGTAAGCGTAAGGGTTGAAGTCACGCTGCCGTTCGCCGTCGGAGTCACCGGATTAGAAGAGAACGCCGCGGTCACGCCCGAAGGCAAGCCGCTCGCGCTCAGCGTAGTAGCTGAGTTGAACCCGCCCGTGCTGGTGATGGTGATCGTGCTCGTTCCGCTGGCACCTTGCGTTACGGTCAGCGATGCGGGCGAGGCGCCGATAGTGAAGTTTGGCGTTGCTGTCGCGGTAACGGTGAGAGCAATCGTAGTGGTTGCGGTCAAACTGCCGGACGTGCCGGTGATGGTCACCGTCGCCGTTCCCGTAGTGGCCGTGCTGCTCGCCGTCAACGTCAGAACGCTGGAGCCGGTAGTCGGATTCGTACCGAACGCCGCCGTCACGCCACTCGGCAAACCGGACGCGGCCAGAGTAACGCTCCCGCTGAATCCGTTTACGTCGGTCATCGAGATCGTGCTCGAACCGCTGCTGCCTTCTGTCACCGACAGACTGCTCGGCGAAGCTGACAGCGTGAAGCTCGGCGTCGCCGAGCCGGCAAGAAGATTGATCAGGCCGGTCGTATTCGGACTGCCCCAACCCGTGCAGAGATCATAACCAGTTATTCCTGAGTAGGTGCCGCAGCTGCCGCTGGTGATGTCGTGGAAAAGCGTGGAATAACTCGAGCCGAGAGCCGCCGGGTAGATGATCGGATTAATGAAACCGATTGTCTTGCCGTTGGCCGACGCTTGTTGATTGGCCAGCGCCAGGTAGCCCGCCCACATCGGCGTCGCAAAGCTCGTCCCGCCATAGTCATTCGCGGTGCATGTTGTTTGGTCGGCGCAAACGTAGAAAGTAAAGTTCGCGTTGGCCGAGACGTCCGGGCCGTTCCGTAAGGTGGTTGACCCTTTGTTGGAGGAAGTGATTACGCCCGAAAGCTGCTGCCACGACGGGATCGGAATGGAATCGGGAGAAATGCCACCGCCGCTATCTGCCCAGGCGGTTTCCGATGCCCAGGGGCCAGCCGCTTTGGTGGTGGTCAAGTCCGTGCCGCCGACCGAAACAATGTTCGCATCGTCCGCCGGCCACGCCTCATTCGACGAAGACCAGGCGGAACTGTCGCCCGACGCCGCGAAGAAATTCTGACCTTGCGACGCCATCTGCTCAAAGTACGGGTCGAGAGTGCTGGGGTCCGCCGGTGTCCAACCCCACGAGCAACTGATCTGCTTGGACAATGGAGCATCCGTATCCGTAACCATCGCGCTGATGCAGGAGGTGTCGCTGATATTTCCCGATCCATTGGCTAGGACGTCGCCGCAGACGTACATGTAGAGCATGGTGGAGCCCGGGGCCATACCCATCGCCTGCGTCATGTCCAAGGTTTGCTCGGTATCATCACATGCTTTACTGCCGCTATCGACGCAGGTCGTGCTGTACCCGCCCGTGGAAATGAGGGTGGGAGTGTAAGGCTCCGTCTGCCCAACGTTCTTGTAATACGTGGTCAGATCAGCCAAATCGGTGCCCGCGAATTCGAACAGGGCGATGTTCTGGCCGGAGCCGGTGAGCGCCGTTCCTTCGTAATAGGCCGCGCGCATGTCGCTGCCCAAAAAGGAAGCATCGGGGCCAGAGCCGGTGGTGGCATGAGATACGACCTTATCGGGATCGATCCCATGGGCCTTCGCGTAGTCGCTCTTCTTGACGTACATCGGATGCGGCTTGGAATCGTTGTCTAAACCGGTGATGTGCCAAAGCTGGAAGGGAAGGTCCACGGCGGGTTCGCGGTCCACTGCGAAGAATGTGCGGTCTTCGGTGGGATCGTGATAGACACCCAGGTTCACATGGAATGCCTTCTCGATGTTCGCCACCGTGCCGCTGAGCCTTAGGTCCCTGGCATCGCGGGTTCCACTGATGATCTCAAAGCCGTTCGCTTTCGCGAAAGCAACCAAGGCATTCCAGTCTTCCTGGCTGGGGCCGAACCGAGCCGTAAATTCCTGCGGCGTAAGAAACTGGTGGTAGAACGAGGATGCTGGATCGTATTGCTGCCGCAGAAAACTTTGTAGCCCTGGCCGATCCCGCAGCGGCAGAACAATGTCGAAGCGCAGTGTATCGGTTGGCGGGAGTTGCCCGACGAGCTTTGCCTCTCCATTGGCAACTACATCGCGCACATGACGTGTCAAGACAGACTGCGCCTGCCCTGGAATGGTGAACAGGAATAATGTAGCCGCACAAAGAAGGGCGGCCACTCTTGGGAGAGAGCGTTCCATTATCTTCATTTTCTTTCCTCTCGCTTTTCCAGATTTCACAACACATTTCAGAACCACGACCCACAGCCTCAGCCTCGTCTCCGACGAATCCATGACCGCGAGTCGCGGCATAATAACGCACATCGAGTGTCTTGTTAAAATATTTTGTCTGCCGAGCCGGACGGTCGGACGCCTACTTCCCGTCCAGGTCCATGGTCTTGATGGGCAAATCCCAGTGGGCATCGAGAATTTCAAAGCGCCGCTGCTCCTCTTTCAAATATGTCGCTTGGTCAGGCCAGAGCTGTTTCTTCATCGCGTCCTCGTCAAAAGGCTCATTGGCCGCCACAGAATTCTTGAAAACAATAGTCACGCGATAATCCCAGCGCCCGTCTTCGGTGGTGTGGTAGCGCGGCTGGTCCATCCAAACCTTGAGCATGCGCCCCATTTCCACCTGCTTCTTCAGCAACGGATAATGATTCTTCTTAAAGAGCTGGAGAAACTCGTCCGCGTGTCCCCACTTCGTCTTGTAGTAATACTCGATGACAAAAGGCTTGCCGGTCTCCGTCCCGGATTGGGCGGGAAGGGAATTGGGCAGTAGAGTCAGCAACAGCAGAAGGAATCTCAACTTCATCGATAGCCTCCATAGGGAATCTTCGTCGGCAAGATTGTCGCACAACGGAAGAAAATGTGAGGAGGAACGAAGAAGCAGCGGACAACTCAAGCTTGCCTTCGGGTGGAAAAAACTCGATCCGGCTTTCGGGTGGAGCAGAGCTTCAGCGCCGCGATAACCGAACCTTATTTGACTGCGGCCTTCAGGCGCTGAAGGTCAATTTTGTGAGACGGTTTCCGCTACTGCGGCAGCCCGACCTTGCGCACCAGTTCGCCAAACCGCGGATCGCTGCGTATAGGGTCGAGCCGGAAGTTGGTCTTCAAACTGATCAGCAGCCAATCGTGTTCCTGATATGCGATGTTGAGCCAGTGGAAAGCCTGCTCTTTGTCCCCCGAGTCGGCGTAGTAGGTGGCAATGATGAACGCCGAGTAGTAGTCATCCTTACGCTCCGCTGTCCGGCTTTCAATCGCTTTAGCGACGGCGCCCCTCCAACCAGCCGACCGAAATCCTTGTTCCATTGCGCCAGCAAATTCGGAGTCCATCCGACTGCCTGACAATTCACGGTAAGTGCTCGTCTCTTCAATAACCTGCGGGTACATGCGTTTGCCCCAATAGGCTTGCGCCAGGCAATCGTGCGCGATCGCAAACGTCGGGTTGTCATTCGCCAGCTTCGTGCAAATCACAATCGCTTCGTCGAACCGCCGTTCCCACACGCGAACACTTCCCGCCACCCGGCTGATCACGGGAGACAGCGGCTCCAGTTCATGCGCACGATCGACTTCGGCAATCGCTTCCGCCTCTCTGCCTCCAATCATGGCAATATCGTCGGCATACCACTGCCGCGCCGTGGCATCGTTCGGGTCGAGCTCGAAAGACCTCTTAAACTCCGCCTCCCCACTCGCAAAATCCCAATCATGCTGTATCTCGTTGCTGCCCAGAACTGCATGAGGATGGGCCAAAGTCCGATCTAGTTCCAAGGCCTTGCGGGCGGCGCTGTTCGACTTCGGAAAGTCTTCGTTTTGATTGCCACCATAGTTCGGCAGTACGCTGTAAACGTCAGCCAGACCCGAATAAGCCAGAGCATAGCCTGGATCTTTCGCGATTGCTTGATCGAAGTACGAGATTGCCTTCTCCAGCTCATCGTAGGTCCGGATGTTCCAGGCGTAACGCCCCTTCAAATAAAGGTCGTAAGCCTCCGGATTTTGCGTGCCTTGCCGCGTGACCTGCTGCTTCTCCGCGCTGCTCAGCTTCGAACGCAATTTTCCCGCGATGTCGCCCGCGATCTGCATCTGCAACGCGACGATATCCGCGCTTTTGCCGCTGTAGTGGTGCTCCCAGATGGCGGTGTTGTCGCGAACATCGATCAGCTCCGCGCTGACGTCTATAGTGTCGCCGCGCGATGTCACCCGTCCGCTCACCAGCGCCGGCACACCGAGTTCGTTACCCGCCTTTTGCGCGTCCACGTCCTTACCCTTGTAGCGAAAGACGGAGCTGCGCGACTTCACCTTCAGGTGGGGAACGTGTGCGAGGTTGCCGATCAAGGATTCGGTGATGCCGTCGCTGAGATAGTCGGTATTGGCATCGCCACTCCCATTAGCAAACGGGAGCACGGCGATGGAATCGGCGCTGGTGTGGCGGCGAAGCATCACCAGACTCAAGACCCCCAAGACCCCCAGGGCGAATGCGGCCGCTACCACCAGCCCGGCGATCTTCCAATTCCTGATCCAATCCCATATATCGACAGGCCCCGGAGTCAGCCCGGGAGCAGCTAGATCCAGAGCCTCGAGCTCGGCCGCAACCGTCGCCTCCGGAGGCGGCTCGACATGCGTAGGAGCAATCCAGCGATAGCCGCGGCGGTCAACCGTCTCCACGAAGATCGGATTCTCGGCCGAATCTCCAAGCGCGTCGCGCAAGCGCTTGATCGCACTGCGGATGCCAAGATCAAAATCGACGAAGACGTCGCCCGGCCACAGCGTCTGGCGAAATTCCTCGCGCGTGATGACTTCGTTCGGACGGCTCAGCAGAAGCTTCAAGGCGCGAAAGGGCAGGTCCTGAATCCTGACCTTAACTCCATTTTTGCGCAACTCTTCCGAGCGGAAGTCGGCCTCGAACACGCCGAACAATACGACGGTATTGGGCGTGCGATTTACCGAATTTAAAGGCATAGAACGGGAGGCACTTCAGGGGAGATCAGAAGTTTACCATCGAATCAGCGAGCAGCGAAAGCAAACCTTGCATGGCCGCACCCGTATTTTTAAGGGCGCCTTGCACCTCATTCCCCAGACAACAACTGCGCGTATTCTACTGCAACTAAAACCTCTTAGCGCGTCACATTCACTGCACGAACGCATCACGCCCAAAACATTGACCCGAGCGCATATTTCAGGGCACATTGGCCGCCGTGTTCAGAAACCCTGCGACACGCGGCACGCTCTGAAGCTAAACATCTCGCGAATTACTTAGAGCAATCATTTGGAGGAACGATGAAGAAATGCAATCTCGCCATCCTGCTGCTAATCCTCTGCCTAGGCGTCGGATTGGCCCACGCAGCCAATAAGACGATCAGTCTCGCATCCGTCATCAACAACAGCTGGTGCGGAGACCTGGGCGTCTACGACCTCAACTGCTCGACGCTACCCTACGGCACCAAGCACTACAACGGCATCGCCTTCCTCATCGCGGGCGACAAGAAGGGCACGGAGAACAGCGCCTGGTTCGCCGACTTCGCGGCCGGAGGCGGCAGCTCGCCCGTCTCCATCACCATCCCGATCAACGTCGCCAAGGTCAAGACGGTCTACACCCTCATGAACACGATTTGGGGCTCGACCGCGCCCGGCCTGCTCAGCATTACGTTCACCGGAAGCGAAGGGGCCACTTGGACGTTCGACCCGATCGGCGGTGTCAATGTCCGCGATTACAACAACGGCAGTTACACCGATACTTGCATCTGCCAGTTGCCCGGAGGCGTCGGCCAGGCCGGCACCATCAACGCCTGGGTCAACGGCAAGGGCCAGCGACTCGACGAGCAGATCTATGAACTCCCAGCCGAGTTCGCCACCCAGACCCTCGTCAGCATCACCATCACCGACAGCGGCAACGAAGGCGTGCAACGCAGCTTTCTATCGGCGGTAACGGTTTCGACCATCGGTCCGTAGGCGAAAGACGGGTCGATCGCCCGCGAAAAAAATGAAAAGATTTTTCGGCAAAAACCCGACCAACAATTTTGGAGGAATCATGCGAGTTCAAAAAATTTCAATCCTGATGCTGACGCTTTGTCTCGGCGTGACATTAGCGCACGCAGTCAAGCCGCCCACAACGACGATCGACATTTCTTCCGTCACCAACAATACATGGTGCGCGGAGATTGGCCAGCAATATAACTGCTCCACCCTTCCCTTTGGCGAGCAAACCTACGATGGCATCCCTTTCCTCATCCCAGGAAACACGGAGGGGACCGCGAACAACGGTTGGTTCTCCGATGAGGCGGCAGGAGGGGGCAGCGGTACGGTTTCAGTCACGATCCCGGTCAACGAGGCCAAAGTCAAGACGGTCTATACCCTCATGAACTCGCTTTGGGGATCAACGCAATCGGGTCTGCTGAGCATTACGTTTACGGGAAGCGCTGGGGCCACCTGGACTTTCGACCCCATCGGCGGCACCAACCTCCGCGACTACAACAATGGCAGCTATACCGACACGATCGCGTGCCAACTCCCCAACGGCGTCGGGAAATCCGCCACCATCAACGCTTGGGTAAACGGCGATGGCCAGCGGCTCGACGAGCAAGTCTTTGAACTGCCCGCAGCATTCAGAACGCAGACCCTGGTCAGCATCACCATCACCGACAACGGAAATTCAGGCGAGCAACGCAGCTTTCTAGCGGCGGTGACCGTTTCCACCGCGCTCCCGTAGACCTGGGATGTAAGCGCGCCGCAATCCAGACACCGAAGATCGCGCAGTCGATCGCGGAAAACCGATTTCAACACTACCTTCTCCGGGAGGAATTTATGGATCGCATCAACTGTGGGACCGGCGATGAGGGCTCCCCGGCATCCGTATCCGGCAATACCGTCTGCGTGAACACATTTAGCGGCACGCTCTATGCGTTAAACGCGAAGACGGGCACCGAGCTCTGGACGGTTACGGGCTTGGACTGTGGCAATAGTAATAACCGCCCGACCGTCGCCAAGGGCGTGCTTTATGTTGGGGGCACTTACTATGGCCTGCAATATGCCCTCTCGGCGAAGACCGGCAAACTGCTTTGGACGAGTCCCGGCTCGAACGACTTTACCTCCGGCCCCTCCCTCGCTAACGGCGTGATCTATGCGCAATGCTACGGAACCTGCGCCCTGAACGCTGCTACCGGAGCCATACTCTGGCAGTCTCCTCAGGGCGGCAACACAAGTTCTCAGCCCATGGTTGCCAACGGAACTCTCTACGGCGTCTGCAGCTACAACAATGAATGCGCTTACGACTTGCCGCAGGGCGAGGCCAAGAAATAGGGATAGGAATGAACCCAAAATTTCGCACTGGAGAAACGATAACTATGAAGATCGCATTTCGGTTCGCGTTGATGTCGCTCTTTCTGACTGGGATGATTTCTGTCGTCGAAGCTCAGATTCCCGCCGTCACCCACAACACATGGACCAGCGGCGCGCCCATGGCAATCGCCGTCAACTGGCCAGCCGTCGGAGTGATCAGCGGCAAAATATATGTTGTCAGCGGATACACCGGCGGCGCTCCAGCCATAACCAACAACCAGGTCTATAACCCGACCACCAACACCTGGAGCACTGCCGCTCCGATTCCAGCCGCCACGGCCCAGGCAGCGACCGCCGTCGTCAAAAACGTTTTATACCTTTTCGGTGGAACCAGCACCGGTGGTTTGCCCGTATTCGACACGGTCTGGGCTTACAGCCCAAAGACCAACACGTGGACTGCGAAAGCGACCATGCCGACTGCAAGGTGTAGTGCCGTCGCAGTCGTCGTGAACAACATCGTGTACGTCATCGGCGGCTACAACGGCGGCCGCCTCAACACCGTCGAAGCCTACGATCCCGCAACCAATACCTGGACCGAAGAAGCTGAACTGATCCTCGGCAAGAGCGAAGTTTCAGCCGGAGTCTTCGGCACGGCAAAAACCGGCTACACCATCGTCGCCGCCGACGGATTCAGCGGAAGCGACACCGGCGACACCGAAGCTTACGACGTCGCCACCAATACCTGGACATCTCTTAAGTCCGATCCCAACCCAAGGAACGGCTCATGCTTCGGCGAAATCGCTCAGAAGCTCTACGTCTCTGACGGTAATGCAACCGGCAATAACCCAATCGCCGTAATGGAGGCATTCAACCTAAAGAAAAACGTCTGGACTTCGCTCGCTGCCATGGCAAATACGGTGACCGATCCGGGCTCCGCTGTCTATAAAGGCAAGCTCTACTGTATCGGCGGCGGGAACTGGGCCGTGCCACCCAACAACACTGTCTTCGATTACGTACAGATTTATCAGCCGTAGCACCTGCGAACGGCCATTGCTCGACCAAAATTTCCTAACCAAGATTTCCGATAGGAGAGAAAAAATGAACACTGCATTTCGAGTGATGTTGGTATCGCTTTTGTTCCTCGGCACCGCTGCCTTAGTGAAGGCGCAGCATGCCGAAATCACTCACAACACCTGGACGAACGAGGCTGCGATGCTGGTGGGTGTGTCGGAACCGTCGGCCGGGGTGGTTGGGACGAGCATGGTTGTCGCCGATGGCGCCGAAAACTCGGGGTTCACGGGATACACCGAGGGCTTTGACATCGCGACAAATACCTGGAGCGCTCTCACTCCTGACCCTACATCACGAAGCGCGTCTTGCTACGGGGCAGTGGGGCCGAAGTTATACGTAATCGGGGGCACCAGCGGGGGGGAGGGCGCGGCGGCACTCAGCCTGAACGAATCGTTCCAGCTCTCCAAGGATAAATGGGCAACGCTCGCCCCGATGCCACAGGGCTCCGTGTTTCCCGCCTCCACAATTTACAAAGGAAAGTTGTACAGCATCGGCGGATGTCGTCTACAGTCCTCGGCAACGTGCAGATTTATCAGCCATAGCCGCAGGGAACTGCTGTTGGCCGACCAAATTCTAGGAGAGAAAAAATGAAAACTGCATTCCGATTGATGCTGGCATCGCTTCTGTTCATTGGCACTGCTTCGCTGGTGAAGGCCCAGAATCCCGCTGTCACTCACAACACCTGGAAAAGCGGCGCGGCGCTACCCACGCCCGTCGCATCCCCAGCTGCCGGAATCCTCGCGAACCAGATCTACGTGGTCGCAGGGGGCACGGCTTCGGAAAACATCGCCGACGTACAAATCTACAACCCCGCCACTAACGCCTGGAGCACTGGCCCATCCTATCCAACGGCCATCTCAGAGGCGAGCGCCGCCGTGGTGAAGAACGTCTTATACGTCTTTGGCGGCAACACCGGCGACGGAACGGCGTCCAATGCGGTGTGGGCATACAGCCCCAGGACCAAAACCTGGACTGCGCGAGCGGCCATGCCAACGGCGAGGTTCTCCACCACGGCTGTGGTCGAGAGCAACATCATTTATGTCATAGGCGGAGCCGTCAGCGACAGTGATTTCGTGGCGACCGTCGAAAGCTACAACCCCGCGACCAATACCTGGACAGAAGAAGCGCCGTTGTTAGGGAGCAAGTTGAGCCCTGCGGCCGGCCTGCAGGGAACAGCGAAGACTGGATACACGATCATCGCCGCCGACGGCGCTCCGGAACCCGGCCAAATTACCGGAGACACCGAGGGCTACGACGCCGCGACGAATGCCTGGAGGGAACTCGCCGTCGATCCCACTTCGCGCGTTTATTCCTGCTCAGGATCCATCGGTGCCAAGTTCTACGACGTCGGTGGCTACCTCAACAATGCCGGAGCGGCATCGGCTGTGAACGAGTCCTTCCAGCTGTCGAAAAATAAATGGACGACGACGCTCGCCCCCATGCCCCAGGCCACGATGCTCGCCGCGTCCGCCGTTTACAAAGGACAACTCTACTGTTTCGGCGGCTGGGCTACATGGGTAGGGGCCCCAATTAGCAACGTGCAGATTTATCAGCCGTAGAAGTCAGAGAGCTGCTTATTGCGCGAGCAGAATTTGGTACAGGAGAAAAACAATGAAGACTGCACTTAGATTGATGTTGGCGTCGATTTTGTTCGTCGGGACGGTTTCCCTAGTGAAGGCCCAGAGCCCCGAGGTCACGCACAACACGTGGACGAGCGGTGCGCCCATGCCGACGGCCGTCACATTCGCGGCCGCAGCGGTGCTCAAGGCCGAAATCTATGTGGTCGGTGGAGAGAACACCGATAACACGATCATTGCCGACACCCAAATTTACGATCCCGCCACCAACGCCTGGAGCACTGGCGTGTCCTATCCAGCGGGGATCGCATCGGCGAGCGCTGCGGTGGTGAAAAACGTCTTATATGTCTTTGGCGGCACCAGCGACCGGGAGACTCCCTCGAATGCCGTTTGGGCATACAGCCCCAAGACCAAGACCTGGAGTGCAAAAGCGGCGATGCCGACTGCGAGGTGGAGTACCGCGGTCGTGGTCGAGAAGAACATCATTTATGTTGTCGGCGGCACGATCAACGCCAGCCCAACTTTTACCGCGGCGGTCGAAAGCTACAATCCCGCAACCAATACCTGGACCGAAGAGGCGCCGCTGCTGGTGGTCAAGTCGCAGCCTGCAGCCGGCCTGCAGGGAACCGCAAAGACCGGATACACGATCGTGGTCGCTGATGGAGCGACCAATGGCGGAGGGGACACCGGCGACAACGAAGGGTATGACGCCACAACGAATACCTGGACGTCGCTCGCGTCCGACCCCGCGTCCCGGTACGCGTCTTGCTTCGGATCCGTTGGTGCCAAGTTCTATGACATGGGCGGAACCACGGCGGAAACCTTCGCCGATGATTTCCAGCTGTCGAAGGATAAATGGACGACGACGCTTGCTTCCGTCCCGCAATCGGTGCTATTCCCCGCTTCCGCAGTCTATAAGGGGCAGCTCTACTGCATCGGCGGCTGGTCATCTTTTGGAGGGCCCATCATCGACAACGTGCAGATTTATCAGCCGTAATGCCAGGGATCTGCCATTACGCGACCAAACTTTTTATCGGAGAAAAATATGAAGACTGCTTTTCGATTGATGTTCGCAACAATTCTGTTCGTCGGCGCGGCTGCACTAGTGAAGGCACAGATCCCCGCCGTCACCCACAACACCTGGACCAGCGGTGCCCCCATGATCACTCCTCGCGTCGGAGCGGCTTTCGGCGTAATCAAAGGCAAGGTCTACGTGGTCAGCGGAGCCACCACCAGCGCCATCGTCACCAACAATGAAATCTACAATGTAGCCAAGAACACGTGGACGACGGGCGCTCCCATCCCCACCGCCCGTTACGTGCCCGCTTCTGCCGTGGTCGAAAATATTCTCTACGTGATTGGCGGCTGTAACAGCGCATGTGCCAGTGGCGGCGGCGCGACGACAGTTGTAGAGGCCTACGACGCCGCAACCAACACGTGGTCAGAGAAGTCTCCCATCCCAGTAGCGATCGACAGCGTCTACGCGGTCGAATCGAAAAACATCATCTACGTAGTCGGTGGTTATGTTCAGGGCTCGGGAAGAGTGGCCACCTTGTACCGTTACAATCCCGCGACCGACACCTGGGCGCAACTGGCTTCCATGAATGTCGGCAGGTCGAATCCGGCGACGGGCTATCTCGGAGGCGTCATCGTCGCAGGAGGTCTGGGAAACGGCGGCGTAACCAACGACAACGAGGTCTACAACACAACCACGAACAAATGGAAGACTCTCACGGCGGTGCCCACGGCTCTGAGCGCGTCATGCTTCGGCGCCATTTCGGGCAAGTTCTACGTTGCCAGCGGTTCCGACAACAGCGGACCCAATGCAACGGTTGAAGCCTATACCGGAGGCGCGACGAAATCGTGGACCACCGATCTCGCCGCCATCCCGCAGGCAACGGTCGCTCCCGCCTCGGCGGTGGTGAAAAATCAGCTCTACTGCATCGGCGGAGCCAACACCGGAGCCCTCTTCGCCAGCGACGTCTACGCCAACGTGCAGATTTATCAACCGTAGGGCTTGGGGCGATCTACACAGCCGAGGAAAATCCCGTCAAGCCCCCGTGCCCATGATTTTCCCGACAAGTCAATGATTCAATGAGAAAAATAAACTCGCCGAATCTGTCGGTACGGGTAGGTCGAAATTGATGCGATAGTGATAGAGGTAAGAATTAAAAAGGGTGAGGATGGCTCCTCGCCCTTTTTGGTTTGATCGGCGTCGCACTCACGCCGCAAACGACAGTTTGTTCGCCGAAAAATAGCCCTGAGCTCGTCATCCCGTAAGATTTTACGAATAAGTTCTTATAATCCAAAGATTTGGCGGGATTTTCCCGCGACCACTGGCGAGACACGATCCCTCGACCGCCACAGTGCCAATGCTAGAATTAGCCGTGCCCGCCGATTCTCTTCGCCTCATAGCCATCGACATTGACGGCACGCTGCTCAGCCCGGAATTCAAGATTTCAGATACCGATCTCGCGACCCTCCGGCGCGCCCACGCCGACGGCATTGAGGTTATTCTCGTCACCGGACGCCGCCACACCTTCGCTCTGCCCATCGCCCAGCAACTTGGATTTGACCTCTGGCTGATCAGTTCTAACGGCGCCATCACGCGCTCGCTCGGCGGAGAGACTTTTCATCGCGACCTGCTGCCCGAACCCACCTGCCGCCAACTCGTCCAAGTGATGCAAGAATTTCGCGGCCAGACCGTTCTCACTTTTGACAGTAACGGGCCGGGCACGATCGTGATTGAGCGCCTCGAGTATCTCGAAGGCAGCATCCAGCGCTGGCTGGAAAAAAATATGCAGTACATAAAATTCGTGGTCCCGATCGAGAACGCGCTCACCACCGATCCAGTGCAAGCGATGTTCTGCGGGCCAATCGCCGACATGCAGCGCGTCTTGCAAGTCCTCGGAAGCTGCGGCCTGCCCATCACCGTTCTCCGCACCGAGTATCCCGGCCGCGACCTTTCAATTGTCGATGTGCTCAACGCCGGCTGCTCCAAGGGGCACGCGCTCGAGCGCTGGGCCAATTACCGGCAGATTACCCGCGATCAGGTCATGGCCATTGGTGATAACTATAATGATATTGAGATGCTGGCCTTTGCCGGCCATCCGTTTATCATGGGGAATGCATCCGAAGAGCTGCGTGGAAGGGGTTGGACGCTGACTCGCACGAATGCCGAAAGCGGCGTATCGGCAGCGGTCGAGCATGTGCTGTATGGCAAAGCGATCAACCCGATAGAGCTTGACGAAGCTTGCGGATCGACAGTCGGCGTTAGCCTTTAAATTTTAAGAAGATGATTCCGAGAACATCATTAACGAGGGAGAGAGCTTCAAGGATGGCGGCGAACGCCATCGCACTTTCTTGTGTCGTGACTTTAGTTCTGATGGCTCGTCCCGCGAGCGCCGCCGATCTCGCCGTCTTGCGCAACGG